>Ga0190272_10000044_pt1 | contig 98722 bp, 78 predicted proteins | sample Popmic504T_FD_133746 | JGI IMG/M metagenome (GOLD analysis project Ga0190272, IMG submission 133746) | Populus adjacent soil microbial communities from riparian zone of Shoshone River, Wyoming, USA - 504 T | ecosystem: Environmental > Terrestrial > Soil > Riparian zone | place: USA: Wyoming... | reverse complement strand
ACCGTAGTTACACCGCGCGGCACAGTCAGTACGGCCACGCCATTTGTTGTCAGAGGCGTTCTCCTTTCGCCCCAGGCGGTCACGCTTCCGGCTCAGGATAGCGTGCAGTTTGATGTAACCGTCAGCGGCACGCCGACAAGCGATGTCACCTGGTCCGTCAACGGAGTTGACGGCGGCAGCTCAACCGTGGGCACGATCAGCAACGGCGGTTTTTATACGACACCAACTTTGGCAGGTGGCAGCACTGTGCAGTTCAGCGTGCGCGCCACCAGTGTTGACGATTCGGAACTCTTCGCCGAGGCCGTGGTGACCGTTGTGCCTTTCGGTGCGGGTTATCAATTCCGCTCGGATGGCCTCTCGGTGCGTTACGGGACGCCTGCGAACACGCCGCCGACGTATATCAAGGGCGCAGTTTCGGTGCGTTACGGAACACCGCCAAATAATCTACCAACGTATATCAAAGGTGCGGTGTCCGTGCGTTACGGCACGCCGCCTAATGGTCCACCAACGTATATCAACGGTGCCGTGTCCGTGCGTTACGGCACGCCGCCAAATAGTCCACCAACGTATCTCAACGGTGCGGTGTCCGTGCGTTACGGCACGCCGCCAAATAGTCCACCGACTTTTGTGACGGGCGCGGTTTCAGCCAGCCGTGGACCCGTGCTTACGTCGCTGTCGCCCGGCACGATAGCGCGTGGCGCAACCGTGACCTTGACCATTGACGGAGTGACCCTGAACGGCGCGAGCAGTATCAGTTTTTTCCGGCTGGCTAACGGGAGTCCCGCGACTGGCATCACCGTCTCGAACATCAGCGTCAATGGTTCCGGCACAACTCTAACCGCCACGATCACCGTGGCAGGCAATGTCACAACGGGCAGCTATGTGGTGGTTGTCACCACTGCAAACGTTTCGACCGGGCGCAACGACGTCGGCACCAATATCGTGCAAATCAACTGACCTTAAAAAGGATTAGAAGGATTTCATTGCGAGGAGAAGTAACCATGTCAACTACCCACCTGTTCGACCAACTCAGAGTTTCGCCGGCAACGCTTCGGGGGTTGCTGTTCCTGAGCGTGCTTGCGCTTTCGGCCACCGCCGCGCACGCGCAATTCAGCAGTGGATCAACCGGAGCTGACGGCGCTTTCAATCCGGTCGTGAGCACTACTTTGCAGATTCCGGAGAGCGGTGTTTTCAATTTTACGACGGTGAACATTCCGCAAAACGTTGAAGTGCGGTTTACCAGAAACTCAAGAAATACGCCGGTAACCATCCTGGCCTCGGGTAACGTTATCGTCGCTGGCCGGATGTTTGTTGATGGTTCTAACCGGAATGGAAGATTCGGCGGAGACGGAGGCCCCGGAGGATTCAGGGGCGGCAACGGTGGGGCGTTTCTCGATGTCGCCAACGGAACTGCCGGCGATGGACCGGGAGGCGGAGGGGGTGCAATTGCCGGTACGACTGGAGTCAGCAGTGGCGGCGCTGGCGGTTTCCTGACTAACGGCGATACCGGGATCATAAAAACCGGCGATGCGGTCGTAGGTCAGAGCGGACTCCGCTATGGAACCAGAACTTTGATTCCATTAATCGGTGGCTCCGGCGGCGGCGGCGGCAGTGCGCTAGCCAGCTCCGGCACTATCGGTGGCGGAGGTGGCGGTGGCGGCGGAGCTCTTTTGATCGCAAGTTCTGGCAGTATTTCCTTTCCGAATAACTCTGATAATTCTCGCGGAATCTATGCCAGAGCCGGCATTGCCGGCGGCGACTCCAGTTTTGCCGGCGGGAGCGGCTCTGGTGGGGCGATTAGAGTTGTCGCCAATACCGTTTCGGGCAGTCCTTGCCTGGATGTCAGTAGTGGACCTCACAACTTCAATATTCCGACCGGTGGAGAGGGAATGATTCGCATCGAAGCCTTCGATCTAAGTCAGTACGTGCCGCGTTGCTCGACGACTGAACAGACCTTGGGCCAGCCGAACCCGGTAACGCTATCCAATACTCCATCTCTGACAATAGCATCGGTGGGAGGCGTTGCTGCTCCTGCCAACCCTTTGGGTTTAATTAATGCGCCGCCGGATATTATCGTTCCTACTTCAGTTCCTAACCCGGTGCAGGTTGTAGTCAACGGGACAAACCTGCCTTCCGGAACCGCGATTCACGTAAAGCTGACTTCGGAAGTCGGCGCTGCGACGACCGTGAGTGGAACGTTAGCCGGCTCGACAGCTTCTTCGACGGCCACGGTCAACCTGTCGCTTCCGGCCGGCGGTGTCAGCGTGATCCGCGCGACCGTCACACTCGACGTCCTGATTGCTCTGGGTAGGCCTACCTTCATCAACGGCGAAAAAGTTGAGCGGGTCGAGGTCGCTGCGACCTTTGGCGGTGCGTCGGAGTTTGTCTATATCACTAGTTCGGGGCGACGAGTGACGACGACGGATTTGCAGAGATAGCCAGTGTTAAGCGATCGGATCCCAAGCTGAGAACGCGGGGGATCCAAAACTCTCAGCAGCAAGGCGATTAGACACTCGCTTTACTGTGTAACAGCGATCGAGGAATTTGGTTATGGGTATGAAAGCTATCGCGCGTTTTTATTTTCCTGTATGGCGAAGAAGAACCGTTGGCCGAACGCGCTTTGTCGCCGCGCTGCTGATGTTCGCACTTTACTTACAATCAGTTGTCTTCGTACCCATCCTCGCCAAGGCAAGACCGGGCGTCTCCAAAGGGCCCCGCGTTGAGCAGCCCGTTAAGTCTTACACTTCCACCCCTCAAAGCAGCGAAACGATCATCGTGTTTGGTCCACGTCGTTTTGATCGAACTGGACCAACCAGCCGGTTTTCTGAACAATTTACTTTACCGGCTGATGCGACCGCGCCCTTCAACATTCAAATTCAGAATGGCGATCTCAATGGGCAAGGTCGCGTTCTCCAGGCTAACGTGCTTCTGAATGGTCTCACGGTAGTGGGCGCAAGCGAACTAAACGTCGGGGTGCCTTCGTTAACCAAGCCAGTGCAGCTCCTGGCCGGCAACACCCTGGAGATTTCTTTTTTTGGTAGATTCAATTCCAATCTCAGCATCGTTATCACGGCGACGCGCGCGCCCACCGGCACTAATCCAACCATTACCGATTTCAATCCGAAGGAGGGACCCCCAGGCACTCTGGTAACACTCGCCGGGACGTCCTTGAAAGTTAACAACACCGATCCTTCGGTAACTTTTACGGGCAGCAATAATAGTCGGCAGTCCGCGCAAGTTACCTCGTCCACAGCCACAGAGGTCCGCGCCACGGTTCCCAACGGTGCTCAGACAGGCCCCATCGAATTAACGACCGTTAATGGTCTGGCGCGAACAACCACGCCCTTTACCGTTCAAGGATCCCAGACCTTCGAAGTCAACGCGATGCCCGGCACTGTCGGCGCGATCCAAAGGAGTACTGCGACGCAGATCGTCGCTATTACCAGCCCGCAGCCTGACTTCTCTCAGCTGGCGCGTTTGCAGGTTTCCGGGTTACCAGCTGGAGTTAGTTCAAATTTTGAACCCGAACAGATTACCGCGGGCGCTATCTCGACGTTGACGCTTAACCTGGCCAACGTCAATCTAAGTCCTGGTGCCTATCCCTTTAATTTGCGCGCCACGGCAATGATTGACGGTCAGGAGGTGCAGCGCACCTTTGTCGCAACGCTCAATGTCATTGCCGCCGGGCAAACGGCACTTATCGGCCGCGTCCTTTCGACCGAGCAGGAACCGATCATCGGCGCCACCGCGTCTCTTGACGGCCGCACTGCCACCACTGATTCAGCCGGCTCGTTCTTGCTGGTAGACGTCACCGCGGGACAAAACCGCCCAGTGATGATCAACGGTAGTACTGCGAGCGCGCCAAATAAGACTTACCCGGCCATCATTGAGCCGGCGACTATAGTCGCGGGGCAGGTGAATACCAACCCGTTTATTTTCTATTTGCCCGCAGTTGATACTCAGTTTGAAAAGGATGTCGTTCCGAATCAAATCACCGTAGTCGACAATCCGCGCATTCCTGATTTGGCGATGACTATCCCGGCCAACGCCAACCTCCGCAATCGCGACGGCACGCCGGTGACGCGCGTTTCAATCTCTCCGGTGGAGCCTGACCGTGTGCCGGCGCCTCTGCCCTCCAACCTCTCCACCAACATGGTCTATACCAGCCAACCGGGCGGCGCAATCACGATGAACAATGTCGCGATGCCGGTGGTATATCCAAACCTGTCCGGGGCCAATCCTAACACTCGCGTCACGCTCTATTATTTCGATCACGACGCGGTGATTTGGCGCAGCTATGGCTTTGGGCGCGTCAGCCAGGATGGACTTCGGATCGAACCGGAGATCGATCCCTCCACCGGCCAGCGTTACGGGCTGCCCAATTTCTCCTGGCATTTTCCGGATCTCCCGGTAGCCGAGAATCCAGCCGACCCGGACGATTGTGGAGGGGCCGGAAATCGAGGCAAAAGTCCCGTCGATTTTTCCACGGGCATCAAAATAGAAAATACAACGGATGTGTCATTCGGCGGAGCGCGGGGCGAGTTGTCGTTGACGAGAACCTACACCTCTGATCTCGGCGTGACCTGCACGACTTGTCCCTTTGGCCGGGGCACTACCCACAACTACGACATTAAACTGACTGGAAACTTCACTGCCAATAACGCCGGACGAGTGAAGCTGCCCGAGCATAGAACGGGCCGCCTCTTCAGCTACAACTCGGTGCGAAGTGGAAGCCTGGGCATTCCTGTCTTCACTTCCCGGGCCACGACGCGGCAGTTAGGCGACGAGGTGCGAAGACTAAATAGCGGCAATGTGGAGTATCACCGTCGCGACGGAAGTTCGATGACCTTCAATTCCACCGGGCGGTTGACTTCGATGACGGACACAAATAACAACACCGTCACGTTGAGCTATTCGGGAAACAATCTCACAAGTGTTACTGATGCTGTCGGCCGGTCGCTAACCTTTACTTACGACGGCAACGGACGCATCACGCGAGTTAGCGATCCGCTTGGGCGTAATTGGAACTACACCTATTCTTCCCTGGGGTCACTAAGTCAGGTCAGAGATCCACTGCAGGGCGTGACGAATTACACCTATACCGGCAGTGGCCGGCTCACCAGCATCATCGACAAGCGCGGCAACACGATCAAGGAGATCATCTACGACACTGTCGGCCGGGTCACTGAACAGAAGTTTGCCGATAAGGGCGCCGAACGTTACGCCTACACTCTTTCCGGCAGGATTGTTACTGGCGTGTTGATCACCGATTCGTTGGGACGCGTCGAAACCAAGCGCTTCAACGCCAGCGGCTACGTGATGGATTACACCGACGGCTTGGGCCAACGTGCGCGCATCGAGCGCGACATAGGGACAAATTTGGCCACTTCGATGTCCGGCCCGTGCGGTTGTACGGAGGGTTCTTACGAATATGACGATCGCGGGAATCTCACCAAGTCTACCGACCGTCTTGGCGGCGTCAGGCGAATGGAGTATGAGCCGATCTTTAACAAGCTGACTCGGATGACCGACGAGCTGGGACGCGTCACCATTTATGCGTACGACTCACGCGGAAATATGATCTCCATGACCGACGCTCTCGGCCGGACGACTTCATACACTTACGATGGCGTCGGCCAATTAATCAGCATCACTGACCCGCTCGGGCACGGTAAACAACTGGTCTACGACGCGCAGGGAAACATCACTTCCGTTAAGGACGCGCTCAACCACACGACAACTTTTGAGTACGACGGCGTCGGACGCTTGACCGCTGTGGTTGATCCGCTGGGACGGCGGGCGACGTTTGCCTACGATTCGCTCGACCGCATAACCACGATGACCGATACGGCGGGCGCGGCGACCGCGCTCGAATACGATCCCAACGGAAACGTAACCAGCTTTGTCAACGCGCTTAACCAGCGTTGGAATAGCGTCTACGACAGCAAGAATCGTCTGGTCTCGACCACCGATCCATTGGGCCGGGTTATGCGCCGGACCTACGACAAGGAAAATCAACTGCTTGCGAGCGTGTCGCCGTCCGGCCGGACCACCCGCTACGCCTACGATCCGCGCGGGCTGATGCAGTCCATGACCACGCCGCTCGGCTTCGTGACGCGCTACGAATACGACAACAGCAAAAACCTCACCACCCTGACGGACGCGCGAGGCAACGTCACGACTTTCACTTACGACGAGCTCTTTCGCCTTAGCGGTCAACGCGACCCATTGGGCCGCCGGACCAGCTACACCTACGACGCGGCGGACAATATCACTACACGCCTCGATCGCCTGGGCCAAAACACTAGTTACATTTACGACGCGCTCAATCGCCCAACTCGAATTCAATACGCCGACGCGACGGTCAATTACACTTACGACGCGGCCTACCGCCTGACGCGAATCGACGACACGCAACCAGGTGATATTGAGTGGGCCTACGATGATGCGGATCGCCTGCTCTCGGAAACCACGATCCAGGCCGTCGTCTCCTACAACTACAACGCAGCCGGTCAGCGCACATCGATGACCGTAGCGGATCGCCCGCCGGTTAATTACACCTATGATTCGGCAGGGCGTCTGAAGACAATTGCTCAGACGTCAGAGACTTTCACCTATTCCTACGACACGCTCTCCCGCGTCGCCTCTCTCAATCGACCCAACGGCGTGCGGACAAACTACGCCTATGACAATGTCTATCGCCTCGCACGGCTGACGCACACCAACAGCGCGAATCAGGCGTTGGAGGATTTTCAGTACAGCTTTAACAGCGACGACGAGATCGAATCGATCAATTCGCTTGCGTCGGCGACCTTGCTGCCGGCACCGAAGACCGCCGCGCCTGCCAATCCCGCGAACCGGATCGAACAATTCGGCACAGCCACCTACGTCCACGACCAGGAAGGTCAAACCGTCTTCCGGGCGGACACCGGCGCCATTTCTCACTATGCCTGGGACGACCGGGGACGTCTTACGGTGGCGTCGCTTCCCAACGGAGAAAGCGTGGTTTACGGATACGACGCCATCGGGCGACGCATCGACCGAACGACCGGCGGGACAACGACCGACTTCATTTATGACGGAGACGATGTAGTGCTTGACCGCATTACCGGCGGGGCGACCGTTGACTACCTCAACGGTCAGGACATAGACGACAAGCTACGCCTCAACAGTTCTGGGAATAGTCCTGCCTATTTTCTACACGACCACTTAGGTAGCACGACAGCATTAACCCGACAGGACGGCGGGTTACTCCAAGCGCAACAATACGAAGCCTTTGGTTTTACTCCGAACGGCAGCTTAACCCGTTACGGATACACCGGAAGAGAAACTGATACTCTGACTGGCTTGATGTATTACCGCGCTCGCTGGTTCGATACCCAGCAGGCGAGATTTATCTCTGAAGACACATTCGGTATTGCTGCTGGAACGAACCTCTACTCTTATGTAAAGGACAATCCGCTAATTGCTAGGGACCCTAGCGGGCACCTCGTGAACGTCGTTGTGGGGGCAGGGGTGGGCGTCTTCTCACAGTTCATCAGCGATGTCGTGAGCGGGAGGCTCAAACAGGGCAAGATAGACCTTAAGGATTATGTCACGGCGGCGGCCTTCGGAGGACTTGCCGCGGCGCTACCCGGCTCTTCTCTCCTCGCTAACGGCCTAAAGAGCGGATTGGCTGACTTCGGCAAGTCGCTGACTGACAGTTACCTTGATGACTGTGACATTAGCGAGGACGACTTGCTCGACGCTCTAATTGAGGGATCCATCGGGTACGGTGCAGCTCCTATAAGTCACTTCCCGAAATTCTTCGGAGATAAAAGTGACGCCGCCGCAAACCTCTTCGACTTTATCTTTGCAGGTCCCGCTACAGGAATTACCAGTGGAATAAAAGATCGGAGTCGCAAACCCTGAGGTCATTCCTCGAGATGGCTGCACAAGGTTGGTTAGTGTGAATTGGAGACTTGATGAGGAAGAAACCAGTTCGTTAACGGGATGTACTGTTGCTATGTTTTGCATAGGAACGCAGGGAAAGGGAATCTCTTGAAGCGCATCAAGAACATCTCGTGGGCAATGCTCGCCAGGTGTCGGTGCAGTCTCGTTGCGTCAGCAATAGTTCTGTGTTGCTTATCAGGTTCAGCTCTCGCGCAAAATCAGACGTCGCGTTACGTCTACGACGACGATGGGCGGTTGCGGGCGGTGATTGCGCCGAGTGGCGATGCGGCGGTTTATGACTATGACGCGGCGGGAAACTTCACTGCGATTCGCCGCCTCGGTGCAAACGATCTGGATTTGATTTCGTTCGCGCCGCGTTCAGGAGTGGTCGGCACGCGGGTGATTTTCTACGGCGCCGGTTTCGGCCCTGGTGTTTCAACGGTCACGTTCGGCGGAGGAGAGCCGGGGACTTTGGTTGGTTTCACCAACAACACGATCACGGCAATCGTGCCGGCGGGAGCCGTCACTGGTCCAATCACGATCACCACCGCGCGTGGCCAGTTGACGACCGCAACGCCTTTCATAATTCAAGGCATCATCGTTAACCCTGGTGAAGCGTCCGTACTGGACGGCGATTCCATCCTGTTTAGCGCAACCGTGATATTGCCTGGCGATGAGCGGGAGATTAGTTGGAGCGTCAATGGAATTGAAGGCGGCAGTAACACTGTCGGCAGAATTACCAGCGACGGTCTATACACTGCGCCCCTTGATCCGCCGGCAAGTTTTAACGTATCCGTCCAGGCAACCAGCATCGCGTTACCGGAAATCAGCGGCCTCGCAACAGTGCTCGTGCGGAGTTTTTCGGATTTTCGTTTCACGTTATCGACCGGTGTTTCGATCGGAAAAGGTCCAGCGTTTACAAATGCATCGGCGTTTAGCCAGGGCGTCTCAATCGGCAAGGGCCCGGACTATGCATACGGATCGTCCTTGAGTCCCGGCGTTTCGGTTGGCAAGGGGCCGGGCTTTTCTGACGCGGGGGCTTTGAGCGGCGGCGTATCGCTAATGAAGGGGCCGGTCATTTCGAGCATCGTCCCAGGCAGCATTGCTCGAGGCAGCAGTGTCAGCGTCACCGTTAACGGATCCAACTTCACTGGCACAAATATGGTGCGAGTATTTAACGCCGACGGAAGTCTGACTTCCGGTATCGCCGTTTCAAACATCATCGTCGGTGGTGGTGGAAATTCCTTAACCATGAACTTGAACGCAGAGACGGGCGCTCAAGTGGGCCGCAAAATCGTCGTACTAATAACTCCGGTGGCTCATTCAGTGTCAGGCGATGTAAACGTAAATACGATTCAAATCACGGGACCATGACCAATCCTCGACCGGCTACTGAACTGCAATTAGCGTAAGGAGACAGACATGTATCAACGCTCCCTCATCCCTCGTTTCCCAAGCCGACCGTCAATCAAATCTGGTTGGCAATGCGCGGCGATTGTTTTCCTGATGGTTTGTTGCAGCCTGACGGTCGATGCGCAGGGTGGCTTCGCCAGCGGCTCGACCGGCGCGGACGGTGCCTTCAACCCGACCACCAGTCAAACAGTGCAGCTCCCGGAAAGCGGTGTTTTCAATTTCACTTCGGTAACCATTCCCAGCGGCGTCGTTATTAACTTCGGTCACAATTCGCGCAACACTCCGGTAACGATTCTCGCGCAGGGAAATGTGACGATTGCTGGCACGATTGATGTATCGGGTGCTCCTGGGATTGTGGTGTTAGGTGGCTTGGGTGGCCCAGGAGGTTTCAACGGCGGAGCTGGAGGCCCGAGCACTGTCGTTGTTACGAACTTCTTCCCCTCCTCACCAGGAGTAAGCGGAGATGGCCCTGGCGGTGGCGGCGGTGGAAATGCCTCGGTGCCTGAGAAAACTGGGAGTGGCGGCGGAGGAGGATTCGGGAATCCCGGACAACCTGGAACCAGCACGAATCCCAGCATCATCAATGGCATCGGAGGGCCAAAATACGGCCTACCGACTCTGATACCTTTGATCGGCGGCTCGGGAGGAGGAGGAGAGACTGGCTTGAGCGCGTCAGGTGCCGGCGGTGGTGGCGGGGGCGGGGCACTCTTAATTGCCAGTTCCGGCACGATTAACTTTGTAGATAGCGGTGGTAGTCGCATCCTGGCAAACGGGGGGAACGGTTCTGCCAACGTAGTAGGTTCGGGCGGCGGTTCAGGCGGAGCGGTCAGGTTGATCGCAAATACCATCTCAGGAGGGCTTCGGATCAATGCGAGTGGAGGCAATGTTTCCGGTAATGGTGGTAGCGGCGGCGGCGGTTATTTACGAGTGGAGGGTTTCAACCTAAATGGGCTTTCGATTGTGAATACGGGATTCGGACCATTGCCTCGCATTACGACTGCCATCCCGGGCATGGTAACGCCGGCCAACCTGCCAGTCATTCGAATTGTCTCGGTCGCGGGGATCGCTCCTCCGGCCACGCCAAACGGGTCGCTGCAGGGAAGTCCCGACATCATTCTCCCGGCGAATCAAACAAATCCCGCAACGGTCGCACTAACTGCCTCCAACATTCCTCTGGGGACAACTTTACAGATCACGCTAACGCCCGAGAACGGTGCGCGCGTTGTCACACAAAGCAGTGCCCTCGCAGGCACGCTAGCGGCATCGACGGCGAGCGCGAGTGTGTCTATACCCGACGGCATCTGCGTTATTCAGGCATCAGGAACGATCGATGTGGCGGCGAGCGCCATGATGATCAATGGGGAACGGGTGAAGAGAATCGAGGTTACCGCAACGTTTGGCGGCAAACCGACGTTGGCCTATATCACCGCGTCAAACAAACGCGTCAGAATTGATCAGTAAATACCGTGTCGCAAGAAAACAAGGGAAGCCTTTGATGTTTTGTAATCGCGAACGCACTGTTCCTTAACTTGCCTACGAGTGGTCGCGCAGCGGTTGTCTTTTGCTGGAGTCTTATGAAATTAATAACCCTATTGATGTTACTCACAGTGGTTGGGTTTGGGCTCGCTTTGCCTCTCGGAACAAGCCACGCCAGAATCGACCTGCCCAGCGTTGGCAAGCCTGGAACTATTCCACCTCGACCTGAAGGTTTCGCTCCCTCCAACTCGCGCACGCTCGATGGTCAACTGATTCCCGAGAATCAATTCTTCCCGGCCGTGCGTTGCGCCGGTTGCCATAACGATACGCATGCGGCGTGGTCCGAGTCGTTGCATCGGAATGCAGCGCGTGAACCCTTCTATCGCGAGAGCGCGGACATTCTTTTGCGAACGCGTGGAATTGAGTTCACTCGACACTGCGAGTCGTGTCATACGCCCGTCGCGCTATTTTCCGGTGCACTCGATAGCAAGGCGCCAAGACAGCAAGCGCCTTTCACCAAGTTTGACGACGAGGGCGTAACTTGTTCGGTCTGTCATTCCATCGTCGAAGCCCGGCTCGACGGCACGGGCAGTTACACGATTCGGCGCCCGGCGTTGCTGGCCCAGGAAGACGGTACACCAATCCACGGCGACATCACCGACCAGCAAATTCTGGCTAACGTCGCCGCGCACAGGCGTGCAGTGATGAGCCCGCTGCTCAAGTCACCGGAGTTTTGTTCCACCTGCCACAAGGTGGACGCGCCGCCGACGCTTAACGGCTATAAGAAAATTCGTGGCTTCTCGGCATACGACGAATGGCAGCAGTCGGGTTTGTCGCTCGAAGCCGCAACGCCCTTCTATCGTCGTGACAAGCGCGTGGATTGCCGTGCCTGCCACATGGGCAAAGTAGATAGCCGGAACGATCGTGCTGCCAAGCAGGGCGTCATCGCTTCGCATCGCTGGTTGGGAGCCAACACCGCGGCACCGCTGTTTTACGGACAAACTGAGCAGGTCAAAAAGACCATTGAGTTCCTGCAGCGAGACCTGGTCAACGTCGATATTTTCGCCGTAAAGAACGAAACTACCGGCGCGCTCATCTCGCAGTTGCGGCCGGCGGCGAATAACCTGCCAATTCAACCGGGCGACACCATCAATGCGGAAGTAGTGGTAAGCAATCGCCATATCGGTCATTCCTTCGCTCCGGAAGTGCGCGACCTTTATGAAATCTGGGTGGAGTTCAAAGCCATGGACGGCGATGGCCAGACCGTATTCCACAGCGGCTTTATCAAACCCGACCTGTTTCTGGACGAGAACGCGCACACCTACAAAGCGATCCTACTTGACGACCAATCGCGCCCGATCACCCGCCACCAGATTTGGTTGACCACGGCCGTGGCATACAACACTGCTCTGCCTGCTGGACGTTCTGACATTGCGCGCTTTCGCTTTCGCGTGCCGGAGCAGACTAATCCGCCAAACACGCTCCAGTTGGAAGCACGCGTCTTCTATCGCCGTTTTACACAGGAATACACCAACTACGTGCTGGCGCGACAAGGCAAATCGCTAACAATGCCCATTGTGCAGATGGCGGAAACTCAAACCGAATTGGCGCAGCAATCCAACGCGCCCTCAGTGCCCGGCAAAACCGAGCCCGCTCTTGAAGCGCGCCGGTGGAATGATTACGGGATCGGACTCATGGAACAGTCGCAATACGGCCCAGCTTCGCATGCGTTTCGAAAGGCCAGTGAGATTGACCCGGGCAATCCCGATTTTCTCATTAGCGCTGCTGCAGCTGAGCTGCGAACTGAGCGTTTTGGTCCGGAGCGCGAGCAACTGGGCAAGGCAGCAGAACTAATCGGGTCTGCGCTTAGATTGAATCCGACACTTCCACGCGCTCGCTTTTTTAATGCTTTAATTTTGCGAGCGCAGGACAAAGCTGAGGCCGCTGCGAAGGAGTTAGCGGCCCTCGCACTCGACTACCCACGCGACCGTTTGATCCAGAGAGAGTTAGGCGCAACGCTCTACGCCTTGGGTCGTATTGCTGAAGCTACAACCGCGTTTGAGGCGGTCATCGCCATCGATCCGACTGACTTTGCCGCGTATCAAGCTTTGGCGCCGCTCTACGCCGGCGCGGGACGGATGGCTGAAGCGGAACAGGCTGGCCTGCTCTTTCAACAATGGCGCGATGATCCGCTGGCGGCTAGAGTCGGTTCACGTTTCTTCGCATTAAATCCCCAATGGGCCGACGAGCGCATCCCCGCGCATACCCACGGCCTCGGCTCAACCGCACGGCCTGTGCTGATTGGAAGGCAAGCTGCGCCCATTGATTAAGGCGATTCGACCTGGTTGATTGCGGAAAAGTATCGACTTGGGCGCGTTTGAGGTTGCGCAAGTAGAAGTTACCCACCGCGTCCATTGCTATGCGGGCGACCGCTGTGAAGTCCCCGCTCTTCTCAGTGGCCGCGTTGCACGTCACCAACACCTTACTTCTTCTTTCTTAAGCAATGCAGCGGGAAAATTGGATGGAGTTTCGGTGCCGTTTGTTACCAAGACGTTACCGCGCAAAATCTTCTAGGGGGGCAACTGTGACTTTACCTAAGGTTTGGCCGTGACCGCTAGCATAGTCTGGCCGGGAGTCGCCGGAAGTCGGGCCATTGCGTCGCCTTCAGAAAATGCTTTGGCGGCATAGTTTGGCCGAAAGTACAAATCGTGCATAAACCGTGGCCGAAAGTGCGAATTAACATTAATTGGTTCGTTCGATTTGCGAGCGACATCTTAGACTGACGTGAAAATAAATTTTTCAAAATCGACATTTCCGCGGTCTTCAATGTGAGAGGGAATATACCGTTCAGGGCATTCCTTCTTTTCCGTTACAAAGGCTTTCGTCCTAGAAACGGAGCATTCAGACTTATGGCGCGTCAGGTTTTAGCGGCTCAGACGCGCCATTTGTTTTTCGACAGCGCTTACCTGGCCGTTGTGCGTTATCCCGCCGAATCGCACCTAACCTCTAACTAAATCAAGTTAAAGACAATAAGTTGATCACATCTAACATTTTGGCCCTGAATTGTCGCTTCTAACCCACTTGGACTTTGGATTTCATTTGCTTTTACACGTCGGGAGCTAAAGGGCTCCTTCGCTAAAGTAAATGTTCCCGGGATCGCGATGTGGCTTACCTTCGTTAAAGCGCGCTTAACAAACAACTCGGCAAGATGCCTGCAGACTGTGATCAAAGCCCCAAATATACCGGACAAATCTGTTAATATTTTCGGGTTGGCTGGCTAAGCATGTCGCTAGTCCATTGACGAACCTCTCTCCCGTTGCAATGAGTTAGGCTAGGCGGATTCATGTGGAGGAAGGTCGTGCCGCCGGAATTCCTCTTCTAGGAAATCGAATTTCCGTTCAAAGAGTGTCGCCAGCTTTTCGTTAGCCGTTGCAAAGAAAATCTGCCTGCGACCTTTCAACACCACCTCGCGCAGATAATCAAGAAATGACAATGAGTTCAGATCGTCAATATGAGCTATTGGATCATCGATAAGAACAACTGGTGGGGCTTCTGTAAGCTGAGCGTTTTGCGCCATGAAGATGGATAACGCGAACGCCGCCCGTTGACCGGTACTCATTTCGCCGAGTGAGGCTTCGCTGCCGTCTATCTTGCGAACGAGTGTGGTCCAAGTGGAGCCCAGTGATCGAAATTCTGCCGGCGAGTGTATACGCGAGAAAATCGATTCGATACCAGCTCGATTCTGCGTTAAGGCAACCTTCATTGCGGCAGTAAGAGAATAGTCGGTTGTTAACCTGTCAAGCACCGCCTGCGCTTTAATGTAGCGCGCCAAGCGTGGACGTAAGTCATCGCGCTGTTTCTCAAGCTGCTGCTTACGATCAACCAGCTCCGCATGGGTAGTCTGGGCTAGTCGCTCCTGGCCGAGAGCGGTTTGTAATGAGGCAGCTACCTTCCGAATCGACTCGGCCTCCACTGAAAGTTCTGCAAGCGGCCTCGCTGCCGACCATGGAAATGACAAGGAGAAGTGACTGAGTTTAGCTTTTAGACGCCTCGCCACGGTGAGCCTTTCTTTCGTTCGTGATAGTACGCGATCAAGAATACGGATGTCCGTCGCTGTTGAACCTAGCGCAGCCTGAATCTCCTTTAGGCTCTCGTTTACCTCCGTTGTTTCATTTTCGAGCGTCGTTGATAAATTGTTTAAGCGCTGATTGCACCTTGAAAGCAATTCATCAACAGCCACACGCGAAAATTCGGGAATAGCGCATCCCAGAGTCCGCAGCCCGTCAGAGATATCCTGGACCCGTGTTACTGATAGTCCTTGAGACTCAAGTCCAAGCAACTCACTAGTGAGTGTCTCGATGCGGTTTCGTGCTTCGCCCTGAATGATCTTCGCTTCGGCCACCGTCGCAATTGCTGAATAGGCGGCACTTTCGGCGGGAATATTTGCCCGTTCGCAGAAACCTTTGAGCCATTCGCAGGCAAGCTCAACCGTTGTTCTGTCGCGCGCTGCCTCTTCGCTTGATCGAACTTGACCAAGGAGTGTTTGCCCAAGCCTTTCTGTATCCTCATCAACTCCAAACTGTATGTGGCTCCCCAGTTGGCCGGTCTCAAACCGCGTGTGGCAAAGCGGGCATTGATCCGGTTCGGAGCTGTGCTCAAGAATTTTTGCAGCAACTTCGCGGAGCTCTTGGGAAAGATTCAGAGACTGCTCCCGTAGCCTTGCGAAGTTGGCGTACTCGGTCTTTGTGTTCTCCAGCAAAGCCTGAGCCGCTGAACGCTCTGCTACTGAAGCCTCATAGATAGATGCAACTGAATGGTCCTGCTCGACGGTAAAAAGTCTTTCAAAAATAGCGTCATCGAGACCGGCAAGCCAGTTGGAATAGGTCGCTACAACGTTCTCGCTCCTTTTGAGCTCAGCAACCCGCCTCGGTACGCCGGCTTCAACGAGGCGCGAAGCTTCATTGACTAAATCAACGATGACTCGTTCATCTCTGACCTCATCTGACAGACGCTTTTGGTTTTCTTGCTGTCGTTCCAATCTAGGCACAAGCAGCTCAGTTTGCTCGATGATTTGACTGGCGTTAATACTGTAGTTATCGATGGTATTCACAGACACCGGGGATTCCATCCACTCTAGCGCCGATGTTTGCTCAGCGAGTGATATCAACTCAGAAAGTGATTCCACGAGGGTTCTTAAGGAACTTTCATTGTCACCTAGCGTATCCTTCCACCCAAGTCGTCCCGCCATTTCTGCGAGACGAACTTTAATGGCGTCAGACTCCTTTGATATCGCACTCAATTCCTGGAGCTGTCTTTCCAATAGACTAAGCTCTCGGTGAATTTGGCGGCTCAAGGGCTGAAGCTCGCGTACTTTTGAAGATACCTCGTGTAACACTCGTTCCATGCTGTGCCAGGTCTTTGAAGCATCCTGTCCCACTAGGAGCTTGGAAAGGTCATCTTCGATCCGAGCAGTCGAATCGGACAGGCTAACGGCGGCATCCGTATCAAGAAAATTAAACTGGGCGAAGCTCAGGCAAAGGTTATTAGTCTTGACTTCAGGCTTTCCATACCAAGCGAAGTTTCGAGATCGAAAGAGGGCTAAGCGCCGATCGGCAGTAGCTTTTTTAATTCTTCCGTCCACAAGCTCCGCAATTAGCTCGTAGGCTTGGGGATTGATCCGGTTTCTCTTGTTTCGCCCGCAATAGAATAGCTCCAGAGCCTCCAGAAGCGAGGTCTTGCCTGAAGCATTACTTCCGAAGATCAGATTGACCATACCGAAATCGAACCGGCGTTGTAACGGAAACTTCCGGTAGTTCTTCAACTGAAATGAGCGGATGAAGGCTGTAGCATTGGCTTTTGCTTTTGGCTTTAGCACTCTTGGTGAAGTAACTGCCGTGGTGGGTGCCTCAATTAGTTGAAGCCGTTTTGGAAGAGCCTCCTCACTTAAGACTGCACGGTCGAGCCCCGCTTCAATGAGCCGATCCATCCAGATCGAGAGCACATTTATTTGTGGGGCAGTGTCGGCAGGCTCGGCGATTGGCGATGTGAGCACCGAATCCAGCTCTTCTTCAGCAATCACAAACTTGCGGGCGTAGGTTCGGTCGCGCTCAATCAGTTCCTTGGCGAGGCGAACTTCGCTGCTCGCCAAGCGATTCATATCAATCACGAAGTACAGATAATTACTCCACTGAAGACTCTTCCTGCCTTCGAAGTAGCGTCTGCCGATTACTCGATCCTGATACTGCCTCAACTCTTCTTCGGTCGAAGGCAGATCCTGTGTGACATCGAGATAATAAACCGCAAATGCAAGGTCGCCGGCCTTCCGGGTGAAGCGAATTATTGACTCACCCACGGCCTCAACGTCAGAAAACTGAGCGGCCACACGGTCGCGAAGCTGCGAAACTGCCAGGTTCATGCTTCCCTCGCTATGTCGAACTCGGATGTGTTCCGAGCCTCATCGTATTGTGCGAGACGGTTAGGATCGTACAACGCAATTTCGTTGTGATCGCGAAACCAAACAGCTAATCGTTGCCTAGCTGTTAAGCTGTCATCGGGACTGGTGAAGCTCCTGTGAAGGAATTCGGCAGTGGTCTTGGTAACCCTTTCTATCTCGTCTGCGCTGGTTTCCTCGCCCAAATAGATCACTGTTGCACGTTTATCCGTCACCGACGCCGCATTCTGATGTGGAGATGTCAGTGACCACTCAAAACGGAACCCTTGTCTAAAATCGGCAAGCGCAGGCGGAAGAAGACGTTCTGTTCTTAGTATTTCCCACAGTTGGCTGCACCGTTTGAGGCGTCCGATTCTGAAGTCTCGCGCGATTTGTTTTGTGTCTTGGCTGAAGGTAATCCGATAGATTACTTCAGTTGAGTCAAGTACACAGGAATCTAAACGCTGCACGCGATACCAATCATCTCTATACCCCATCTTGCCTGCGCAGAGCGCCAGAACACGTTCCGCCCAGAGTGGATTACTATCAGCGAGTCTCTTAATCTCACTCGAAGCACCGCCGCTCTCGCTGACAATTGCGGAAAACCCGTCATCAGCGACAGATTGCTCATACCATTTGAGAGCTGAATCGTCCCAAACGGAAACCCTTCGAAGTTGTGGGCCTCGGCGGCGTGAAACGGTGGCAGTAACACCTATATGAGCTACTTTAGTCGCTTCAATCAGGTAAATGGCGGGCGTGAAGTTAAAGAACATTGTATGCGCACGCTGCGGATCCAGCCACGTGTAATAGAGCCCGCGTTTGTGATTTGCTGCAAGGGTAGCGTCCCGATCATCGAAGTTTTCCGGCCTTAAATACCACGCAGAAGCGGAAGCATTCTTCCAGGGAGTTGCTTTGTTGTCGCACCATTCGGTTACATTTCTGGCCCAATTTAGGCAGATCAGTTCCGTTTCATGTCCTTTAAACTGAAGAAGTTTAACTCTATATTGGCGATACTGCTCGTGACGCGGCTGACGGTTTAACTGAATGTGCAATATCAATGCACGGTCATAAACGGCTTTGGCGTCCGCATCCATAAATGCGAAAGCGTCTGAGCAAATCAATGAAACGAGCTTAAGGGTATCTTGAGTGCCGCCGAACTGATAGATCGTAGTTCCGCGTTGCAGCCCACTAATCTCGAAATGATCGTCATCTCCCATTGGGTGAGTTTTGAACTGGACTAAAAGAATAGTGCTTTCTTTCGCCTCGTCGGTTGAACTGGGAGCTTTGAACACGTACACGAGTGGATCGAGGAACCTTTCCGATTCCGGCTCAAGAGTTTCAAAAATGACGGTGACGTTTGGAGCAAAGTCAGTTCTTAGTCTTTCGAGTGCGCTGTATTTAATACTTTCGCAGCCTAGCGCCCAGAGTTTCCCTGAGGCCGGGCACCCACCTTCTTTGATAGCGGTGGTCAAACTATCCCACGGCAAGGAGTATTCAGGACTAATTGCTAAATCAGCTCCGGTTGATATCGCGTCATTCAAGAAATCCTTGAACTGTCTTCGAGCCAGTTCCCGATCGCGATTCCATACCCCTTCTGTACTTCCTTCGACGTTACCTTCTGGCTGGATGAGGAGCGCCTTATAGTTTCGCTCATCGGGAACCAGAGCGTTGAGCCTCGGTTCTAGCAATCCATAGGGACTAAGAATTTCGTTAACGGTTTTGATGTTCATTGAAAATCCGTACTCTCAAACGATCAATTTCCCATCAAAGGGGATAGATAATCTTCTCGACAATCATAAATCCGTAATTCTTCTTGAACTCCATCCGATGAATGAAGTTCTTCATTGACTCGGAGGGATCGATTGCATCGAGATCGAGCTTGCCTAAAGTTCGCCGTGGAATGGCCACCGATAACAATGGCTTTTCCTCGAGGTGACCCGTCTGCGCGTTTACCACGTCACCGACTGCCGTAACGATCACAGTGTCGAACGGGAGCAGGGCGAATAGCTCTCGAGCCACACGCAAAACGCAGCCGCAGATGTAATCCTGATAGAGCTCGTAAAACCGACTCTGCGGCATCTTTTTGGTGGATAGTTTGCCGCTCTGCAGCAGACTCTTGACTTCACCAGGGATAACATCTTGGCCATTAACTGTCAGCGTGACATCAATAGTTGAAGCGTTGGAAAATTGGACCCCGAAGCTCGATCCGAGATCGCTTATTTCGCCAAAAGGCGCAAGCTCTTCGATTACTTCTTTGAATGCTTGAATATCTCTCGCAATCACCCGCTCGGCGATTTCGCGCTTTTCCTGCCATTCAGAGAATTCGCGCTGATGTGCAGTCAGAGCCTCAAGGTACTCCTTGGCGTCTGCGTCCTCCCCGCTTGCGACTGCACGGCGAAGTGCTTCTTTTCTCGGTTCGACGCGTCGAAATAACTTGTCCCAGAATCCAGGCAAAAATGTATCGAGAGCGTTTGCGGCCTTTTCCTGTCGATGGTGTGATCGGATAGGCGGTACCGGAGCCGGAGCGGAAGCAAGTGCGTGCCAATCCCACCTCGGCCCGCACTCTTTATGAATGGAACGCAACAAGTCGATGCGATTCTCATTTAGCTGAACTTCAAATGCCGCTCGCTCCCGCTCCAACATTTTCTGAAGTTGCTTTTGCTGTCGCAACAGTTCGTTATGCTGACGCCGAGACTCACGCTCAGCCCGCCGAACCGAAGCTTCCATCGAACGGAGGGCGCCTTTCCAGCCCATGGCTCTCTCTCCTTATGAGGTGTGTAGGACCACAAAAATGGCGATTCCGCCAGCGAAACGAGCCGTACAATTGTTTAGTCAAGGATCCGCTTTAGTAAAGGCGACACTTGGAAAATGTGCAAGTTGTAATCACCCGTGTGAGATACCACCACCTTGAACAGGCCCTGCTGTTTAAATGACTCGATGATGTGGTTGAGCAATAGAATCGGTCGGTCCAGAGTTTTTGCGATGTCCCTACTGTTGATCTTGTTAAGGTTAACAATCTGATGAGCGACGTCTTTTGGCAGAGATTCATATCCCGCAACGTAGCTCCTTGCAAACTCTTCCATCCCGTATGAGGTCATCTTCACGCTATGGAATAACTTTGAAGTATTGTGAACTCGCTTTATTTCTAAGAAGGCGCGGCTTTCCAACATTTGAAGCGATTCGAACGCCGCATCATCCGAAAGATCCTGAGATCGAGTCTGTTCAAACAAATTGACATCGTGCACTCTGCCTGTTCCGTTTTTCAAAGCTAATTCGCCAACGAGCCTGAACACCAGAGTATCTATTTTGGTTAGGCCAGGGATTGCATCGATGACCGTGCTGGCGTACGTGGGCGGCTCGCCGACCGCCGGTTTGTCGCGAAAGTCAAAAATTGCCCGGGTGATCTGTTCAAGTTCCGCATCGTAGTTGCTCGTGTTGCCGATCCGAACCCACACTGTTGAATGCAGGGCTTGTGGAATTTCACAATCGTCCAAAATAACCGGAATGAGTTTACTCACGCCATTGATTCGCTTCACCATCGCCGCGTTCAACTCTTCGCGTACCCAGGGTTTGTCCACGCTTGATATGGACAATATTACAATGACCGCCTGAGCGTTCTTGAGGCCCTCCTCAAAGATCTTGTCGATCAGGCTGTCGCCGGGCAGTATCTCCCAAGTGTCGAGCCAGGCATCTATTCCCTGGGCACGCAGCCTGGTACCCAAATCTCGGGCGAATGACCTATCTTCACTCGCATAGCTGATGAAAACTTTAGGCGGCACTATCTGTTGGTTAGGTTCTGTCATTGATTTGAGACGTGGGACAACTCCCGGTAAACACCCCTCTCATATGTCAGCCTGCAGAATTGCCTGCACTGCCGAACGCAGTTCGCTGTTCTTTAAGCTCTTTGAACAACTTGCGCAGAGACGCATCCGCTTCAAGCCTTTCACCATTACAGACCGCTCCTCACAAAAATCCATAATGCAACCTCTCACCTCATCGTGGAACCCGACGTCGCTGGCAAAGTAGACGATCAATTGAGAAACAATGTTGTAGACAGCAGCTTTTTCGAAGCTGCATCCTGCCTGTTTACCTGATTCATACAGTTCATGAGTGGACACCACATGGATTGTGCCGTCTTTTTGAGTGGGTGCCGAGAAATAGTTCCAGAAGCGACCGAGATCATCGTCTGTGCCGGCGAGCAGATACTTTGTGAGGCAGGCCAGCAGGTCGACATTCAAATATTCGTGCTTCTCGTCGAAGAAGGTCTTTGGTAGCGCATCGATGTCAAAATTCAGAAACCCCTCAAAGGACCGCGGACGTTTGTTCCGCACCGTGATTGAAGGATGAGTAAAGTGAAAAAACTTCTGAGTGGAATTAAGCAATGCACAGACTTCCGGGAGATTCGTCATTCCATTGTCCAAATCGACAATGCCACAGCGATAGCGATAGGGTGCCGGCAATTGGGCACTCCCACTACTTCTTAACCTCTCCGGTTGTGAATTGATCGTGCCGAGAATCTTCTGTACGCCACGATTCCAGTCTCGAAACAGATCGACATATTGGATATCGCGAATTCTCTCGGGGAGTTCGCATTCGTCGAGGCGGATTGGAACCAGATAGGTCTGATCTTCAGGAAATTCGTCTAATATCTCGAGCGCGTCTCTTCTTTCCTTCTGAACATAGCCCCTTCGGTTAACCGAACTAGTAGACAGCAATGCGAGAAAAAAGTCCGATTCTCGAATTGCTTTTCGGATCGCTGGTTTCCAGCTTATACCTGGCAGAAGATGAACTTGGTCGTACCAAACCTGGACTCCGATCAATTTTTTGAGTCGGCGGTATAGTCTTTCGGCTGCATCCGAGTCTTCGCGCCCATAATTGATGAACACCTTTTTCATGAGGAACCTTTATTGATGCCTTCTGATCGACGTAGGAGCTTGCCCTAAGGGCTTAATCGCGCTGTGTTGCTGGGCACGGCATTTCTAAGACATTGCAGTTTTCAAGTTAACCGACATAAACGTGTAATGTCGGACCGCCTCGACTCATACTGGGAATGCCCAGATTTCCGAGACGCGCTCTGACAAAGCAATTTGTCGTTCGTCGATTGTGGCCGGCGACCACTGATTACTATTCTGTAGTTCTTGAGTTATGAGTAGCTCCGATTGAGCATAAGCGGGACGTTTGGCATCGAAGGAACCGTTACGAATTGCTGCATTAAGACGACGCGACAACAGCGTGAGATTTCCGAGCCGATTCAACACTCTTGAATGTTCGGGCCAGCGTTCTGCCTGCGGCGGCGTTTGCGGATAAATATGCTCAACGTGAACTTTTGGTGGCAACGCTACTTCAAGTTCCTCAGTTCTTCGGCGCGACAATTCTATGGTTCGCAAAACATAACGAGCGGCTGGGCGATTTGATATTGTCGTGGTTCTAAATGCCTCGATGAAAGTAGCATCATTCGGAGCAATATCACGCAAAGTTCCAATCGCGGCATCAGTATTCCCATTCGCTCTTAAATCGCGTGCCAAGCCAAACACCGCATCTTCCAACACACTACTTTCCAACCTCGCTACAACGTTATGTCTCACGTACGCCACAACGCAGGCTCTAAGAAACCGGCCCAGTTCATTAACGTCTTGGATCGTTTCAAAGGCGCTGAGTGCGAGAGGATACATGACAGCGGCGCCCAATTCGCCAAGTTCAGACAGGTGTCGGTTGACGTCGGCATTCTCATGCTGCGCATTGACTATGTCGCGATAGACTAGTGAAGAATCCCTTAGCTGCCTTGAAAAAGTCAGACTCTCCACATCGTTATCCAAGATGTGATCTCGGATTTCACGGTAAAGGGATTGCGTTTTGATATCTCCGCGATGTGAGATCCAGTAGTGCCGTAAGAAAATTCGCAGTTTGACGTCGGTCTCGGATTCCAGGACTTCTCCCCAGAGGCTCGCTATCTCCTCTAGCTGATTTTGCTGTGCGCGCCGCATAACGAGATTGCGCAGCAAATCAGGCGTAGACAGGCCTATACCGCGGTCATTTAAGGTTTCAAACACTAAGGCCGCGTTATTTTCGTCTTGTGAGACTATAGCTACTACCGAAACGTGTTGTGTGAGAACTCGTTGTACACGAAGCATCCAGTTCTTAAACAGGCGCGGATCGTTGAGTTCTCCCCGCATTACTTCAAATTTGGATTCAAAATAATTTCGCGCCTTCCGTATCAGCTGATGAGATTCAATTTGAGCGGCAGGCGATATGTAGTTTGCAGCTCTCACTTCCAAAATTTCTCTTCGGAAGAAATCCTGGTCATACCTGTTCAGTGTAAGCTTGTCGACGCTCGTTTGTGTGGCATCATCAAAGTCAATTAGAAACTTGTTGGAAGTTCGACCAGCTGCGTTTTGATCGTACGGAGCCAGGAAATCCCTGATGACTGACAACAGAATTGCTGATGTGGCCAATCGCTGCTGACCATCGAGCAAGAGATGCCAAGCATTATTATCGACGAGAACAACCGAGCCCACAAAGTACTCTTGTCCGTCAAGAGTGTTGCCAGGATAACGGCCGTCAAAACCAACAAGATCCTTCCAGAACGTATCAACCTCTGAACTGGTCCAACTGAAGTTACGCTGCCAATCCGGCACGCGTATTGGGGGATTCGTAGTGGAAAGAAGATTGCCGATTGTAAAACGCTCAGGTGTGTATTGCGGCATTGGTGAAGTTTATTCTCGTCCTGAGGTGAAGGCAATCAGAAACGAATTCGAGCGCTGGAGACTTGCTCCTTGGAGAAGTCTTTTTACCCTCTTAGCATTCTCAGCATGAATTCCGAAAAATCAAGGATCCAATCGCCGATAAATTGCGAGCGGATTATCCATCCCCAAGAGTTCTCTGCATAGGTGTCACAATGCGCCTATTGTCCTCAAACTGACGAAACCATTTATGATAGGCACGACCGCAAAGAATGGGCGAGAACGCAAAGAGTCTTTCGTCAACCTCCGGCAAAATAGTCGACGGCAAGTGGCCACGGCTGTTTTCATATTCAATGACAGCCCCCAAGCTCGGAAAGACAAGTTTGACGAAGTTGTCAGGCAAAACTATCTCGCTGAATCGGGCCTCAGCCTTTTGGGAGGTGGTCATGTTAGCGGGGCTCTCCGCATGACGCGTCAGCATTTTGACCCCGGAGGTCAACCGCACTCTTTCAGCAAAAAGCTTTTCAATTTCTTTCGCACCAATACAGACCGAAACGCCGTAAAGCGCCGAAGTAGTAACCGTAAAGCTTGCATCATGTCGGTCCGCTATTTGAGGTGACAGCAAGATCGCAACCGGGTTTTCCGTCTCAATGTACGGATGTGGATATTCAATTGTGCAGTGAACTCTCTTTTGATTGTAGCTTGAATTTGCACGCTGAAAACCTTCTTTGAATATTGGATTGTATGGTTTGATTCCTTCTTCTAGGATGCTGGCTAGGAATTGACTGTCTGTGACGTGAACGAGGCTCGTCACACCTCTCTGGATTAGATACTCTCCACATCCTCGATTAGAACTGTACTCCATCTCCACCGTCGCTGATTGACATCGAACTTGTGAGATCCCAATCGGTTACGAAAAGATGCCTTAGGGATGGGCAGAACCGTGGTCTCGACTTCCGCGTTGGCAGCTAAAACTAGCCATACCGATCTTAGTTTGGGCTGCCGGGGCTATCTTGGAACACACTATGCACAAGACGCTAGACTAGGTCTGCTCTTTCGCCGAAGATCGCATCAATGGTACCGCTCAACTCACGAGTTACTCGATGCGGGTACGTTAATGCGAACGGAAGCAGCCATTGTGAGTTCTCAATCAATATTTCTGGCACTGACTTTCGTGGGATCTGATTGACCGTTTGTCGCCAACTACTCCAACTAACAAGCCGCGGTGGATTGTCCAACCGCATGTAGCCGTTGTATCCCCTCCACAAGAACCATTCCGCGGGTTTGCTGGGAAGATAATCAGCAAACGTTAAACGCGACGCCGCTGGCCAGAAATGTGTAACAGCCTGTCTTAAGAGTCTCCTTACAAGCATGTCGAGGGCTGATTGAATCGTGTAACTCTGACCAGCAAACCTTTCCTGTTCATAGACGGCAAGTTTTCCGTTTGCCAAGGCCAACACCTTTTCTTGCAACCAGTAAGGTGATGGGATGCCAGCTGAATCTTTGCCGCGATTCATCATAACGATACCCCGAACCCATGCCTTGATGAGCCCTTCACCGGCCGAAGCCCCTTCGGTTCGTTCCAGGAAAAGTGACAACGCCATGATATATGGCCAATCGGACTCTCCTAGGAATCTCAAAGCTTTATGTTCTCGCTTCACAATTGTCGAAACTGAACGAGAAGATTCATAGCTATTGACCTGTTTGTCGATGAAAAACTTCGCGGCCAGCCATCCTAAGGTCAACATCGTTCTAGCACCTCGAATGTCATCGCGTTCGGCGGTGAGATACCTAGATTCAATGAAATGATCACGGTTCAAACATTCGGCCTCGAGTTGTTCAAGACTTCTATAAAAGGCCATCCACACCAAATTCAGGGACTGCCCGTATTGACGGCGACGCAAGTTATCGCGTGACGCGACATGCAGAATCACTGTCGCCACCACTGTCCAGCCTTCTAATGCCGAAACGTGGTTTTCGGCGCGCTCATATTGCTCGAGAATATATCCGGCAATCAGAACTAAACTCTCGATTGCTCTCTTAGCATTGCGGCCTCTGCCAGTTACGGCATCCACCGTCACAAGCCGCTGCAGAAACAGGGCAAATTGTTCCCGCGGAATCCGATCCTCGAACTCGCTTACATAAAGTTGAACAAACTCACGAAAGTCGACCAGCGCGGTGGGTAGGTACGACCCGTGAGATTCGACGAACATTGGCAGCAAGTCATGTTTACGCCAGATCTGCAACCGCGGATAACCACGCCTCACCCAATCGTTGGCATATTCTTCAATTGAGGTCAGCGCGTCCCCGACAATTTCACCATTGGTGACTAAGAACGGCGCGTGAGGTTCTACTCGATTCACCGCAGGATCGATGACCGGTAGTTGGACAAGATCGCGAACCTCGTTTTGAATGCGTTGCCATTCGGGCAAATTGATGTCGGCAGGGCCTTTCAGCTGAAAGGTGTGCAACTCTCCCTCAAGTGACCTGGCTATAACATCCTTTCCCAGTTCGCCCCGTCCTTGTCGAGAGATTTTTACAATCGTGTATCCTCGGGAGATCAAAACCTCACAAAAAGGAATTGTGTACCCAAGTTCGTGGACATTAATCAACCAATTTTCTATTAGCTTCTCGATCATCCCAGTCGCGCTTTTTCTGTGCAAGCAACTCTTCAAACCGTCGAACAAGACTTTGTTCAGATTCTAGACGCGCAAGTTCCTTTCTCACGCGCGGCGCTTGAATCGGATTAATTACCATGGTTGGACGTTGCCAGGTTCCCGCTTCATCGAAGCTGAAGTCCATTGATTCCCACATTTCCAAGATCAATTCTGCTGATAGTGGCCTGCCGCCCGCGTCGAGGGATGGAACAGTTCTGTTCAGTGTCTCGAAAAGAGCTTTGCGTTGGGCTTCATTGATCTCCTTGTTAGCGGGCCTGAGAGCTTCGTCAATGGCAACCTCACCCTTTTGTTGAATGTCTTTCAGATCGATTTCAATCCCACCGCTCATTGGTCTGTAATCCAGCTTTTCCTCCGAGCCATCTTCGCGCCTCAAAATGAAGCCCCTACCTTCGTGGTGCAAATAATTTGCTATCTGAGAAAGTAGTGGCTCGCCTGATCGACTATGTGTGATTGCGTAGGCCTGCTCCTTTGCCAACTCAATCTTCAGTGTTAGAAAATCTGGTAACATTCGTCCTTACTCATTTGTGGGGAGTTGTCGATCTTCTTGGAAAACATCTACCCCGTTCGCTTTTGATTTTTAGCAGAGACGGACTTGCGCCTTCTTCCTTCATATCTAACCGAACTCGGAAGCTTGACTGGTAACTCCAACTCATCATCCACAAGGTCTTCCATGTGCACGCCGGCGACTTGCGCGTATTTAAGCAAAATCGCTAATGGTGGCTCATTTGTTCCAAGTTCAAACTCAGATATTCTCTGGTAGTCCAGGACGTCCTCAAAGCCCAAACGTCTCAGCATTTCACTTTGGGATAGCCCAAGACTCTGTCGAATATTAAGGAGCTTTTCAGGCAAGTACTTTTGTCTAATGCGCGCCCTTCTTCCCATCAGAAGTTGCCTCCCGACGAGATTGCAAAGCAGACCTTGCGCGCATCTGTATTTATCGATAATATGCGCTCGATAAACCGAGTCGCCGTGTATATGAGTCTTTCATAATCAACGGCGATGCTCATCACTCGGTTACCTGGGAGGGTGAGCTACGCATTCGACTGTTGCCAGCTTTTCAAAGATTAGAGCGTCCAAATGATAACAAAGCACTTGGAGTTTGAGCAGGGCGGGGGCGCGGTCTGCGGGGGTGGATGTTGGCCCAGCATTGTTTGCGCGTCCACTCCGCGGAATCGAGGATCGCTGGACTAGTTAGGCAATTGACGCCCGCCTGTCCGAACTTAGAGGTCTTGATCGGGAGCCACGATGCGCAGGAACAATGACTTTGAAAAGGCGCTCTTCTACTACGGAACTTACAAGGGGTTCGGCGCGATCTTCAGTTTGTTCGTTCTCGTCTTCATAGTCATTCCCGTAAGGGTCGTGAGGCTGTTGGTACGAGCAGCACGATAGTTATCACCTCAACTTGGTTGCCGCCCGCTGGTATCCGCGAACCATAAGGACAGGTCGAATGAGGATTCATTCCACAACCACGATCGTCGGATTGTTTCTGCTTTGTTTCGCGCCTTGGGCGTGCACGGGACGTTTGGCGCCGACTAGATCGTCACTAGACGATCAGGGCCAGAAGAAGGGAGAAGAGTATTGGTATTCGGTCTTGACCAAGTGTGGCACTGTCTACTACGCGAAGAATGCATCTCTGGACATGGTTTACCAGTTCAATGACCTGTCCATTGAAACCACTACATCGCAACCCACCGACGCGTCGCGGCAGAACGGCGTGGAGTGGCGTGGTGTAGCCAGATTGCGGTCCAAAACATCACGGACGCGGATTGGCGATCATGAGTGGGATTCGTGGCGGAACGGATCAGTACTTCCAATTGGCGGGGTCACCGTGGAAAGGGTCAACGGCAATTGGCTGTTCGACGGTAAGGAAAAACCTACTCCGATCTTGAGGGCCGTAGATTGCTCGAAGGTGGAATGAAAATCACGTCAGACGCAACTACTGCGACGTTCTTAGTCACAGTCAAACCGCAATGTGTCTATGAACTTGTCAGACCCAGTTGAGACAACCGCAGCGCAAACACCAGCTCACTGACGCCGAACTCCGCTGCTAAAGCCTGAACAATGTTTCCGCTGTGAACATTGAGCGGCTTGTCCGCAAAACGCTCCCTCAATACTTCCTCCGGCATTAGCAGTTCGGCCGCAAACTCATTAGCCTCTTGTTCCTGAAGCCGCCGCGCCTCTGGTGTCCGCTCCTCATTGAATCTGATGAAGTCAAGAAAGAGCGGGGCCGAACTCCGGTGCAAAACAAAGTGGCCAAAGAGATGTGCTAAAGAGAATCGTTGCTGACATCCGTCGAACCAGGAGTTCAACATGATTGTTGGCCGGGCACCATCCAAAACGAGCGTTCCGATTAAACACCGGTCCTCGGCTTGGCGAAGTATTGACAAGCCATAATTTTGGACCAAGGCATTAACATCCAAGGGAAGCTCACCGGGGCGTTGTTGCAAAATTTGTCGAGCTGCGAGTTGCGGACCTTCGCCCGCAGGGGGCGGCAACTCAAACACAACTTCGCCTGTTCTGACCAACTCGAGCGAATCTTCCCTGACCTCCTCTTCAAGAGGCAGGATTGAAATCAATTGAATTCGCAAGTAGTGACAGAGTTCATAGAGTACGTGTAACGGCGCCCTTTGGCGGCCGCCCTCGATGTTGGTAATTGACGTACGTAAATGTGCAATCGCCGCTGCGGAATCCGATTGAGAAATCGAGCCCTGGCGCCGCGCTTTTCTCAATCGCTCACCAACTATTCTGTAAAGCAAATCTTGATCAATCATCTTCAGCCCTCTGTCTCATGAGATGAAAAACTCCCCAATCGATGTAACGCCAGTCCGCTAGTAGCGGTTATCACCTCGACGCGCCCACGCTTGGCAAGAATTTTTACAAGCTTGCAAAATTCCACACTTTTAACTTGTTGACTCTCAACACTTTAAAGTTGACTTCGACCACATCCTGTAGTAGAACGAAGCCGCTCAGAACACTACGAATTGTTGTCTTGAACTTGGACGGTTGGAGATGACTTGGACGGTTCGGGCTTCAGGTGTGATGGACACTTGAAATGGTCTGGTCCAGAGCGAAATATCTAGCTGACAGGACGCTCTGGACCAAACTCGATCGCTTGTGACAAGCGAGGGCGTCATCGTGTGCGCGCCCGCCGCGCATAATACACATCGACGCCCCGCCTTTCAACCCTAAAGGAGGGTGTATGACTAACCTGAGTGAGGATTGCGAACACTTTGATGGAGGCAGATTTGTTCATAGCGAACCTACCGAAGCGCAGATTCAATTTGCGCAAACGATTTCGACTGACGCACTTACTTGTTGGGCGCGCGGCGAACTTGACTACGGAGAAGACCTGAGAGCGGAAACTCTCGTCTTCCTCATCCAGCAAATCAAGCAAACTGATGACGGCGAACTTGCAAGCGATCTGAGCAGTGTTCTCAACGATCGCATTTGTCTGCGTATTTTCAATACGTACCGGCGTTCCCTTGGTGAAAGCGCTGCCTGGGACCTTGCTGCTGAACTTTGCCCGGAATTGTGGGCTAAGGTTCTTGATCCGGATAGCGTGCAAGCGGCATGGGCGCAAATTTGTTTCTGGCGTGTAGTTAAGAATCTCGCAAAGAATTATCGGAAGAAACTATTACGCGTTTCCCAACGCTTTCCTTCGCTTGATTCAGATCTCACGACGGTCAAGTTGGTGATGGAACTGCCGTCCGCTGGTATCGGACTCGAGGATCAGATTTATCTTCAGGAGTTTCTTGATTCTCTGACTCCAAAACAACGGATGGCCGTGATCATGTGGTACTGCGGCAATTTACCTATGAACGAAATTGGAGCCACTCTGGGATGCTCCGAAACCGCCGTGAGGACGGTGCTTCACAGGGCCACGACACAGTTGGCCAAAGCAGCATAGTCCGAATCGAACAATAGGGTTGGGTCCACCCTCTTGTTCGCTACATAGACTTCTCCACCGTCGAATCGGCCATCTCGAAAAAAAAGTTGGCTTACCCCTGCGGATTCTTCCTCTTCGAATTGCTTAATAAGTAGAAGGTAAAAAAGTTTTAGATCATTTCGCTTCCTGCCGTCCAGGGTGAGAACTCCTGAACCACGGCTCGGATTGATGCACACTTATGACTTGTCATCCCAACACGGAGATTTCCTCGGTCGGTGAACGGCTGTTGCGCAGACACCTCCAATGCGAAAGCTTTGTCAATGGCGTTGAACGAGGATTTTGGAGGCTCGTAACTCTGAGATGGCCCAGCGCACTCTTTGCGATCGGAGAGGTGTTTTCCACGGGCGCTCCAGACGTAGGTATCAATCTTTGTTTACATCAATACCCCATAAGCGCACCCACCTTACAGCTGTGGGACCTTTCAACTAACTCACGAATTTCGGCACGTGTGTGGCCCAGTTGGTTCATCGATTTCATTACGCGTTATCCGAACTTGGTAAAACTTCAGCCTGAGCCATACAGTCCGGAACTACTGCCAATCTCCATAGCCATTGCTCGCGGGTTGAAACAACGACGCGAAACGGGTTGGTGCCCACCAGCCGACATAACTCAGGTCCTGTTTTGTCTGGTCGAGTGCTTCCGTAGCGGTCGGCCGCTTCCTTTTGAATACCCACTCGCCGGCTAGAGGCGGAAAGGATTTCTTGTGCTATCAGAACAAGATTTTGACGAGTATCAACTGCGCTTGGGTTTGCCGGAGGATGGTCGATTGGTGGTCGCATCTATCAGGACCAGCGACCCTGCTCGACGTGTTCAAAGCAATCCGCGCAGCGTAATGGCGCTCTACGCTAGCAGTAAGATGGGCGCAACGCGCCAATGTGAGAGCGGGAATGAACTGGCGGGTGCCTACGAGTATGACGAAGGAGACGAAGTTCTCGAATTCTGGGACCAGCCGCAAACCATTCGCCTTGAGTTCGAAAGCTTTAGTGGCCGCCGGCAGGTGGTTTTTCACACGCCAGACTTCCTGGTGCTGCGGCGCACTGAAGTGGGGTTCGAGGAATGGAAGATGGAGGAGCAGCTGGAGAAGCTTGCTGAGAAGTATCCTACTCGCTACCGACGGGAAGCGGACGGCACCTGGCGGTGTCCTCCCGGTGAGGCTTGGGCCAATCCTCGTGGTCTCTATTATCGGCTTCGAAGTTCGCGGGAGATCAATGCGAACAAACTCCGCAACCTAATCTTTCTCAAAGACTACTTTCCGCCACATGTGCCGAATGTTACCGAGGAGGCCCGGGAGGCAGTCCTCAGCGCAGTCAAAACCACGCCAGGTCTAACGCTCGAGGAACTGTTTGCGAAAACGCAGGCTGTCGCGAGTCGTGACGATATTTATGAGTTGATCACTAAACGTGAAGTATTTGTAGACATCGATCGGGCTCCCCTGGTTGAACCCGACCGTGTGCTTGTGTTTGCCGATCCACAAACCGCTGCGGCATACCAACAAATTCTTGAGATTAGTCCGTCAACAGGCCCGACATGTGCTCCCTTCGTGGATCTGGCGATCGGGAGTACTGCGGAGTGGAATGGCCGGGTACTGACCATCGTTAACGTGGGTGAGTCGACTGTTGGATTGCTGGGCCAGGATCAAAAATTTTCAGAGATGCCGACGACTACCTTTGAAACGTTAGTTAGGACGGGGCGAATTATCGCCCTTTCAACGGGAACAGAAAAAGAAATGAGTGACAAGCTGACGGCGATGTTGGCCTGCGCCAGTGAAAAGGAATTAAAAGAGGCCAATCGGCGGAGCGATCTCGTTTGTCGCCGACTGCGTGGAGAAGACTTGTCGGCCGACAACAACGTTTCGGACCGCACTTTGCGCCGGTGGGTGGCTTTGTACCGTCAGGCTGAGAGCACTTACGGCTGTGGTTATGTGGGATTGTTATCCGGCATCAACAAAGCCGGTAACCATACGTCTCGCCTGCCGGAAGCTACCGAGACAGAAATGCAAACCTTCATTGAAGAGCATGTCGACAGCCTAAAGCAGATGCGAAACTACGAGGTGTGGGCCCTGCTGAAGAACTCTTGCGACAAAAAGGGGATTATCTACCCTAGCCTCCGAGTATTTTGCAAACGGGTTAAAGAGCATGCCAATTTGTTCACCCGTACTCTCAAACGTCGTGGGCGCCGTGCCGCATACCAGTATGAACCCGCCGCCCCATATTCAACCCGCCGGGCCTCGCCACATGGCGACAGACCTTGGGAAGTGGGACACATGGACCACACCGAAATAGATTTGTCGATGCGGGCCTCTCTGACGGGCCGTAGCCTCGGCAGGTTGTGGATGTCAATAATGTTTGCTGCCAATCCGCGGCGAGTCTTAGGCAAATACCTGACGTTCGATCCGCCAAGCTATCGTTCGAACCTAATGATAATTCGCGACGTGGTTCGTCGCTTCGGCAGGCTACCAGAGACTCTGGTGGTGGACTGCGGGGCTGACTTCCAGAGCGTCTATTTCGATATGCTGCTGGCGCGATTTGCGATCACCAAAAAGGTAAGGCCGCCATCAAAAGCCCGCTTCGGCTCCCCTCTTGAACGGATGTTCGGTACTACAAACACACGCCTCTTCTTAACCTGGTGGGTAATACCCAGCTTACCCGCGAAGTGCGCCACGTGACCCAGGATGTGAATCCCAAAGAACTTGCCGCCTGGACACTTCCCCGTATAGACAAGACATTGGATGAGTTCTTCTTCGAAGTCTATGATACGACGACGCACCCGGCCCTGGGTCAAAGCCCGCGCGAAGCTTATCTAGCAGGAATGGCTAAAACCGGCCACCGGCCTCAACGAATAATTCCTTACGATGAAGCCTTCCTAATCAGCACTCTACCCACAACTCCAAAGGGTTTGGTGAAGGTCATACCCGGGCGCGGAGTGAAGATCAATAACACCTACTATTGGTCAGATGAATTCCGCAATCCCCTGATCGAAAATACGTATGTGGTTCCTCGTTTCGAGCCGTTCGATTACAGCCTCGCCTACGTATTCGTAGGCGGCCGCTGGGTCAAATGTTATTCGGAGTACTTCTCTATCTTTAGCGGACGCTCGGAAAAGGAAATACAACTTGCCTCGCAGGAAATTCGCGCCCGCGATCGGCAACACTCACGTGAAGGGCCAATTACCGCCAGGAAGCTTGCCAACTTCCTGGAGGAGGTCCACACAGAGGAGCAGTTTCTGTTGCAACAGTGGCGGGACCAGGAATTAAGACTTGTTCGTGAGGGATTTGACGGCGACGTAAGTCCTGGCACTACCGAGTCGAGCCAAGCCCCAGCTGGTACGACCGAAGAACCTGAAACGGAATTGCCAATCCTGTCAGAGACCTACGGAGAATTCGTAGCATGAGCAAAAAAGACGACCCTCAGAAACCGAAGTTTCCACCGGCGCTGTTGCAGGCTGACAAGAAAGCGCGCCGCAAATACTTCGACGATCTGGTGATACGTCACCCCCTGTTAATCGAAAGTTTCGAGGAAGTTTCAACAGAGATTCAGCAGGCGGATCCGGGATCGTTAATATTTGTGTTTGGTCCAAGCGGCGCAGGCAAGAGTACGCTGGCCCAAAAGGTAAAGGAGCAGGTCACTGCAGATGTCCTCGCGGAACTTCATGAGGACCGTGGACGCTATCCGATCGTAATGACTGAACTCTGGGGCCAAGATAGCGGTAACTACAATCTGCGTGATCTTTACCGCGGGTTGTTGGATTCGATGCGTGAGCCCTGCATTGACAGCAAGGTAATCATTGAACCCGGGGACAACGACGGAAACTGGATCGAGATCATGCGGAAACACCGGAAGGCCGGCCCTCTGGAATTAAGGCATGCCACATTGAAGGCCATTGAATTTCGCCGTCCCGGAGCGCTCCTTATTGATGAAGCGCAACATCTCGCCACAGTGTCCTCAGGCCGCAAGATACATGATCAACTGGACGCAATTAAGTCCCTGGCGAACAAAGCCCAGGTGCCCATAGTGTTGTTCGGAACCTATGATCTCCTACCTTTTAGAAATCTAAGCGGACAACTCAGCAGGCGCAGCAGTGACATACATCTTCGTCGCTATAACAACAGCGTCCCGGCAGAGTTGAAAGCCTTCATTAATGTCATCGGGACCTTTCAACAACACTTGCCCCTGAAGCAGGAGCCGGATTTAGTAGCGAACTGGGAGTACCTTTACGAGCGCAGTATCGGTTGTGTTGGTGTCTTAAAACGCTGGTTGCTGAAAGCATATAGTCGGGCGTTGAAAGAAGACAATCCAACTCTCGAGATGAAGCACCTGGAGCGCACGGCTCTCTCAATCGCACAATGCGACAAGATGGCTACTGAGGCCGTGGAAGGGGAGGGCAGAATCAAAGAGACGAAACTCGCTCGCGCAAACTTGCGGATGCGACTAAACCTCAAAGCCGTCAAGGAGCGACACTCACAACGGGCAGAGTTGCCGACCGAACCACCTGCGAAAAAGAAGAGAGGCCGACCCTTCAAGCGCAAGCCGTCACGGGATCCGGTGGGGAACACTGATCATGAGAAGACCAGCTAACTATGGCGCCTGGCCGCTTTTCCGCGACAATGTCGAACCGAGCCGACTGAACAATCGAGAACCGATCGGCATAAACACCTCTCAGATTGAAAGTCTGACGAGCTACTTCACAAGACTCTCATGGTCCCACTGCTTATCTCCGGGTTGTTTATTTTCAGGCGTCATAGCTCCGCTCTTAGACAAGCCCTACTTAGAGAAAAGGCGAAACCGATCAACTTGGCTATCGCGTTCATTTAGAGCTCGATCAGCAGCGGTCAACGGCACCGGCCTCATTGCCATGGAGTGGACCACTGTCCTCGAACAACTCACCAGACGCGACGATCTTCGGTCCCTGAGCCTTCTGCCGTGGTCAGGAATATTGTCTCAGCGGAACCTGCTTCGGCGCCACCTGGCCTGGTGCGCTCTTTGTATTCAGCAGTGGAGCGATGCCAGCCAGCCCGTTTATGAGCCGCTGCTGTGGTCGGTAAAGCTTGTGACCCGGTGCGTGACTCACAACGTGCTACTCACTACAAACTGTCCTTCTTGCAGAACTGCATTGCATTGCCTGGCTCATGGCCGAAGGCCCGGGTATTGCCACGCGTGCGGGATCTGGCTGGGCGTGTCTATGCGCCAATGGCGATCACTCGAAAGAAGTTCATCTGATCCTGACACCGTGCCGGCGGCCTTGGTTGGAGAATTGTTCGCAAACACGCCCTACCTCAAGTCTTCAGTCGATAACGGGTTTTCAAGCATCATGGCCACTTTGATAAAGGAGGTCGCAGGCAACAACGCCAGCCGCTTTGCACGGCTCGTCGGCAGGAACAAATCCACTATTTGCGATTGGACTCGCGGCTCCCGCATCTCTTTCAACGACCTTCTCGATATAAGCGATCGATTGAAAACAACTCCAGTGAGAATTCTGGCTGGCTCGGGCCTTTCCGCCGCTGACTATGTTGGTCACTTGATTGCAAAACGAACGCCGGTCCTTCGCTCGCGAAATCCTCTCAATCGAAGGAGAGCCCAAAGTAGATTAGAAAGGGCCTTAACTAATGCGACGCCGCCAAGATCAGTGCAACACGTCGCTAACAGGTTGCATGTCGACAAGAGGGTCCTATACAAACATTTTCCTCAGCTTTGTAAAGAGATCGCAGCGCGCGCGGCTGGATATAGAAGAACGAAGGTAGCTTAGATTTGTCTCACGCTGGAGGAAACAGAAACTGGTAGCGCGGCTATCTCGCCTGGCTTACCATTCGCGCGCTTATGACGTGTGGCGCGATGGACCTGCGACTCCGGAACGCAGCGTCCTCTTTTCGCTTCCGCCAATCGGCATTGGTACCGGAGCGATCGAATGCCTCACTAGCTACCTCGGGCGGCTTGCTTGGGCGCATTCGATCTCAACCAGTAAGTTAGTTACCGATCTAATAGTTCCAGCCACCGGCAGGAATTACCTCTCAGAGGCCTCTGATGTCTTAAATGGGCGCTGTTCAGCAGCCGTTAATGCATCGGGCGCAACGGCCACCACATTCGTTTCCGCCAGCGAGCATCTCACAGGACAACCGAATCTGCGTGTTCTTACATTGAGCCATTGGTTCCGATGGCCAAGGATAAATGCGCCAGTCTCGCCCTACAGAGTTTGGTGTCCCTATTGTTTCCAGGACGCCAGGGATGCCGGGAAAATGGTTATTGATCAACTGATTTGGACTCTCAAAGACATCACCGTGTGTGCTGTGCATGCCACTCGACTTCTTGATAAGTGTCCAAAATGCAAAGCACGCTCGCCATGGCTCCTCCGATATAGCCTTCCTGGTTATTGTTGCGGGTGTAAAGGTTGGCTCGGTAGGTCGCCATCGTTCCCGGGTAAGGGCAAAGAGAAAGGCGGTGATGAATATGCACTTTGGTGCGCAAAATCAGTAGCTGATCTCCTCGCAACAGGCGAAGGTTTTAAACTAGCTAGTGAAGAACAATTGCTTGAAAAAGTAGCAGCGTTCGTAACGCACGGTTCACCTGCGGTATATGCGTCGCTGCTAGGGGTATGTAGATCCAGTATAGTTCGATGGAGCGAAAGAAAAACCCTGCCCAGATTGAAAGGAATCCTAAAGATCTCACGCCTGTCGAAGAACACGCTCACTGAATACATGGACGCCCGAGTTCCGGTAAGTAATCTCAAATTTACTGAGGTGCGACAAACTCGCAAGAAGCACAACCGCCAAAGCCACTATGACGGATTGAAAATGAGGGCGCTTGCCGCCAAAGCATTGGATGAGGATCCGCCTCCGACTCTCTCCGATGTCGCAAGAAGAATTAGAAATCCAGTGCCCTTATCTTATCGCACAAACGCACTAAGGCGATTAGTACCCGACCTCAGTCGGAAGATCGTTGAACGTCATGTTGGTTATACGAAGAAGTCGGACGAGATGCGCCGGCGCTCGCTAAGAGCATTTGCTTCAGGCAAACATAAACCCCCGATCAGTCTCAATGAAGTCGCGCAGTTGCTTCAGGTACCGCGCCTTCGCCTTCATAAACTCTGTCCGAAGGCCTGTAAAAAAATTCGCGCTCGCCTTAAGGTTCACAAGAGAAAAATGCGTCAGGCCAGGGAGATCGCGATTGAGCGACAAATCCGAGATAGCGCCCATTCACTCCACAAACAGGGCATATACCCGTCTTTTCCCAAAGTCTCTGCGATGCTGTCCACTTCTAGTTGGCTTGTCCGGGAGTCGCGAAGGCAAGTGCTCCGCAAGATTCAAATTCAACTCGGCTACAGAAGCTCTTAAGGGCTAAATACGTAACTTTCGGTGTCACTGACTCGGAATTGAAAAATGATCCATAGTTTGGCCAACGCAAAAATGATCCATACCTTGGCCGGCGCGGCCAAACTATGGGTCAAGTCGCAACGACTCGTAACTCAATGAGAGTAAAGTGGTAGCGCATACGGGACTCGAACCCGTGATCTCTGCCTTGAGAGGGCAGCGTGTTAACCAACTACACCAATGCGCCCGAAGGGTAATGGATTATAGAGTCGCGGATTGACCCGCGCAACTTGTGGCAGTTTCAGCAAATACACCCGGATTTGCCACTAGTCTAGGTTCGTGACCTCTGCTCTTCTGTAAAAGTGTTGTTCTTTTTGTTCGGGTCCTCGCCCTCAACGGTTAGAGTCCGCGTGTATTTGGTGGCACCAGCTACTTTCTGCGGTACCGCGAAGCACAATACAGTTTCAGCGATTGCGGCAATAGTACCTTCAAGCCGAACCCGCGCAATCCAAGCGGCTTCGATCTCTTCAAACGAGTTGACTTTACAGGCGGTGCGCATCGCGGAATACCAACTCACACACGCATGGACCAGGGATTCCAGGTGGAGTACGTCCGGGCGAGAGGGAATGAGTTACCCAGGTGACATAATGACAACTGAGAAGTATGAATTAGAGAAATGGATGTGGACTGAGGCCGACTTTGAGCAGATGGGGTGGCATGACGTGAGGATTCACGCCCTGGCGTTTATTCCCAATGCCTATGAGCTTGCCCTCGACATTGATTACATTCTTGATTGGGTTCGCCCTGCGCCTGAAAAAACTTCCTTCAAGTTTTGGGTCGCACCGGCAACTCTTGTTTTCGAGAATGTCAACGACTTGCGCATCGATCTGGAACCACATCTCAGCGTTGAGTTGCAGGGAATCGAAAGAACAGAACCTCAAAAACCCAGGAACCTCGAGTACATTGACCGTGACATAGAATGGCTTTGGACACTTGATAGTCAGTCGGGCGAGGTAAGCCTTCGCTCAGTGGGATTTAAGCTGCACATTCGCCAGGAGCCAGTTCTTACACAGGAGCAAGCTTTAGATCTGGAAGCAAGAGGAGGCTTTTCGTTCTATCGTGGCAGAGTCATCAAGTAAAGGTGGATAAAATCAACGCCTATACCACCTACCATCCAGGTTGAAGTATCAGCTCCTTACAACAACCCCGACCCTGGGTTTTAATTCCGTAAAGCCGGAACTCCAACCCACCGCAGGCGATCGCGTTCGAATTCCTTGTCTTCCTGTCCGGCCGCGTCGGCCACTCATCGCCTGCGCATGTCATCGACTTCTCTGCGTGGCCACGCAGAGCAAGATTGAACCACGCCACTAAACGCAAGGTAACCCTAGCCTCGATAGCAGTACAAGGTTAGAATGTGCAGGCTTTCTGCTCAAACTGAAGTCTATGAACATCGTCGTGTTGCGAGAAACACTGCCGGGCGAAGCGCGTGTGGCGCTAATGCCCGAGTCGGTGAAGAAGCTTGTAGCCTTGCAAGCGTCCGTGTCTGTCGAGATTGGCGCCGGGCTGGGCGCGGCGCGATCAGACGATGACTATCGCGAAGCGGGCGCAGAAATTTCCACCAACCGTAAGTCGCTGATCGAGTCAGCAGATGTTCTGGTCACAGTAAATCGTCCCTCCGCTGAAGATTTTGCCGCACTCAAAAACGACGCAGTGGTGCTGGGATTTCTTCGTCCCCTCGACGAACCAGCGGCGCTCGAACCTGCCCTGACGCGAGGCCTGACCACGTTTGCCATGGAATTGATTCCGCGCATCACGCGAGCGCAGGCTATGGATGCGCTTTCGTCAATGGCCACGGTAGTCGGTTACAAAGCCGTAGTCATAGGCGCCTCCCAAATCCCAAGAATGTTTCCAATGTTAATGACGGCGGCCGGCACTGTGCCGCCGGCGCGAGTGCTGGTCCGGGGCCGGCGTCGCCGGATTGCAGGCTATTGCAACTGCCCGTCGTCTGGGCGCCGTAGTGGAAGCGTATGACGTGCGCGCGGCGGCTGGAGAGCAGGTGCGTTCGCTGGGCGCCATTTTTCTCGAAGTTGATTTGGGCGGAATCAAAACTGAGGACGCCGGCGGTTATGCGGTCGAACTTTCGGACGAGGCGCTTTCGCGCGGGCGCGATCTAATAGCTGCACATGCCGCGACGGCAGATCTGGTGATTACCACTGCGCAGGTTCCCGGCAGACGCGCGCCGTTGCTGGTAACGGAAGCTGCGGTTAATGGAATGAAACGCGGTGCGACGATCATCGACCTCGCCGGCACCACAGGCGGAAACTGCGCGCTGAGCCAGCCCGATCAAATGGTGGAACGAAACGGCGTGACAATCCTCGCTCCGACGAACCTGGCCGCGAGCGTGCCGGTCCATGCGAGTCAACTCTATTCACGCAACGTCACCTCGTTTCTGAGTTTGCTAATCAAGGAAGGCGCTTTGAGTATCGACATGACGGACGATGTCGTTGGTCCATCGTGTGTCACGCACGCAGGACAGGTTGTGAACAGTCGCGTGGCGGCGGCGCTGGGTTCAGCTGTTCGACAAACTTGAGTTTGTCGTTATAGACCCAACAAGCTGACGCCTGTCGAACGGAGTACGACTTATGACGCATGAAACACTAATTTCCGCGCTTTACGTTTTCGCGCTCGCGGCATTTCTCGGTTACCTCGTGATCTCGCGCGTGCCGCCGCTGCTGCACACACCTTTGATGTCTGCGACCAACGCGATTTCCGGAATTTCACTCGTAGGCTCAATCGTTACTGCGGGAGCCGGTTACAACACAGTCTGCACCATCCTTGGATTCACAGCAGTGTTTTGTTCAGCCACTAATGTCGTCGGCGGATTCGTGATCACCGATCGCATGCTGCGGATGTTCAAACGAAAGCCGACATCGAGCGAAAAGTCGGAAGGTAAAAAGCATTAGGCAGGAGCGGGGGCAAGCCCCCTTCCTGACCTTGAGCTGATTTTAGTTGACCGATTAATTCCATTGAGAACATTCGATCAGACTATAGATTGAACCGTTGAATCCTCTCAGGTTGGGAAGGGGGCTGCCCGCTCTTTCTGGTTAACAAACGTGCGCATTTACTTCATCGAACTCAGTTACCTCCTGGCGTCGATCCTTTTCATTCTCGGATTGAAAGGCCTGAGCCATCCTGAAACTGCCAAGCGCGGGATGCACCTCGCTGAGTTTGGCATGTTGATGGCCATCATCGGCACGCTCCTGCATCTCGAGATCATCACTTACACCTGGATCATCCTCGGTTTGGTGTTGGGCTCGCTCGTTGGCCTGGCCATGGGATTTTGGGTGCCGATGACGGCGATGCCGCAACGGACTGCACTCTCTCACGCCTTTGGCGCTTTCGCCGCCGCGCTGGTCGGCATCTCGGAGTTTTATCGTCACGGCGGACACGTGGATAAAGTGACGATGGCCGCGATCGGTTTCGAAGTGATGCTTGGAGCCCTCACTACAACCGGGAGCCTGCTCGCCTTTGCCAAGTTGCAGGGACTCGTGCGCGGCACACCCTTAACTTACAAGGGCCAGAATATTTTCAACATGGCGCTGCTGGCCACTACTGCCGGAATTTTTATCTACCTGATCATTGTGCCGGGTTCGATGCCGCTCTTTTTCGCTATGGCGGCGCTCGCGTTTCTTTTCGGAATACTCCTGGTGATGCCCATCGGCGCCGCTGATATGCCGGTGGTCATGTCACTGCTGAACTCTTATGCAGGTTTGGCGTCGGCAGCGACGGGTTTCGTGTTGTCTAACAAGGTCTTGATCATCGCCGGCACGCTTGACGGCTTCTCGGGTTTCATTCTTTCCGTACTAATGTGCCGGGCGATGAACCGCTCGATGACAAACGTCTTGTTCGGCGCGTTTGGCAGCGCAGCGATATCGGCAAAACCCGGCGAGGAAACAGGCACGATGCGCGAGGTAAGTCTCGACGATATCGCCGTGCAACTAGCTTACGCCAGCAAGGTTGTGTTCGTGCCGGGTTATGGTTTGGCAACCGCCCAGGCGCAACATGCGGTGCGTGAATTGGCAGACACCCTCGAGAAGCGAGGTGTGACTGTTAAGTATGGAATTCATCCCGTCGCCGGACGCATGCCGGGCCACATGAACGTCTTGCTGGCGGAAGCAAACGTTCCTTATTCATCACTATACGAGTTGGAACAAATCAACCCTGAGTTTCCGACTACAGATGTGGCGATGGTCATCGGTGCAAACGACGTCGTCAATCCTGATGCGCGCGATAATCCCACCAGCCCGATTGCCGGGATGCCGATTCTTGAAGTCGATCGCGCGAGGTCTGTCGTAGTTTTAAAACGCGGCCAGGGGCGAGGGTTTTCAGGACTCGAGAATCCACTGTTCTTCAAAGATGTGACCGGGATGCTCTATGGCGACGCCAAGGAAACGCTGACCAGATTGGTGCAAGCCGTCCAGCAAGCCTGATCGTGATTTACTTTAGCCGCGGATTCACGCGGATAGACGCGAATCTGAAACTGCTCAGCTGTAATCGTCCTTCTTGTCAGATCCGCGTTTTTCTGCGCAAATCCGCGGCAAATAGTTTTTAAAACTAAACACCGGAGAATTCATGCGACGATTATCCACTAGCCTTGTCCTGACGATTATCCTGCTCGTTAGTCTTACTTCAGCTCTAATTGCCCCGACCGCTGTCGCACAGCGCAAAACCAGTCGAACGTCGAAAGCCACGCCAGCTTCGCTCGCAACGCAGAGAGGCGCCGACTCAATCACCGCATCGCAAATCAAAGACTATCTCTCCTTCATCGCGTCGGATGAAATGGAAGGCCGCGACACACCATCGCGGGGGCTCGACATCACCGCGAAGTTTATCGCCATGAACCTCTCGCGATGGGGATTCAAACCTGCGGGCGGCGGTGATGGCACGTTTTTTCAAACGATTGCAATGCGCAAAGAGGCGATCGATACCTCCGAAACTAAAGTGAAATTTAACGACCAGCTGCTGGTCTTTGGTCAGGATTATTTGCCATCGTCGGTAAAAGGCGATGTCACCGCCTCGCTTGTGTTCGCCGGCAGCGGGTGGTTCTTCAAGGCGAAGGGTATCGATCCTTACAAGACGGTCGATCCGAAGGGCAAGATTGTCATCATTTTTTCCCCGCTCAACGCTTTGCCGCCGGGGTTTACCCGGGCCGACCTCGCCGGCAAGGCTGGTGAGGACTGGATAAATCCAGTGAGCAACGCAATCAGCAAGGGTGCCGTTGGTATCGTCTCAGTGCCTGATTTTCAATACCTGGCCAACTGGGACCGAAATCGCAACCGGCTAACTGAACGTCCCATCAGCACGGTGGAAAAATTTCAGCCGGCGGCGCCACCCCAATTGCCGCGAATAATTCCTGCGCCTCAGTTTACGAACAGTTTATTCCTGGGTGAGAAGCACACGGCGGGTGCGCTGGTGGAACTGGCTGCCGGCGGCAAGTTGCCGGAGTCGTTCCCACTAAATCCGGCCAAGAAACTCACCATCACCGTGAACGTCAAGTCTGATTCGGTGCCGACACAAAACGTGGTGGGCGTTTTTGAAGGCAGCGATCCAGTTCTCAAAAATGAGTACGTGGCCCTGGGCGCTCACTACGATCACGTGGGCCTGGCAACGCCGCTCAATGGCGACTCGGTTTACAACGGGGCTGATGATGACGGGTCAGGCACTACTGCGTTGCTGGCAATAGCCGAAGCTCTTGGCAAAGCGCGCGCGCGCCCAAAACGTTCAGTCCTCTTCGTTTGGCACGCGGCGGAGGAGAAGGGATTGTGGGGCTCGCGCTACTTCACGATGTTTCCCACCGTGCCCCTGGAAAATATTGTGACCCAGATTAATATCGACATGATTGGACGGGCGAAAAATGAAACCGATACGAATCCGCGCAATCGGAACCTGTCGGGGCCTCATCAAGTTTACGTAATTGGCTCAAAGCTGATGAGCACCGAGCTGGGCGTGCTTACTGAAACAGTAAATAAGCAGTATTTAAACCTCACCTATGACTACCGCTACGATGACCCGTCGGATCCGAATCGCTTTTTCTTTCGCAGCGATCATATCAACTACGCCCGCAAGGGGATTCCAATAGTTTTCTTTTTCGATGGCGAGCACGAGGATTACCATGGGCGCGACGATGAAGCAGACAAGATCGACTATCAGAAGATGGAGAAGATTACGCGCACGATCTACATGATGATATGGGAGCTGGCCAGTCGTCCTGCCCGCCCAAAGGTTGATAAGCCGTTGCCCGCGCAGCTTGGTGGAAACTAAGGTTCTGCCCTTCAGTCGTTAGCGGCAATCAGCTTCAGAGCTTTCTATTCAGTTAATTCTAAGCCTTTGCCAGTCGACCGCGAATGGTGGTGGCCTGATGATTCAGAAAAGTTATCTAAAGCGATGAAGGAGTTGGGGTGAAGCTACCATAAGAGAAACTGAAGCAGCGGGGGCAAGCCCACCTTCCCGACCATGAGACCGGTTAGAGAGCTTCTCTCTCTCGCTCAGCAACCAGACGTCGATAGGCTTCGTCTCGTGAAAGGCCCAGTTCACGCGCGGCCTTTTTGATTGCTGAACGATGATCCAGTCCATCGCTTTCAAAGGCATTCACCAGCTCCGCGACACTAACAGCCGCTGTCTCCTCAACGCCGGATTTGATTTCCGTTCGATCAATGATCAGCACCATCTCGCCCCGGGCGTGGTCTCGTGACGAAAAGCGCTCGCACAATTCACTTAAAAGTCCGCGTGCGATCTCTTCGTGCATCTTCGTCAGCTCTCGAGCAACCACGGCCTTACGTTCGCCAAGAATTTCGCGTGCATCTTGAAGCGTGGCGGCGATGCGGTGGGGTCCTTCGTAAAAAACCAGGGTGGCGGGAAGCGAACGAAGCTCGGCCAATCGCGTTCGACGGGCACCGCTGCGCGCCGGGAGAAAGCCGCCAAAGAAGAACTCATCAGTAGGAAGGCCTGACGTAATCAGCGCCGAAACCAGAGCACTTGGACCAGGAACAGGTACAACTGCAACGCCGGCTTCGATCGCGAGCCGTGCGATTTGAAAACCCGGATCGCTAATGCCCGGCGTACCGGCGTCCGAAACAACCGCCACGTCCACACCATCTTCCAATTGCTTCAGCAATTCTGCCGCGCGATCCCTTTCGTTATGCTCGTGATAACTGATGGTCCTGGTGTCTATGCCGTAATGGTTCAAGAGCTTTCTAGTGTGCCGGGTATCTTCGCAGGCAATGATTTTGACTTCGCGTAGTATTCTGACGGCGCGATGAGTAATGTCTTCGAGATTGCCTATCGGTGTTGCCACCAGGTAAAGGGTTCCAGCCATGCGCGCTATTCTGTCATTCAAGCGCCGTCATGCAAAAGCCTCGACCCGTCTTTTAATCCGGTTCGAGGCTTTGCTTTTCAGTTATCTAACAAGGGCACTTAGTTAGGCCACGGGGACGGGATACTGTCCGCAGATTACGCTGATTACACTAATGAGGGCCCGGGACCTGTCGCGTGAGTCTTTTGGAAACTCTATTCTTCTACAGCTGTGGAATCGGCGTAATCTGCGGATAACCGTCAGGAGTGTCGGCGAGAGGTGCGTGAGTCAGCAAGAAGAATCGCAATGTGACTTCGAAGATCGGACTCACGAATCTGCGAGTGCCCTTCGATCTTGTTTTCCACCACCCAGAGCGGTGCACCGTGCGGATCGAGCAAGAGTCTGAGTTCTTCGTTAGCTCGCTTCATTCCCAGATGCTGAACGTTACCCAGAGCTAACCCACCGCCGCGAATGAATCCGTCCTGGGGCACGCGGGGCCAACCTGCTGCGACCAGGAGGGCCCGGACACCTTTCTTCAGACCCACGCTGGAGCCAACCATAGTGGCATTGCCGACCTGGAATCGATGCCCATCCTGGTGCTTGATTTCGATCGCAGCTCCGGCGAGATTAGCCTCGGCAGCGAGTGATGCAAACGTTTCCAACAGCCAGTCTTTGCCGATTTTGCGTTTTAAGTCATTGGTGTTGCGCACGGCGAGGTATTCCGTCAGATCGGTACGTCCCGCAGCGCGGGCTTGATCCTCCGCGGCGGCAAGAGCTAGTGCCCAGGCTTCATCGAGTTCACTCACTTCAGCCTCTTGATACCTTGTTCCGGTCCAATTTCAGTTTTCTCTGCGACTTCTCACGGCCTCTGCGTCTCGGCGTGATCACCCCCGCAATAACACTCACCGCTGAGTCGCAGAAAACATAAAGGTGGCGCAGAGAATTCGAATTAGGTTCACCACGAGGAACCGCATGGTTTCGCTGCCAAAAGCACGCGATGTTATCATGGACCGCAATCTTCTCCCCCGTTTAGCCAAACTCGAAATAACGCAGATTAACCAAATCCGCCTGGTACCCGAGATTCGACCGAATGAGACAATTCTATTACCAACCTGCCAGATTGATCTTGCTGACCATCTGCTGCGCCACGCTTCTTTGCTTCGTTACCGTAAGCCAATTTGCGCAGACGACGAGTCAAATGCCGGCGCGGACATCACATGTCAACGACTTCACCGGTGTCGTAAGAGCCGAAACGAGACAGCAACTGGAGAACATTCTGGCGAATGTGAAACTTCAAACGGGAATCGAGTTTGATATCGCGGTCGTAGACTCTACCGGCGGCGAAGAAATTGCGGACTATTCCGCGCGGTTGGCCCAGGAGTGGGGCGTTGGGTCACACAATAGCCGGACGAAGAGCCTGCTGCTGGTGGTAGCGGTCGGTGAGAAAGCTTCGTTCACGCGGCTCAGCAGATCTGTGCAACGACAACTGCCGGAAGGCGTGCTGGGGGAGATGGGCCAACGCATGCGCGGCCATGTTGAAGCCGGTCAGTTCAGCGAAGGACTCGATACGGGTGTAAAACACTTCGTCAGCGCACTTGCCAATAAGCTTGGCTTGAACGCCGATGACCTTCTGAAAGCGACTGCTGCCGAATCTACTGCGAGTGTAGCGCCCGCTGTCGCAGTTGAAAGTCCCACGCCGGATAAACCTGCACCCACGCCGGTATCGGAAACTCCGGTTGATATTTCTCCGGCTTCGGTAACGACGGCTTCGAATGCAACAGCTGCAAGTCGGACACGCAGGAGAACGACAGCGCGTGCTGAGACCGCTACTGCCAAACCGTCATCATCCGTGGATGACGATGCTGAATCCGAAGAAGTTGAGTTGACGCTTACCCTGCCGCTCGAGAAACGCGTCGCCGAACTGAAATCCTTTCTCGATAAGCATCCCGAATCCAAATCGCGGGGGCGTGCGACTGAATTGCTCGTTAGCGCCCACGCCGGCCTCGGTGACGACAGGCTGAAGAAAGGTGACCGCGCTGGAGGGATCGACCAGTTAATGCTGGCCATCACCAGCGCTCCGGTTAACCCATCCGAACGTTTGTTCTCCGGAGTAATTTCACAAATTCCGTTGAATCTTCACCTTCGCGGCGAGCGTGCCGCCGCGGCGACGGCAGCCAGGAATATTGAAGCGAAATACGGTAACGATCCCAGGCAATTGCTGACGGTGTCCGGTTTTTATCTGGGTACAGAACAAGGCAGCGAGGCCGTACGAGTTGCGGAGCAGGTGATCAAGATGGCTCCGAATATGGCCGAAGCTTATCAGGCACTTGGGTTGGGAATGCAGATCTCGCTCCGGCTCGATGAAGCTTTGACCGCGTACAAGCGTTCGCTGCAACTTGATCCGAATTCGGCGGGTGCGCGGCGCAGTCTCGCGGATCTGAATCGCGCGCTGGGTAAGTTTCAGGAAGCCCTGGAGCTTTACCAGCAGCAGCTTGCAGCAGCGCCTGCGGACAAAGCTGCGCGCGCCGGGTTCGTGCTTTCGCTTTTAGATCTGGGAAGAAAAGAAGAAGCGAAAGTAGAACTCGATAAAGCATTGGCAACCGACCCGCGAAATCTCGCTTTGTTGGCTGGTGTGGCCTACTGGTATGCCGCCCACAATGATATGAGCTCGGCCCTGACACTTGGAACCAAAGCGATTGAGCTTGAGCCCCGCTACATCTGGTCTTATGTCGCGGTATCGCGAGCATTAGTTGCGCAACAAAAACCGCTCGAAGCTGAGCGCGCACTCCGTTTCGCGCAAAACTATGGACGCTTTCCCACACTCGATTACGAACTCGCCAGCACACTTGCGTCAGCCGCTCTATATGATGAAGCCGCAGAGATGCTGATGAAGTCGTTTAGTTTGAAAGACGATCAGATCGAAACACATCTGGCCGGTCGCGCACCCGCACGGGGCCTGACCTTCTTAGAGCTACTGGCACCAGAACGACGGGCCAGCGTTTTTCAGTTCACGCCCGCGGACACTGAAAGCAATGCGAAGATCCTTAAGTCGCTATTGGTGTTCGCGACATTGATTAACCCGGGTAATGGCGGCTCCATCAATGAAGAGGCCGTTGCGACTGCGGCAAAAGAATTCAGCTCGGGCGACGACAACCTGCGCGTTTATCGCCAACTATTTGCAGCCAGTCACCTGCTGCGAAAGGGAATCGCGTTGCCCACGGTTTACGAACTTGCGCAGGCTGCCCGGAGTAGTGCCGAGGCCGGCTTAGGCATTTCGTCTGCGACCATCGCGGTCCAGGCGGAAGAGTATCGAGACATCCGGGCGCGAGCTATCGCCTCTGGAGGAACACCGAGCGTGCCGGAGGCTCCGCGAAATGTCTTGTCCAACCTATTGCGCGGACGAATCGAAGACATTTCAGGGTGGGCGCTTTACAACCAGGACAAGCTGTCTGAAGCGTCGGACCATCTGAAGCGTGCAGTAAATATTCTTCCGGAAGGAACGCCTGCATGGCGCAGCGCGTTATGGCATCTGGGCGCTGTACTTGATGGTTTGGACAAGAAGGACGAAGCCCTCGTGAATTACATCAAGAGCTATAACGCCGGTGATCCGGATCCCATCCGGCGAGGAGTAATTGAGCAGCTCTACCGAAGGATCAATGGTTCATTAGACGGGTTAGACGAACGCATCGGCTCAGCGTCCGGGGCGCAACCTGTGACCAGGTCAGCCATCCCTGCCAGCCAACCTTCCACGCAGCCAGATGCTGCAGGTTCAGCTGTAACGTCAGCAAAGGTTGAACCTGAACCGTCACCAACTGAAAAGACTTCGACGCCAACCTTAGAACAGTCGACACGGCCAACAACGGTTACTCCGCAGCCAGACACTACTCCGTCAGTGCGCGATCCAAGTCCCTCACCAACTGCAACGCCCACTCCGGAAACTGCTCCGGCAACCGCACCTCCTGTGGCGGAGTCGTCGCCCATTGCACCGGTGGCGCCAGTTCGAACAACTCTGCAAGTTTCAGGTCGAGTGAAAGACACGCAGGGTAATCCGCTGGGAAATGTGGTCGTAGTGCTGATCAGTCCACAGGGCACTGTTCTAGCCTCAACCACTGACGAGCAGGGAAATTATTCATTCACGGTGGCGGCCTCAACCTCCACGCGCAGCTTTCGCATTATCCCATCGAAGGATGGCTATGCCTTTGAGCCGGCTGACAAGATTCTGCCGATCATTGGCGACGACACAAAAGAATTAGATTTTGTAGGTGTAACGCTCGTAAAACCCCTTAGGCGCGAGCCCTCAGCCCCTCAGTCGAAGCACTAGTCAGGCCGCCAGTAGCTGAGGCAAGAGACTCAGCCAACCGGACGCACTTCTTTACCATCCTAAATCCCGACGCCGAAAGCGATGAATTCCGGACAGGAACCAGGGGGAATGCCTTCAGAAGCCTGACAGTCGCGCTATTCTGTTGTGAGTCAGCGTTGTATAATCCGAGACCCTACTCGACAAAGCAGATATTTTATGAAGACATTCAGGCCGAACTTTCCTCAGATGTTCCTCGCGATCGCCGCGTTTGCGGCTGTTTCGTTGGCAGGAACCGCTCTAGCCGGCGCTCAGCAGCCCGCGCAGCAGGGCGGTTTACGTTATGACATAACGAATTACCGAATTGAAGCCCAACTAATTCCCGATCAGCACATGTTGCGTGCGGGGGCGGACATTTCACTTGTCCCGTTGGAGGCAACTCGTTCGCTTGTCTTTGAGTTGAACGGCTCTCTGAAGGTCGAGAGTATCGAATTCAAGGGCAAAGCGCTCACCGGCTATGTGCAGGATGCTGTGGGTGTTGGTTCACTTGGACCAAGCGTCAGAGTCGATCTCGGCGAGGTGGTTCCGGCTAATCAGTCGATTACGCTTAGGTTTCGGTGGGGTGGTGCATTGCAATCGCCTGAAGGTGGGCCGCTCGCTACGCGACGCCTCGCTTACGTCGGTCCCGAAGGCTCTTACTTGATGTATGCCTCGCGCTGGTTTCCTTTTCACGACTATGCCGCCGACCGCGCGACATCGGATATCACGCTGATCGTTCCAGCTGGGTTGCAAGTGGCGGGCACCAGCGATGAGGTGATTGCTGCCCAACCTTCGCCAAAAGACGGCGCGGCACGTTTTCGGTTTGTACACCGTCAGCCGGTGCTGGTTGGAAACTTCGCTGCCGGCCAATACATCACCCGCAGTCTTCGTTTCGGAAACTACGAAATCCAGTTTCACGCCAAACCAGGAAGCGAAGGGAAGATCAACTCTTACGCTGAAAAGATGGGCCATGTGCTGGAGTTTTATGCCAAACAGTATGGCGCCCCGCTTATGGGCAACCGTCTGGTGGTGGCCCAGGTTGACGACGACAGCCTGGACACGTATTCGGGGCCGGGAATTATTTTTCTCGCGGCAAAGGTCTTCGATTCTGCGCGCCCGATGGCGGAGGAAAAACTCGAGCGTGAAGTGGCCTACCAATGGTGGGGACAAACCGTCGGCCTAAAATCGTTTGACGAAGCATGGCTTTCGCAGGGTTTGGCCGAATGGAGCGCTTTCGCCTTTCGCGAATCCAGCTTGAGCGGTGGCGCTCTGGAAGCTGCGCAGCGCGAACAACAGGAACGCGCGCTCACCTTCGAGCAAACAGCTTCAATCGCGCGTGCGCCGGGAGCTCTTGACGATCAATCGGCGGCTTACCAGTCGATCGTTTTTCACAAAGGCGCCATGGTCTTTCGCATGCTGCGCGAAACGATGGGCAAGGAAAAGTTTGACCTGCTCTTAAGAAAATTTTTGGAAGACTACCGCGGTAAGAATGCCTCAATCGATGACTTTGAACGGTTGGCCACGCAGCTCAACGTTAGTCCCATGCGATATTTCTTCGCTCAATGGGTCGAAGGAACGGGTGTTCCTGAGTTCACCATCGACTACCAGATCATTCGCACTCGGGCCGGAAAGTTTCGCACCCGCGGCACCGTGAAGCAGACACTCGACACTTTGCGCATGCCCGTACAGCTGATGCTGCGCGCGGAAGGCGACAATCAAACGACCACCACTACGATCGAAGGCAAGAGCGAGGATTTCGACTTCGAGTCGAATGGCCAACCCATCGAAGTGGTGGTGGATCCGAACCACAAGATTCTGCGAATGTCCGATGAGTTGCGCGTTTCCATAATTGCGCGGCGCGGAATCGAGCAGATGAAAGAAGGTCTCTACGCCGAAGCACAACAGCAGTTTGAGGCGGCATTGAAACTCGATCGGTCAAATTCATGGGTCTACTACAACCTGGGCTTGCTCTATCTCGAGCAGCGAAACTGGCAGTTGGCCCTGGACAACTTTGACGCGGCCCTAATCGGGACTATGAAGCCCACGTGGATCGAGGTCTGGGCCCATATCAAAAAGGGCAACGCCTACGATGCAAAGGGTAATCGTGAGCGCGCGGTATCGGAATATAACAAGGCCGTGCAGTCAGGTATTAACTACGACGATGCACTAGCGACAGCGAGAAAGTTTCTCGCGACTCCCTTCGACCCGAAAGCACAGGCGAGCCCGGTCGCAAGCCAATAGTCCAATAGCAATCAGTGATCAGCAAACAGCATTCAGCAGGAAACTGCTGGGTGCTTTTTGCTGTTTGCGGTTCTCGTCGCAGTGCGCTAGTTTCTGACTTCTGACTTCAAGCTTCTGAGCCGACTGCACCTGGCGACTGCCGACTTCTGCTTTCCATGTCCATATTCGTCATTCTATTCCGACTTGCTCTTTGCCTGATCTTCGCAGTCGCGGGTGTTACCAAACTTTTGGATTTGGGCGGCACTCGCGAGGCGCTGAAAAATTTCGGCGCGCCTGCCCCGTTGATTCCAACGCTTTCGTTCCTCCTTCCGTTTATCGAGTTGGCTATCGCTCTGGGGTTCCTGGCTAACCAGACTGTCTCCATCGCCGCCCTGAGCGCCATTCTGTTGCTGGGCTTGTTTATAGTTGCCATCAGCATCAATCTGGCCAGGGGACGCACTCACGACTGTCACTGCTTTGGGCAACTTCATTCTGAGCCCCTCGGTTGGTCAACACTCGCGCGCAACTTTATCTTCACGTTTGCCGCGGGCGTAGTTCTCTGGGTTTCACTGTCTCGCCCTGTCGAAAGCATCGTTACAGTCTTTTTTGACTTGAGCGCGATGCAATGGGGGCTCGTGATCGCCGGCATCGTGGGGACCATCTTGACGCTGGCCGACTACAGGCGGCGGACTAAACGAAACGCCAGGGAAACATTGTCCACCAAACAGCCTGAGGGTTTGCCAATCAACTCGATGGCGCCCCCGTTTGAGTTGTCTGCTTACGACGGTGGCAGCCGATCCCTGGCGCACTTGCTTGCTCCCGGCAAACCCCTGTTGCTCATTTTTACCAGTCCTACCTGCGGTCCGTGCGTCGTGTTGTTTCAGGAGATCAAGGATTGGCAGCGGGCTCACAGCGATAAACTCACCATCGGGCTGATTAGCAAAGGGACTATTAAAGATAACTTCGTGAATGTCGCCCGGAATGGTTTGGGAGAGGTGCTCTTGCAAAAGGAACGCGAGGTCGCCGAGCAATATAAAGCCATGGTGACGCCCACTGCCGTCGTAGTGAACGCCGGCGGCCGAATCGTGAGCCCACTGGCTGCCGGTGCCGACGAAATCCGCAACCTGCTTCACACGGTTCTCGAAAAAGTAGGTCACGTCGAATCTGTTCCCTAGTAAATCTTGCTTCGGAACCGGCCATGTTCCGGCCCGTTGAGATAATCCTTCCCCCGTACGTGCGCATTTGTGACGAATGGGCTACCGCGTTAGAGTAGCGAGCCTTAGGAACCAATCGTGCTCGACACTCTTATCGAACTACAACGGCTGAAGCGCCTGGACCGCACGGGTTGGACTCTTCGCGGCCAACCTAACGGGACTGAATCCGTTGCTGCACACTCCTTCGGAGTTGCAGTTACTGCGATGCTGCTGGCCGATGAAATCACGGAGCGAGGACTCAGTCTCGATGTTGAGCGCGTGCTGCGAATGGCGCTAATTCACGACTGGGCCGAAACGCGTGTAGGCGACATGCCGCGCACCGCGACAAACTATTTTGGCTCAGAGCTGAGGAAGCGAGCCGAGGGGAACGCCTTCGCCGATATCATCCGTGGCGTAGGCGGAGGCGAGAAGGCATGCGAATCCTTACACGCAGATTACGAAGAACGTGACAGTGTCGAAGCCCGACTGGTCAAGGCCGCTGACATTGTTGACTTGCTGATCGAGGCCTACGCTCTTGAACGGGCCGGAGCAAAAGGCCTCGACGAGTTTTGGGAAGTTGCCCATGAGCCTGACTTTCAACTACCGCCTGTCGCAAACAATGTCGTGATTGAAGTGGTCAAATCTTTGCTCGAAGCGCGGAGCAAACTGTGACAAATATGAACGTCGTGCTCATGTCGGTTTTCGGATTCATTGCGTTACGCAGTGTCTTGATTGGCGTATTAATTTTTGTCGTCACCTTCAGCATCAACCTGGCGATCGTCTCAATCATCCTGGTCAAAATCCCCGCCAACTACTTCCAGGCAAGTCATTCCCGGGAGCTCTGGAAGAGCCGATCACCGGCTATTCGCTGGCTGGGCATAATCGTGAAGAATGCTCTTGGTGTGTTGCTGGTGGCGCTGGGAATCGTTCTGTCGTTGCCGGGCGTTCCGGGCCAGGGTTTGTTGACTATTCTCCTGGGGATCATGCTGCTGGATTTTCCGGGGCGACGTAAACTTGAGAACAAACTGTTGAGCCGGCCACAAGTCTACAAGACTATCAACAAGTTACGGCATAAGTTTGGCAAACCACCTTTAATACTCGACTGAGCTTCGGCAGAATGCGACTTCGAGTTCCCAAGTCGGGAACCTCAACCGGGCACTCTTGAAGTGGGTCGCGTTGACAAGAAAAATTGACTTTGTTAGCTTGAACGCCCGTTTCCTGAAAGCGATTGCGCTAACTCTTCGTTAATTGCGAGAGCCGCCATTTAATGCCTGAGTCATCTTCCGCCAGCCGACTATCCCGGCAATCATTTCTCCTATTACTAATTTTCACTCTGCTTGCGACGTCGGGGTGCGGGCTCTTCGTTAAGCCAAAAAAGGTCCAGGTGCCGCAATTGCTCAAGCCTCTGGCCGAGGCTGACAAGAGCCTCCTGCTAAATGAGGTAAACCGACTGACGGCCGTGCAATCGATTCAAGGCAAGGTTGACATTCAATTTGAGGACACCTCGTTTGCAGAGTCAGGCATCGTTGAAAAATACCGCCAAACTGAAGGCACGGTGGTTTTGCAACGACCTGGAAAAATCTACCTCGGCATCCAGTTCTCTTTCGTGGATATCGCTCAGATGAGTTCCGATGGCGAACGTTTTCGCGTGGCCGTGCTGCGTGGCGACGAGAAATACAAGCGCTTCGTAAAAGGCACGAACAGCGCGGTCTATCCTAAACTGGAGGAATCCGTCGCTCCTGCCAATCCCAAGGCTCCTAAGAAGCCAAGCGACAACAATGAGAAAGAGGCAGTTAGCGCGCTTTCAAACCTTCGTCCTCAACACCTGACTGACGCACTGATGATTCAGCCGGCTGGAGATCCGGCGCTGATTTATGTGAAGAGTGAATTTTTTCAGGAAGAAAGCGATTCCAGTCCCCAGGGGAAAAAGGGCGCCCGAGTGGTTCGGGGTTACTACCTTCTAGAGGAGTTTACGCAACCAACTTCAGGAGAGTCGCGCCTCTTACGTCGCTTCTGGTTTGATCGGGTTAACTCAATCCGTTTGGCGCGGGTTCAGTTTTTCGACACTCAAGGCCTGCTCCTCACCGATGTTTCTTACTCCAATGAAACTGCCCTCGGCGAAGGTTCAAAACATCGCTTGCCCGGGCGGATTGAAATAACGCGCCCACACGATCAATACAAGTTGACGATTTCCTATCAGGCACCTGCAACCGTTGGAATTGATAAAGAGTTCAGACCCGAAGCCTTTATCCTGGAAAACAAAGGCGAACTGCCGGAAGTGGATCTCGACGAGCGCCTCCGAAATAGACCAAATCCGGCTCCATGACGGACTGGGCCTCTTCGCTATTGACCCCCGCCTGTATTAACATCTGGTTTCTGCTAATCCGTTGTTCGGCACGGGATGTGCCAGTCTAACAACACAGTGTAGTTACCGATGAGAACGATTCTACAAGCTGAAAATCTGGTAAAGACTTACCGCGTTGGCAAGGTTGACGTGCCGGCGCTTCGGGGAGTTTCACTTGAGGTCCATGAGGGTGAATTCCTCGCGATCATGGGGCCATCGGGTTGTGGCAAATCGACCATGCTTCACCTCATGGGTGGATTGCTCACGCCTTCCAGTGGCCGAATCGTCATCGATGGCGAGGATCTCACGGCTGCGTCCGACGCGAAACGGACCGACATTAGGCGCCGCAAGATCGGTTTCATTTTCCAGCGATTTAATCTCTTTCCCACGCTCACCGCCGAAGGCAATCTGCGCCTGGCTGAACGCATTCATGGTAATGGCGGCGACGATCCCGAACGACGTCGGGAGGTGCTCCGGCTGCTTGGCCTCGAGGACAAACTGAAACACAAGCCGCTCGAGCTTTCCGGCGGTGAACAGCAACGCGTCGCTTTGGCGCGGGCAGTAGTAACCAGGCCGGCGATTGTGCTGGCCGATGAGCCAACCGGCAATCTTGATTCGGAGAATTCAGCCCTCGTGCTGAACATGTTTCAGGAGCTGAATTACCAATTCAACCAGACCATCGTCATGATCACTCATAATCCGGAAGCCGCAGCAATGTGCCGACGAATAATACAAATGCGCGACGGTCATATTGTCGAAGCTACTCCAGGCATTCAACTCTGAACAGCTAAACTGCTAGAATTCACGGCGTTTTGCGGAACACTCGGTCGAATTTTCCGATGGCGCAGGGTTTGCCGGGCATTTAAGCGTGAGAAACGGAAATCGTGTTAGGACTATTGCGAAAGATCTTTTTTTGGACTTACGCCAGAAACACCTGGCAATGGGACATTCTGTGCGTTCTCATTCTATTTTTCATTTTTGGCTCTCCCAAGAGCTGGTTTGAAAACAGCGAACGAGCCAGCCTTGTCTCGCATCAAAGACCCGCTGCATCAACAATGCTTGTCGGCCCCGAACTTGTTGAAAATGCAGAAGATAAAGGTAAAGTTGAACAGCGGATACGCGAACTTACGGGACGACCGGAAGCTCAGGTGCTGAACATTCGAAAACTGTTGGACAAGGATGGTAAGACGCGTGGGTACGAGGTTGACATACGTTAGGCTTCCCCTATAATTACGGAGTTTTTGCGTCAGGTCCCCAATACAGCGCGCAAGACATTTTTTTGGCAGGTTATGAGGAGTAGTTTTTATGAAGAGATTGGTTCCCCTAAGTCTAATATTGTTGGTGTTGGTAAGCGCCTTCGTGGTCACTTCCCCGACCGCCGCAGAAGCGCAAAGTGCTGGGCTGGTCAGTTCGGTTTTGAACCGAATGGACCGTAATCGCCAGTCGCTCAAATCACTCAAAGCAAGCTTGAGCATGGAAAAATACAACGCGCAGCTGCGCGATGCCGATCAATATCGCGGCGTGATTTTGTACATGCCGGCGAGCGGCCGCAATGCATCCGTAAGGATCGACTGGCAAAGTCCCCAAAAAGAAACTCTGGCAGTGGCCAACGGTAAATACACGCTTTTAAAGCCACGGCTCAATGTCGCCTATACAGGCAGTTCAAACTCCAGCAAGGTACGAAACAGCGGCGGTGGAATGATGGACTTGCTCTATCTTTCGCGGCAGCAACTCGAAGCCAGGTTTCAGCCAATCCAGGACGTTCGTGAAGAAACGCTGTGGGGCAATGTCAGCACAATTCACCTGACGCTCGTGCCGAAAGGCAATGCCAGCTTTAAGTATGCCGAAATTTGGGTTGACGGCGGCGGCATGCCGGTTCAGACCAAAGTTGTCGAGAAGAATGGCGATGCCACGACCATGCGTTTGAGCAGTGTTGAGAAGAATGCCCGACTGTCTACAGACGAATTCAATATCAAGCTGGATTCAAGCGTAAAAGTCATCAAAGGTTAACTTCGGCCCGATAAACCAAGCCTTCGGGGCTCTGGGTTCTTTTGACCAGAGCCCTTTTCCATTTCAAACGGTCGCATTGTGGCACGCGCATCTTGCGCGTGATTCACCGGCGAGACGCCCGTGCCAATATTTGCATCGCATTTGCGTTGTCAGCCGGGGTCGCCTATCCTGCGACGTACGTAATAGACCCGAACCGCTCTGGATTTCCAGGCGCTTCTCTACCAACTCAGGAACATGCGCAAGAGCAAATTCTTAAAGTTTAAGCTACGTCAGGCTGGATTCATCAGCCGGGCTCTGCTTTCCACAGGTCATCCTGTGCTGGCGCACCTGATTCCGATGCGTCGCTGCAATCTGGCCTGCGGCTACTGCAACGAATACGACCATACTTCGACACCCGTGCCGGTCGAAGAAATCAAACGCCGGCTGGATAAACTCGCGGATCTGGGAACCTCAATTGTCACAATCTCTGGCGGCGAGCCAATGATGCATCCCGAGATTGACGAGATTATTCATCACATACGCGTGCGCGGGATGATCGCCGGACTGATCTCAAACGGTTACTACTTCACACCCGACCGAATCAAACGTCTTAACAACGCCGGACTCGACGCTCTTCAGATCAGCATCGACAACGTGGAGCCGGATGAGATTTCACGAAAGAGCCTGCGCGTCCTTGATAAAAAGCTGCGCTATCTGGCGGAGCACGCCGACTTTCATGTGAACATCAATTCTGTTATCGGCGGTGGAATCAAGAATCCGGATGATGCGCTTGCAGTCGCACGTCGTGCGGTGGAATTAAAATTCTCCACTACGGTCGGCGTCATTCACGCCGGCGATGGCACCTTAAAACCGCTCACCCCAAAAGAGAAAGACATCTTCCAGCAAGTGAAGAAGATGGGAAACAAGGACCACGCACGACTCAACTGGTTTCAGGACAGCATTGCTGAAGGCAAACCTTACGAATGGCGTTGCCGCGCCGGCGCTCGCTATCTCTACATTTGCGAGGATGGACTGGTCCATTGGTGTTCTCAGCAAAAGGGTTACCCGGGAACCCCGCTCGCGGAATACACGATGACCGATTTTGATCGTGAGTACAAAACTGAGAAGTGGTGCGCGCCAACCTGCACACTCCAGTGCGTACATCAGGTAGGTATTCTCGACAACTGGCGTGACCCTCAACAGGCTCCCGGCGCGACCAAGCCGGCAAGTTCCCTCAAGGACACCATTCACGAAGTGCTGCGTGCTGAGTAAGCGCTGGCGGTTTGTGCGAACAAGCAGGTGATCGGTGACTCACCTGCCGCGAAAATAACCGGATCAGCGAGACTGGTTAAGCAAGACAAGTTGCGACTTCCCTTCGCTTCTGATGAAAAGCACCAACAAGACAATTGCCTTTCTTTTAGTCATAACCTGCGTTCTGATAACTCCGTCTGCAAAACAACGAACCCAGCAAGTAGTCGCCTCGCAAGCCACGTCGGTTGCACAGCCAGTTACGTTGCACGTCACGGTAACTGATAAAGCCGGTTGGTTCGTGGCCGGACTACAGGCGAAGGACTTCGAGATTTCGGTTGATAAGAAACTCGCGCAAATCGTTTCTGCGGAGCATGCGGATTCGCCATTCGATATTGGGATTGTAGTTGATCTATCGGGATCTATGGTCGGAGGTTCGGAAAGCAAAGCTGCGAAAGCCCTCGGCGTGTTACGTGAGTCACTTAGGCAATTCGTGGAGGCAGGCAATCCGTCGAATCAATATTTCCTCATTGGCTTCAACCGCAAACCCCTCCTCCTGTCAGACTGGACGTCAGAACCCGTCACCCTGGCCGAGAGATTCAGTGGCTTGAAAGTCTACGGGCAAACGGCAATGTACGATGCCTGTGTCCTCGCTATCAAGAAACTTCAGGAAGGAGGTAACGCCAAGCGTGCTCTCATCCTCGTAAGTGACGGCCAGGATAATAGTTCCCAATACACTTTTAACCAGCTACGCGACTCGCTACGAGAGACCAACGTGCTGCTCTACGCTATCGACCTGCCGACAAAATATGAGGCTAGTTCGAACGGCGTTGAAGGCCGGGACATTTTGGACGACTTGAGCGCGACATCGGGCGGCCGGGCTTATCTAACTAAAGAGGGAGACTCTCGGAGGGACAAAGACCTTGGGCTTTCTCTTGAGGCAATCGCAAAGGAACTGCGTAGTCAGTACACGATCTCCATTGTCGCTAGCGATTCAAAAGCAAGCAAAAAATTCTACAAGATAAAGGTGAAAGTAAATTCACCGGCTGGTCCAATGAAAGACCTCAAAGCGAGAACTCGCGAAGGCTTTTACGCCAGCTGATTTGCACCTGGCGGCGTCGATGCGGCAATCGTTTAGGCAACAGGTTGCGTGTCGCCCCCCACGGTGAACAGTGTCACCGAGCTGGAGAGTCCCAGCCCGGAGAGTCTTCCCGCCATGAGGACAATCATCTCGCCGTTAGCTACAGCGCCGCTCTCCATCAAAACTTTCTCGCCCTGCTTGAGCATCTCCTCGGTTGTCTCCGCCTGAGGCATCAACAACGATTCGACGCCCCAGATCAACGCCAGCTCATTTCTAACTTCTCTGGAGTTTGTCAGCGCTACAATCCTCTGTCCTGGCCGTAAGGCGGAAAGCCGGCGCGCCATTAATCCCGACTCCGTCAAGACCGCGGTCACATGGGTTCCCATCTCTTCGGCAGCGTAGGCGGCGGCTTCGCAAAGCGCGCGGCTCACGCGGCCCGACTGTTTCCCCGCCCATTTCAGAAAATTGTCGGCGGACGTTTCCCGGCCCGACTCGGCGGATTCAATAATCCGGCACATGGTTTCAACGGCCGCCACCGGATACTCGCCACTCGCGGTTTCATTCGAGAGCATGAGCGCATCTGTGCCGTCCCAAACGGCATTAGCCACGTCTGAAGCCTCGGCGCGAGTTGGCCTGGGGTTAGTAACCATCGACTGAAGCATTTGCGTGGCGGTGATCACCATCTTCCCCGCCTCCACCGCTCTCGCAATGATCCTCTTCTGATAAACCGGCACGAGCTCCACGCTCGTCTCCACACCCAGGTCGCCGCGCGCAACCATTACCGCGTCCGCGGTCGCGATGATTTCGTCAAGATGATCGATGGCTTCGGCTTTTTCAATCTTCGCCACGAGTGGCGCACGGCCGCCGGCTTCCTTGATCAAAGCCTTGGCCCGGGCGCAGTCTTCAGCGCGGCGCACAAAGGAAAGAGCGATGTAATCCACGTCCTGCGCGACGGCCCAGTTGAGATCGGCGATGTCCTTTTCTGTCAGCGAATCTATCGGCAGTGACACTCCCGGGAGATTAATGCCCTTGCGTTCCCCCAACACGCCGCCATTAATTACACGGCAAACGACATCAGTCTTGGTTGTGCTTTCAACTACTAACGCGATCGCACCATCATCGAGCAAGAGCCTGACGCCCGGCTCCACCACGTGGGCCAGATCGGGATAGTTAGTTGCAACCTGCTGGCTGTCTCCGATGATGTCGCGCGTCGTAAGAATGAAAGTGTCGCCGGTCTTTAGCTCCACCGGCTGCGCATTCTGAAGTTGACGCGTGCGAATCTTGGGACCCGATAGATCTACCAGCACTGCCAGCGGCCGATCCAACTTTGCGGCAGCGGCGCGAGCTCGGGCAATGTCCTCCACTTTCTCATCGAGCGTACCGTGCGACATATTTATGCGCACACCGTTTGCCCCCGCAAGTAAAAGACTTTCGATAACGCCCGGAGCCCGCGAACCCGGTCCCAGAGTCGCCAGAATTTTTGCCTTCCTCGTAGCTTTTGAATCTTGTTCCAGGATACTTTTCCCTCCACTTAGCCTTCGCCGACGCCCGGGCCTCGCACAGCGCTATCCCGCTCGAATAGTCCCCGGCTCAATCCCGGCGAAACAGAAATGATACCGTCGAAGACAAACCAACATTACCATCACAATTGCAAAAGCCAGAGCCGGGAGAATTTCCAGAGTGGTGCAGTTTGATCATATCAGAAGCCTTCCTTCGCGAAACTCTGCGTCTGGCTTTGCGACCTTTGCGGTTCTGCTTGTCTTTGGACCTTTACCGCAAAGCGCGCAAAGGTTTCGCAAAGGGCGCAAAGGAAACGCACCAGTACGGAATTTCCAGAGTCGTGCTCATCTCCCATCATTGTACCCGTGTGTCACCGAAACTTTCCGGTTGCCATCAACCTACTTGCCAGGCTCTGATGGCACTTGCGCCACTGCGCTTTCGATCACTTTCTCCAATTCAACTCCTATCGATTCCTGATAGCCAATGAACCTTTTGGCCAATTGGCCATTTCGACTGAACACGAAGGTTTGCGGAATTGTTTGGTCATCGGAAAGAAAGAGGTCCGTCAATGGTTTGTCTGGAAATCCTAGCGGGTAGGCAATGCCTAGTTCGCGAGCGAAGTCAGCAACTTTTACCCGATCGTCGGGGCCTCCCACATTCAGTCCAACTATCTCGAGGCCCGCAGGTCCAAATTTCTGGTGCAACGCTTTGAGCCGCGGAATGCTCGCGCGACAGGGCTCGCACCAGGTGGCATAGAAATCGAGAACCAACACCTTGCCGCGATAATCAGAAAGCCTCGCGCGGTCACCATTAGCGAGAGCCCAGCCCATTTCGGAATCTGACTTTAGCGGCGGCATTGGGAAAGTTGTGTTCGGGGGACCTGATAGCACAGGCGTCGGATCCGTGTCGGACGACTTCTGATTTGAACACGCATCAAACGCGATTGAAATGAACAGTACGACAGCAAGCAGCCGGATCATTTTCAACGGAGCTCTAAGTTGCTTAGTTGTATTCATACATTGGTCCGCAGAAACGCCAGGAAAAAAGTATTCTACACGGCCGTTGTGATCTATGCCTCCGGGCGCTGCAGCGGGAAGCCGGCGCAGCGATTCCGCTTTCCATAAGTGAATTAAAACTCTCTGCACCACCTCTGCGTGCTCTGCGCCTCTGCGGTGAGGGCTTTGCGCGGATGAGTTACCGCGGAGACGCAGCGGCCGCGGAGACTGGGCAGAGAAAATCGGAAACCTTTTCTTTCAGACTTCTTTACCATTCGCGAGTTACCCCTTACGATTCACAAATGGACTTTCCGAAAACTGATCGCACAACCCTGAAACGCCTCCCCAAACGAGGCGTGTATGATCGAGAGCTAGTCTATTCCATCCTCGATGAAGCTTTTATTTGTCATGTCGGTTTCGCAGTCGAAGGTCAACCCTTTGTAATTCCAACCGGCTTCGGGCGAATCGAAGACCGCTTATACATCCATGGCTCACAACTAAGCCGAATGTTGCGCACGCTCGCCGGCGGCATTGATGTCTGTGTAACAGTAACCTTACTTGATGGACTGGTGCTGGCGCGTTCGGCTTTTCACCATTCAATGAATTACAGATCGGTGGTAGTCTTCGGGCGCGCTTCGGTCGTCGACGACCGGGAAGCAAAGCTGGCTTCCTTGCGCGCCTTTTCTGAACATGTAATTCCGGGCCGTTGGGATGAAGCGCGCGAGCCCACAGATCTGGAACTTAAGGCGACCGCAGTTTTGAGTGTGCCGCTTGAAGAGGCTTCGGCAAAAGTGCGAACCGGCCCACCGATCGACGATGAAGAAGATTATAAGCTTCCGGTTTGGGCCGGTGTGCTGCCAATCAGCCTGGTCGCCGGAGCGCTGATTCCCGATCCACGCTTGACCGAAGGGATCCAACCATCAAAGACGGTACGCGATTACCGCCCGTCGCGTTAACCCCGGTCTTAGTCAAACTGAGTCGGCGTTCCGTACCGGTTCAGTTTGCTTTGCGCTCTTTGCGAGAACCTTTGCGTACTATGCGGTAAAGGTCTGAAGAACAAGCAGAAGCCGCAAAGGCAAACGCAAAGTTCCGCAAAGAAATGCGTCTTACTGAATCAAACGGCATCAGTACCCGGCGTTCCGCCGACGAGCTTACGAGAACATCCCAAACGTGAGAACACTCGAAACCGCAGTCGGTAAAAGAAACCCCTGGTTCTGGGCCGCAATCGTCGTGGTTTTCGGCGCAGCTGCTTTGCTGCTTCGTCTTCAGGGGCGATTATGGATCTGCGCCTGTGGCAGGGTCGATCTTTGGTCCGGTAACATTTGTAGTTCCGACAACTCGCAGCATCTCCTCGATCCTTTTAGTTTTACTCACGTCCTTCACGGCTTCCTCTTCTTTTGGTTAATCGCCTTGCTGGTGAAATTCGTAATCAAGAAATTGCAACCCGCCTGGCAAATTGTGATCGCAGTTTCACTGGAAGCCCTTTGGGAAGTTTTTGAGAACACAAACTTCATAATCGATCGCTACCGTTCAACGACAGCGGCGCTGGGCTACAACGGCGACACGGTAGTCAATTCTTCGGGCGACATTCTCTGTTGTCTGATTGGCTTTCTGATCGCGCGTCAGCTCGGCTGGCGGCGTTCTCTAATTGTCTTTGTCATCGCGGAACTGGTTTTACTGGCATGGATCAAGGACAGCTTGCTGCTTGAGATCTTGATGCTGATATCTCCAATTGATGCGATTCGAACCTGGCAGCTGTGTCCTTGAAAAACGGGCCTCGTTTCGTCTTGTCAGAACCGCCTGCGTAAGCGGGCGGGCTTTTAGCGCTTTTTGAGTGCCTTGCCTTTGCAAGAATTTGAAGCTTAGAGTCCGCCCGCTCACGCAGGCGGTTCTGACAATTCACGCTGGCGGTTCTGACAATTCCGGCAGGCGGCTCTGACAGTTACTGACAAGAAGGTGTACCTCGGTTTAACATGGCCCGCATGAAAACCAGGTATGGAATCCCATTCATCGTCTTAACACTCGCGGCGGGTCTGGTGTTTGCAGGCGCAGGTTGTGCGCAAAAGCCGAACGCCCCCGCACAAACACCAGCTAAGCCAGTTCTGAAAAACATCACTACGGCAGATCTCGCAAAACTTCGTTGGATTGAAGGCTCGTGGCGCGGCACCGGCGACATCGACAAGCCTTTCTACGAACGTTACAAATTTGAAAATGATGCTACGCTCGCGGTTGAAAGCTTCGAGGATGAACAATTCACCAAGGCGACAGACGTGAGCCGGTTCGTGCTCAAGGATGGAGAGTTTGGCAGCACGGATGCGGAGAGCCGGCGATCGGCTGCGTCCGCTATTGACGCAAACTCAGTTACATTTGAGCCAGTTGTTAAGGCTCGCAACACGTTTCGCTTCGAACGCGAGTCGGAAAATTCATGGAAGGCCATTCTCACCTGGCCCGCGACTGACAAAGCGCCTGCCGGTCAACGCATTTACAAGATGGAACGTTGGCCGCCGGTCGAAAAGAAATAATCAGAAGGAACAGATATTTCTGTCCGTTCCAGGTAAAGGAAAGAGACAGGCAGGAACGCCTGTCCTACTTCAGGAGACTCCATGAACATCACGCCCCGTTTCCCCAGGTCGAACATCGCTGGCTTCGCTGCCTTGATCATAACTCTGGCGTTTCTCTCACTGACCGTGAGCGGTCAGGCTCAGTCAAGGACCAGCGCCAGACGCGTGCCTGCGCGTGCGGTAAAGCAATACACAATCGAGCAATTTATGAACACCGTGCGCATCGGCGGGAGTTCGTTTTCCGCGGATGAGAAATCGATACTGTTCCATAGCAACCGCACCGGAATTTTTAATGTCCATTCAGTGCCCGTTGTGGGCGGCGGCCCGACGCAATTGACCAGGTCCACCAAAGAGAGCACCTACGCCGTTGCTTATTTCCCAGCAGACGCCCGCATCCTCTATACCTATGACAAGGGCGGCAACGAAAACAGCCATCTTTATTTACGGCAGTTGGACGGAAAAGAGGTCGACCTGACTCCGGGGGATAAGGTCAAAGCAAACTTCCTGGGCTGGAGCCAGGATCGAAAGTCGTTTTTCTATTCAACCAACAAACGCGACCCACGTTTCTTCGACATTTTCGAGATGGTGATTGATGGCCTCAGACACTCGCTGGTCTATGAAGACCGGACCGGTTTTGACCTCGGCGACATCTCAAGCGACAAGAAATATATCGCCTTCCAAAAAAGTGGCGACTCTCCGTCTGACTCGGACGTTTATCTCTACAACACGGTATCGAAAGAGATGAAAAACCTAACGCAGCACAGCGGCGACGTTAGCAACAGTCCTCAGTCTTTCGACGCGAATGCCAAATTTCTCGACTACACCACCGACAAGGGCAGCGAGTTTCAATACATTGCCCGCTATGACCTGGCTACGGGCAAAACTACAACGGTCGAGAAAACGCCGTGGGATGTTTCTTATACTTATTATTCGCGCAACGGAAAGTATCGCGTAGTCGCGATCAATGAGGACGCCCGCACGAAGATTAAGATTTACAATGCCGCCACCGGAAAATTGGTTGCGCTTCCGAAGCTACCTAATGGCGATATCACCGGAGTCAACATCTCACCGAGCGAGAAGTTGATGGCCTTCTATCTGAACGGCGACCGTAGCCCAAGCGACTTGCACGTTTACAATTTCGCCACGCGCAAGGTCACCAGGCTTACAAATAGCCTCAGTCCACAAATTAGTCCGAGCGATCTGGTGGATTCTCAGGTGATTCGCTACAAGTCGTTTGACGGAATGGAAATTCCGTCAATTCTTTACAAGCCCCACTCGGCCAGCTCGACGAACAAAGTTCCTGCGGTGCTGCTCATCCACGGCGGCCCCGGCGGACAAACAAGAACAGGCTACAGCGCACTGGCCCAGTATCTCGCCAATCATGGTTATGTGATTCTCGGCGTCAACAACCGCGGCTCCAGTGGTTATGGCAAAACGTTTTTCACCGCGGACGACGGCAAACACGGCGCCGAGCCGCTCTGGGATTGTGTCGAAGCAAAGAAGTATCTGGCCTCGCTTGGTTATGTAGACGAAACAAAGATCGGCATCATGGGCGGATCCTATGGCGGCTATATGGTGCTGGCCGCACTCGCCTTCAAGCCACACGAGTTTGAAGTTGGGGTTGATATTTTTGGGGTTTCAAACTGGGTGAGAACTTTGCAGTCCATCCCGCCTTACTGGGAATCGTTTCGAAAGTCGCTTTACAAGGAAATCGGCGACCCCAACACCGAGTTGGAGAAGCTCCGCGCCACGTCACCGCTCTTCCATGCTGACAAGATCGTGAAGCCGCTGATTGTTTTGCAGGGCGCTAACGATCCGCGCGTGATCAAACCGGAATCAGATGAAATCGTCGAGAGCATCAAGAAACGCAAGGGTGTGGTTGAATACGTTCTCTTCGACGACGAAGGCCACGGCTTTACCAAGAAGGCGAATGAGATTCGCGCTTATAAATCAATCCTGGATTTTCTCGATACGTATCTCAAGAAAACGTGAGCAACGGGATAAAGCCAAAATTATCCGCTCGAAGCGAGCCCAGAGTGGACATAACCGATGCTAAGATGAACGCTGAGAGCGAATAAATCTACGCGCCTTTTTCGATTCACGCGTTCAGACTATTTACTAATCTGGATTTCCAGTCTAATATGCCGCCGCTTCACTCACGCGCCAGCATTCTCACGCACCGAGTGAACCCCTAACAAGGTTTTTTCTTTCATATGGCCCAAGCCCAGGGCTGGAGGACCTCAATGTCTAAGATGGGATACACACCTTTTGGTCAGGCAGATTGCGAGTCAGAGCTAAAGCTTCTTAAAGCCGACTACAGCAAACTCTATTTTGACGAAACGCCTTTCAACCTTGCGGCTATAGAACCGGAGACCTATCTCATCATAGGAAGGCGAGGTTCTGGAAAGACCGCTCTTGCCCAGTATTTCTCCTTTCAAAAGTCGCTTGAGAATCCGATCTACATTGACGTAGATGAACCTGCTGTCTACCAACAAGTGCTATCTGACATTGCTGCTCGTGCCTCTGAGTCTCGTGAGATCGCAATTCCGCGGCTAAAGAAAGTGTGGGAGTATGTGATTTGGTGTGTAATTTTCGAACACACGCGACAGCTTTCGTCAGTAATAGCCGAGGCGTGCGACGAAACCTGTTCGACTGGTCGCGTGTCTCACCTAATCAACTCAATAATAGATCGCCTTACTTCACTACTGCGCGAATCTGACGAAAAAACCATCGACACTCGAATTGAGCAGATCTTGAACGATGACCGGCTAAACGCGGCAAGAAAAGAAGTCATAAAAGTAGCGTTGAAGAGGCCAGTTATTATTGCGATCGATACGCTAGAAAAATACGATGTTAGCAACGTGGCCTTAATGAATGCCATGGCTGCGATGATTCAATGCGCGGCGGACTTTAACATTGACTTCCGGGATCGGGGGATACATCTAAAGGTTTTCATGTCAGGCGAGGTGTTTCCTTATCTTGAAGAAGAGGTTGTTCAGAATCCGCTCAAGGCCATTAAAGCGCCCGTATACCTGCTCTGGCGCCCTAAGGATCTGCTTCGCCTAATTAGCTGGCGATTCTTTAACCATCTTGAGGAACATAAAATTCTTAGGGAAGAGAGTAAGGGGGAAATACATTGGGACAAGTACAACGAAGTCTTAAGCAAGATGTGGAGACCCTATTTTGGCCAGTTCATAACTAATGCGCGCGGACTAAAGGAACACACATTTGCTTATGTCCTACGACATACTCAAATGCGCCCCCGTCAACTGATTCTGCTCTGCAATGCCATCGCTAAACGATCTATGAAGGCCGGACGATTCCCGCTCTTTTCCGAGGATGATATCAGGCTGGCAGTCAAAGAGGCGGAAGCTCTTTTGGCCAGCGAAATTATTAACTCTTTCAGTTCAGTCTATCCGCATGTTGGTACGATTGTTGACGCGCTAATGAACATGCCAATGATTTTTCGAGGAAACGAACTCGACAAGCGAGCAAGTCAGTCGGCTTCTGAGTGGGCCGATGAGGGGTATTCACCGGCTAGATTTCGCAGACTTCTGGCTGAGCTTGGTATTGTGGGCCGAGTACGCCGACTAAACGAAGGCTCGGGATATATTGATGCAGATTTTGAATATTCAATTAGAGGGCGCCTACCAATTACTCATAGAGACGAGTGTGTAATTCACCCGATGTTCTATACCCGGTTCAACGTCGAGTTCAACTCACAGCTCCGCGTGATGTCGTTTTCGACTGAGCGAGAAGAACAAGAGGACTCAAGTCTATAATTTCCCAGGGAGAAGCCGATGTCTAAAAGAATTCGCATCGTGGCGGGACTTGCTGCGGAGGTCGTCTTCACAATACTGCCTCTGCTTGTTGTATTGATGGTTTTGCTTCACGCTCAACGCGCAACTCACTTCTTTGCGGCACCCGAATGGTCTTTTGGGGCCGCGATCCTATTCGGACAAGCTCTAGTAAAGTTCGTATCTGGTTTATCGCGTGAGGGATCAGCAGCGACGGGTCCTGTCGCACTCTTGGTGGCGCTACTCGTGGTTTTCGGCCTTGTTCCTTCGTTATTCGTGCTGTATATGACCTTACAGGTCGTGGTGATACACGGTGAGCCGGGGCGTTGGTTACAGGGATTTCAAGTGGTGCTCTTCGTTGGAGCCATAGCAATGTATTTAATCCTAGGAACGGTCGGCGAAACTTGGAGCAAGGCTCGAGAACATCGTTAGAATGTGGATCGGCTTAAGAACTAACTGAGCGAGGAAAAGCACTCCACTGGGATCGACTTCTCATGGCGTCCGCTTCATCCTCTGCATTTAAACTTGAAGTGAACTGGAGAGCGCCCAGCAAACAGGCCGGTGATCGACACTCGGCGATCGCCGGTCGCAGTTTTCGTTTTGAAGATCTATTCTCCGAAAGAAATCGCGGACTTCTGCTCGATATTGTCGTCTTCGTCGCCAATATCCTGGTCATGCGTTTCCTCACCGGGCTCCTGATTGATCTGTTCATTGGGATGTCGGCAGAGAACCGCCTCGCCAAATTGGGCCTTGGGCTCCTCTTTCTCGCAATGTGGATCCTGCCCGTGACGGGAGCGACCTTGAAACGCTGGCACTTTCATCAGCGACTGATCGCTCGAGGGAAGACGGTGGCAGGCGAGGAGTCGAAACTGGCCGGCTGCCTGTTTAATCCAATTTTCTATTTCTGTTTGAATCTGGTTATCACCTCGGCGGTCCTCACCAGTCTCGGTGATTTTTTCTTCGGACGGCGTCTTCTGGATACGGCCGAGGTCTTCGTGCCACTGGTGTTCGCGGGTTTGATCCTCACCATCTTTCAAACCTATTTCATTTACCGCTATTTCTCGGCGCCAAAAGAGCCGCCGCAATCCCGCTTTCTTCGCAGTCCTCAAAGCGCAGCGCTCGGCGACGTCTGCTTATTTCTAAACATGATGTTCTTCCAGGTTTTCTGGAACATGATAACTTTTGCTCCGTTTGGCCGACCTTCAAGTGTTCTTGACTTTAGTGGACGACTCTTTTTCCTGTGTTTCGTCGCGCTACTGATCTACTTCCCGCCTCGCATGTTTTACCTCGCTGAAGACATCAACCAACGGAGAACCTGGCTGACCATGCTGATCGCCAATTCCCCGGTCATCTTGCGTGTCCTCATCGGCGCGGAATCGAATACGATGATCGGATGGTGAAAACCGATGCGATTGATGTTTGTGGGAACAGACTTCTTCCCGTGGGTTTCTCTGTGCGAACTCGGTGCTCTCTGTGACTCTGTCGTGAGCGTTTGCTGACTCAGATTCACCACTGAGACACAGAGAACACAGAGGAGGCACGAGAAACTCCCGAGGTGGTGATTCCGGCTTAAAATCTGCCTCCTTGCACTATCCCACCCGACACGATAAAAACTTTTACTGCAATTCATAACCTTGAAATCGTTCTTCGAACCAGGCATGCAAACAGAAAACGAATCACAACCAAGAGATGAAGATCAAAACGGGACGATGAAACTTGCCCACGTCTTGTTCATGGATATCGTCAGCTACTCCGTCCTGCCCACAGATCAACAATCGAAAGTACTAAGATCGCTGCAGGAAATCGTACGCGGCACCGCGGAAGTTACCCGCGCCCAGGCCTTGAATCAACTCATTTCCCTGGCCACAGGGGACGGCATGGCCCTGGTCTTCTTCAATGATCCGATGGCGCCCGTGCAGTGTGCACTTGAAATCAGCAAAGCGCTCAAGGGACATCCGGAAATTAAGTTGCGCATGGGCGTACATAGCGGTCCGGTCAACGAGATCGTAGACGTCAATGAGCGCGCTAACGTCGCCGGCTCCGGCATCAACATGGCTCAGCGCGTCATGGACAGCGGCGACGCGGGACATATTCTGTTGTCGCGGCGCGTCGCCGAAGACCTGGGTCAGTACAGCAGTTGGCAGCCGTTTCTTCACGATCTCAAGGAAGTTGAGGTCAAACATGGCGTGCGCGTTCACGTTTTCAATCTGTACACGGGTGAGGTCGGCAATGCCGCTTTGCCGCAAAAGGTTAGAAAACGAAAGAAGAAAAGTGTGGTGCGGCCAGTCGTCGCGGTGACCGCGCTGGTACTCATTCTCAGTGTAGTCGGTTTCATTCTGCTACGCGGAAAGGACCCGAAGATTGGCGGCATTTGGCCAACATCAAAACCTTCGAGGCCAGAAAAAGAGTTCATCACCAAATTACAAACGAAAGCTGACGCCTGGACTGAAGGGGCTTTCGCCGCGCAGGTGGAAAACGGCGGTTTGAAATCCGTCACGGCGGGCGCGCAAACAACAACTCAGGTTTGGACCACTGCCCAGGCGCTCACCGGCGTGCTCGCCACGCAGAAGAATCTGGATGGTTATGTACCGAAAATCAAAGCTGCTTTTGAGTTTATGGAAAAACTGCGGCGCACCCGGCCCAGCGAAGGTTGGAATTATTACGGCAACGCAAACCCCTACGCAGTGACAGAGATCAACTGTTGGGTAACACTCGCGCAAATAAAATCTCTCGACTCCACGACCCGAATCTGGACCGATGCCGAGCGCGCCGACACCGTGAATCGGATCGAACGCGAGCTCGAGGAAATTTTGCGCCGGCAGGACGGTAGCGGTGGTTGGCGGGCAATCACCGAAGACAACCCTGACTACGTTCGAACGTATTCAACGGTAGTCGCCTTATGGGCGCTGGCGGAGGCAACCAAGTCGGCGTCTCTGAAAGATCGCGTTGGCACTAAGCACGTGCAGGCAATACGGCGCGGGGTCAGTTGGTTGATACAAAATTACAAGCAAGGACAGGGTTGGGTGCAGAGCCCACAGCGAACCGGACAACAGGACCGTTTCGAGGGGCTCACCGCACATGCTTTGTTTGTGCTATCCCGAACCGAGACCATTCCCGATCTGGCGTACCTCAAGAATGATCAAACCTATCTGACCGCGAGACGAGATTTCATCAACAACAAAGAGCTGGCGACGAAGTCGATTGAAAAAGACAACAGTAGTATTCCAGACGCTGATGTGCATTTCGTTGGCAGTGAATTTATGGGCGAAGGCTCGACGTTTTTGTGGTTTCCCTGGACGCTCCTCGAACTAAACCAACTGTCTCTCGATCAGGGGCTGTCTGAAGCTGAACGCAAAGCCGCGGATGATTTGAGACTGGAGATCCTGAATGCGAATGGTGAGCGAATCGACCGGTACGTCGAAACCGCCAACCTGACCTATCTGCTGGCCGAGAATCTCTTCTGTGTAAACACCTATTTGAATGGACGGGCTACCGGGACACAGTAAACCGGTGCTCCAGTGATTGGCGCTCATGAGTCAACCGTGCGACGAAGGAATTATCAAATCGAATACCGCCGTCGCTCCGTGCCCAAAGTCGGCACAGCCATGGATCCTCGCCGCTACAATTCTCGGTTCCAGCATGGCGTTTATTGACGGCACCGTCGTCAATGTCGCTCTTCCCGCTTTGCAAGCCAGTCTCAACGCCACTGTGGTTGACGTGCAGTGGGTAGTTGAAGCCTATGCGCTTTTTCTCGCAGCGTTACTTCTGGCAGGAGGCTCACTCGGCGATCATTTCGGTCGCAAACGAATCTACAGTATCGGCGTGGTTCTCTTCGCCCTCGCATCTGTTTGGTGTGGGCTCGCTCCAGGTGTTAATCAACTGATCATTGCCCGCGCAGTGCAGGGCGTGGGCGGCGCATTACTCGTTCCCGGCAGTCTCGCAATCATCAGCGCTTCGTTTGATGAAGACTCGCGTGGGAAAGCGATCGGCACGTGGTCTGGATTTACTGCAATCACCGCTGCCATCGGGCCTGTCTTAGGCGGCTGGCTGATCCAAAACGTTTCGTGGCGGGCCATCTTCTTCATCAACGTTCCCCTGGCGCTGATAGTGCTCGCGCTCGTATACCTGCATGTGCCTGAGAATCGGGATGAGGAGTCGGGGCGGCTGGACTGGCTCGGCGCGGTGCTGGCCACCATAAGCCTGGGTGCTTTGACCTTTGGTCTGATTGAGTCGTCGCGATTGGGATTTAGCCATCCGGCGATAATGCTGACCCTCATCGGCGGCCTCCTGTTAACAATTCTTTTCCTAATTTACGAGGCCCGCACCGCCAGCCCGATGCTGCCACTGCAACTCTTTCGCTCCCGCAATTTCAGCGGCGCAAACCTGCTAACGCTGTTTCTCTACACCGCGCTAAGTGGGGCGCTTTTCTTTCTGCCGCTCAACCTGATCCAGGTCCAGGGCTATACCGCGACCGCGGCCGGCGCCGCTTTATTGCCTTTCGTTCTCATAATGTTTTTGCTTTCACGGTGGTCGGGCGGGTTGGTCAAACGCTACGGCGCGAAAGCGCCGCTGGTGATTGGACCAATCGTGGTCGCCGCCGGATTTGCTCTGTTCATGCTGCCTGGCGTGGGCGTCGCGTCCGCTCGCTATTGGACAGCTTTCTTCCCGGCAGTGGTCGTGCTCGGCCTTGGAATGGCCGTGAGCGTTGCCCCTCTGACAACCACGGTGATGAGTTCGGTGAAACAAAATCGGGCCGGCGTGGCTTCAGGGATTAACAATGCAGTCGCGCGCACCGCAAGTCTACTTGCCATCGCGGCGATGGGAATAGTGATGCTCCAGACATTTAATAGCCAACTCGATCAACGATTGGAGTCGCCAGAGCTAGGCTCGAGTGTCAGACAAACTGTTGACGAGCAACGGACGAAATTGGCAGGGATGGAAATCCCACTCGAAGCCGGTGTGGATCTTCGGCAACGAATAAAAACGGCGGTTAATGAATCTTTTGTAGCCGGCTACCGGAGAGTAATGCTTGCGTCAATCGTGCTGGCGTTACTAAGTGCTATGAGCGCTTTTTTCCTGATTGACGGAAAAACAAACAAGAACGACAACTAGGGCTCGTTAACCGCATTTGTTTTCGCCACGATCTTTAAGTGCTTCTTGATTGTGTCGGTTAAGAAGGCTGAACGCCAGGGATCTACGAATACACTAAATTGCACGAAGGTAACCAGATAGATTCTTGCGCGAGTCGGTAGCCTCGGCTACTAGCCAATTGCATATTCGTTGGGGCGCTACGCTGCCGGAGAACTTGCAGCTATACTTCCTTTCCATGGACTGGAAAGAAAACATCGTCACGGACAACTCCGGCATTCGCGATCTACTGGCCGGCACCAGGACCATTGCTGTGCTGGGAATCAAGACGGAGGCGCAGGCCAGCGCCCCGGCTTTCTACGTACCGAAATATTTGCATTCCGCCGGATTCCAGGTCATCCCGGTGCCGGTCTACTATCAGGACGTCTCCCAGATTCTCGGACAAACGGTCTACCGTAAACTCAGCGACATTCCCGTCGAAGTGGACCTCGTAAATGTCTTCCGCCGGTCTCAGGACGTTGCCGCGCACCTGGAAGATATACTCGCGAAAAAACCGAAAGCCGTGTGGCTCCAATCTGGAATCCGCGACGATGCAGTGGCTGAGACTCTTGCCAGGGCAAATATCAAAGTGGTGCAGGACCGATGCTTGATGGTCGAACATCGCTACCTGTGAATCACCCCACGATAGCGCCTGCTGTGAAAGCTTAGTTAACGCAAGTGAGTGTCTCGCTGGAGTCCGCCGACCTGTCGGCGCTTTGGCCAACCCGCGGTTTAGGCAGCCTCTACAAGCCAAATCTCGCGCTCTGCGCCAACTGAACCAAAGCGGCGAGGTCCCCCGCACTCCAAAGAGTTGTTATGCTATAAAACAATTGCAATGAGCCCCCCGGAAACAAATCGCCGCAACTTTCTGAGGACAGCGTTGGCTACCGGCGCCATGATGTTAGCCGATGGACCACGTGCCCTCGCTCGCGCCGGCGTGGGCAACGCCGCGCGCCTGGCGCTGCCGCTTCCAAGCGACGTCGAGACTCGACGCTTCCCACCCGTAAAAGTTGCTGCCAACCGGATCATTCGTTCGATAGTTGGACTCAGGCCGTTTCGTGATGAAGGTTTTGTAGTTGACGCCGAACGGCTGGGCAACAAGCTGCTGGTCCATAACTATGGTCATGGAGGCGCTGGGGTAACGCTGTCATGGGGAACGTCTTCGCTGGCGGTAGATCTTGCCAGAGATTTCATACAGGCCCGCCCGCTTACGCAGCCGGCTCTGACCAGACCGTTCAGGCTTTCGCGAAGGTCTCCGCTGCATTTCGCCGTTCTTGGCTGCGGCGTTAACGGACTGTCCACCGCCCGATTACTCCAAAGAAGGCTTCAGGGGGAGGGCACGTCGGTAACGATCTACGCCAAAGACCTCCCGCCACAAACAACGTCGAATATCGCCGGGGCATGGTGGTCACCAACCTCGGCTTACGATTCGTCGGCCGCCGGCACGAAGTTTCTCGAACAGTTTCGCAGTGCCTGCCTCATTTCAAACCGGGCGTTTCAGGAACTTGTTGGCTCTGAGTATGGCGTGCGGTGGATAGACAGTCTTGAATTGATAACGAATGAGGAATCGCTAACTCGCGAACTTGCCGGAGGAAACGCACTCTATCCGCAGGTTGAAATTCATCGCAATCCCAAGCAGTACTTCGGCTTCCCCGTTGCTCGGCAATTCAGCAGCATGCTAATTGAGCCACACACTTACCTGCGTGCGCTTCTGCGTGATTTTTATGTCGCTGGAGGAAAGGTCGTAGTTAAGGAGTTTAAGAAGCGGGAAGAGCTCGCGCGACTAACGGAGCAGGTAGTTTTCAATTGCACCGGCTTAGGCTCCCGGGAACTCTTTGGCGATCAGAAACTTGGTCCGGTTCGGGGCCAGCTGGAAGTGTTGTTGCCCCAGGCGGAGATTGACTACTGTTACATCTCCGGTTCCGGCTACATGTTTCCGCGGCGCGACGGAATTATCCTGGGCGGCACATTTGACCACGACAATTGGTCACTCGAACCAAACGCCGAGCAACGAGCCGGAATCCTCGAAGGACACAGCAACGTCATGAAGGGCCTGCTGAATGGAGTCTGAACGGAACTGGCGAGGCGACGATTCAGGGGCGATTCCGAGGGCGAGTCAGAGTTAACCTTAGATTGCTACTTCGCCATTTCATCGTTGATCGACTTTAAGGCGCTCTCAAGCATGGCGCGATGCGACGGGCTGGTTGCATTTGCCAGCTGGGTCATGATTCGCGAACGTGAGAGCCGCAACGACTCAAATGTCGCGCTCTTAGCGCGTTCCTCCACAGAAGATGTGCCCCGGTTCGCCCGCGCCGCTGCCGCCTCTTGTTGGCGTTCGAACACTTCTTCCATCTTTCCAGCCAGATCGTCGCCGTCCCATCCCATCGCGTCCACCTCCTGTTGGTTTGTTCCATCGTAACACCAATCGCGGCAACGCACACTGTGTCTCGCTGCTCGACAAACTTTAGTTTGTCGCCCCCTCCAACAGGCTGAATCTTGTCGAACAGCAAATAGCTCCGTTAGAAGAGAGAACGCCTCTCACTTCTAACGGAGCTTCTTAGCAACCATGTAACGGAAGACCCCATTCCGCCGTCACTACGGTTGAACTTGAATCTGACCTTCGCCGCTCCTTACGTCAGCAAACTCATATGCTGAAAGCGCCAATACTTCGCAGCTCGTCTTTTTGCCGGGAATGATGCTTTCGGACTGCACACCGGCGTCGTCTCTGACTTCGGCATCGGTTGCCCACCACTGGTACCAGGCGCCTTCGTCTTCCCTGACCTCAGCATCGGCCGGCACCCAACCGCCTTCTTCCGGCTGGCAAAAACACCAGCTCAACTTGTCTGACCTTTCCGAACCGTCACCATTGTCTTCAACCACCAATTGCACCCACTTGCCGATGTAACTCCGGTTGCTGGAATCCGTAACGGTTCCGCCCAGCACCGCACGATTGTTTTCTATCTTCATGCTGCCGAGACTGGCGGTCATGAAGAAGGCCACTCTTGGATCCGCCGATTCGCCGCCGGTGCCGTCCACGTCCTGCTGCTCGAGAATGGCTTCGTCTTGGAAAGTCATCTGACCGGCGGTGATCCCGCGCTCGTCGGAGGTGGCGCTAAACTCGACGGACTTCGAAAGGTCGTCGTCCATGACAAATCTGTAGGTACCGCTGACGGATGGGCCACTGAACGCGTTCGCACACGGGGCCACCAGGCCCACTACGAACAAGGCAAGAATTACGGATGCAATGGTCTTCATTAGACGCACTCCTTATTAATCATCAAGCGTTTAACTATTGGACAAGTTTTCTTGTTACCGGATTTCGGACTAAGATAAGCGATCGAGCAATCGTTCAGTTCAAAGTTCCGCCGGCGCTCTTCTTAACAAGATGGACGATACCCGCACTCGTGCAGCGACGTACTTAGGAAACTGTGAAATCCTTCTGAGATTGTTTTCAAGAAGTTGTGAGAAACGATGATAAAGGCCAGCGCCAATCTTTCGTATGTCTTCGGCGGCTTTCGGGTGGATGCCATCGAGCGTGTGCTTTTCAACGAAAAAGGCCCTATTTCGTTGACTCCGAAGGCCTTTGATACCCTTCTCGCTCTGGTCGAAAACAGCGGCCGCGTGATCACCACAGAGGATCTGATGAGCCGGGTTTGGCCTGACAGTTTTGTCGAAGGCAACAACCTGGCGCAGAACATTTCCACCCTGAGGAAGGTGCTGGGCGGCGACGGCGCGAAATATATCGAAACTATTCCCAAGCGTGGATATCGTTTCAGCGCCGATGTTCGCGAGGTGCGGGATGACGCAAAACAGCCCGTTGGCGAACTGCCCGTGGCGGCACGCGCTGTTCAGCCGGTCAGCGCAGATGTGGCTTCGCACAGTGAGGCGCTGCAAACCTTTGCGAGGCAGGCGCCGGCCATCATCGATGTGGCGCCGGCGGACAGTCTTGTCAGATCGGAATCCGCGCAGAGGTTTGAGCTAACCCTTGATCGCCCTCCGGAAACTATGTATGCGAGAAGCGGGGACGTGAACATCGCTTACCAGGTGATCGGCAATGCGCCAATCGATCTCGTCTTTGTCATGGGTTGGGTGTCGCATCTCGAGTATTTCTGGCGCGAGCCGCGTTTTGCGCGTTTTCTGCTGCGCCTCGCCTCCTTTGCCCGGCTGATACTTTTCGACAAGCGGGGGACCGGACTCTCCGATCGCGTGCCTATCAATGAACTGCCGACGCTCGAACAGCGCATGGACGACGTGCGCGCTGTGATGGACGCCGTCGGGTCGGAACGCGCTGCCTTGTGCGGCGTTTCTGAGGGAGGGCCAATGTGTAGCTTGTTTGCCGCCACCTACCCGGAGAAGACGCTTGCGCTCGTCATGATTGGAACCTACGCGAAACGTATTCGCGACGATGAATATCCATGGGCGCCGACCCCGGAACAACGTCAACATTTCTTTGACGAAATGCGCGAACAGTGGGGTGGGCCAGTAGGCCTGGAGGAGCGCGCGCCCAGCGTTGCTAATGACCAGGAATTCCGAGAATGGTGGGCCACTTACCTACGCATGGGCGCCAGTCCCGGCGCCGCCCTCGCCCTGACGCAAATGAATGCGGAGATTGATGTGCGGGGAGTGTTGCCCTCTGTTCATGTACCGACCCTCGTCATTCATCGCACGGATGACCGTTGCCTTAAGGTCGAAGAAGGTCGTTACGTGGCTGAAAGTATTCCGGGGGCGAAGTTTGTTCAGTTACCGGGTCAGGACCACCTGCCTTTCGTTGGTGAACAGGATGAGATTCTTGACGAAGTGGAAGAATTTCTGACTGGCGTACGTCATACACTTGAGCCTGACACGGTGCTGGCCACCGTGTTGTTCACTCAGATAGTGGATACAAAAAAACACATCGACCAGATGGGAAACTCGCGTTGGTATGCGCTGCTGGATCGTTTGCGTGAGCATGTGCGGAAGGAAGTTGAATGGTTCAGGGGACGCGAAATCGATATGATCGGCGATCGGCCGCTGGCAATTTTCGACGGCCCGGCGCGCGGCATTCGTTGCGCGATCGCGATTAGCGAGTACGCTTCGCGACTGGGAGTAATAATGCGCCTGGGATTGCATACGGGCGAATGTGAAATGTTAGGAGCACCGGGAGATATGAAAGTTTGCGGCATCGCTCCGCAAATCGGGGCGCAGGTGGCCACCGTCGCCGCGCCTGGTGAAATTCTGGTTTCCAGCACAGTGAAGGACCTGGTAGCCGGATCAGGGATAGGGTTTCGAGATAACGGTTTACACGCGCTGACTGATGTTCCCGGCGAATGGCGGCTCTTCGCGGTGGAACGAGGAATCAAGAGTTAGTGGTGGTATTTTCGCTTCAGAGACAAATCGGGGCCTTTTCAACTCCGTGGAGTGCGCCGACCTGTCGGCGCTTTGGGCTGCGGCGCTCGGCGAGCTTTGTTGAGATCTACCAGTGCATCCCGACCAAAGCGGCGACAGGTCGCCGCACTCCAAGGAGTTGGCCTTCCTTAAACTCAGTAGTCATCATGGACATTCAGCTTCTCAGTTTTGAAACTATAGATGGTCTTGATGGCTGACAAAGACGCTGTGCGCTCAAACCATGCGGCCGAGCACCATGGATACTGATTAGCGACGTTGACCAGCCCATGCTTCACAGCATTCTGGTGAACGTAATTTAGGCGAGCCAGATAAGACCGCTCGTAGGTGAGTTTGGTGTCCCAAAAGTTGAACCAAACTTCGCGCGCGGTGGCCCGATCTAACGGGTTCAATTTGCGAGCAGTGTCTGAGTGCAGATGTTTGAGGAATTGATCGAGCGGCGGGGCGTCAGGATGACCGCGGGCAACAAAATGATAGTGATTGACAAAGACGGCCCAAGCCTCCAGTTGCCACTGGTATTTCCGTGCCAGCGTAAGCAAATGACTCTCCAGCAAGTTTAACTTTTGGTCTGTCGAGAAGAGAGGCTTCTTGCGCAGAGTTGACGCGCGGTAACCATATAGATGCCATGGGAACTAAGACGGTGAACTGGCGCGTGGGGCCAGTCTTTAGTGGGGGACATATAACCGCTCCTTGGAGTGCGCCGACCTGTCGGCGCTTTGGTCTCCGGCTGTCGCTGATATAGCGTATTGAACGAGTGCGATTTGAAGAGGTCAAGGTACGATTGAGGAGGGTGTGGCGCCATTGCAATGCAAGGGGTCGAGCATCGGGCCTAATCCGACCAAAGCGGCGACAGGTCGCCGCACTCCAAGGAGTTGACTCTACTTGAACTCAGTAGAACAATCTGCAGTCTTAGGGGAGAGAACTAGCTTATGAAAACCAAATTTTTAACGCTGATTGCTTGTCTGACCTTGGCAGTCATTGGCGCTTCGCTATCAGTTGCCCAGCTGCCCTCAAAGATGATGGAGCTCGATGGGGTTTCGATGTATGCCAGGCTCGATGAATCGAAAATTCACTACAAAAGCCATGGTAAAGGGGACGATGCCATAGTCCTGATTCATGGTTGGGGTGGCAACCTGGAACTTTGGAACGAACACATAGCGCCTCTTCTAAAAGGACGTGATCGCGTACTGGCTTTGAGTCTCCCCGGACATGGCAAGAGTGACAGCCCGCAGACCGTCTACAGCATGGATTACTACGCGCGCGCGGTTGAAGCTGTAATGCGCGAGGCAAAGGTGAAGCGAGCGGTGCTGGTGGGCCATAGCATGGGAACTCCGATCGCCAGGCAGTTTTACCGCAAGTATCCGGAGAAGACTCTGGGAATCGTGATCGTTGATGGCTCTTTGCGTCCGTTTGGCGACAAGAAACTAATGGACGGCTTTCTCGCCGGGTTCCGTGGGCCAAACTATAAGGAAGTTGGACGCCAAATGTTTGCCGGCATGGCGGGACCAAATCTTTCACCGGACATCATGACGCGGGTTCAGACAACATTTCTAAATACTCCACAGCATGTTCTGGTGAGCTCAATGGAAGGGATGGCCGACGATTCGATTTGGGGGGCGGACAAGGTTAACGTGCCGGTGCTGGCGGTGATGGCCAAGTCGCCTTTCTGGCCGCCCGATACAGAGCAGTTTTATCGCGGCATTGCTCCCAAGCTCGATTTTGTGATGTGGGAGGGCGTGGGCCACTTTCTGCAAATGGAGAAGCCTGCACTCTTTGATGACGCCGTAATCGCGTTCATGGACAAACACAAACTCATGAAGAAGGGATAACATGCGCGGCAGCGATCGGTAGTCAATGATTACCGATCGCTGCCTACCCTCTGACACTTCGCACAAAAATAGACGATGCGCGTGCGTTCCGGCTCACCCGACTCGACCTCAACGCTGGACGCTTCAGACCTGAATGTCGCTTGCCTCCTTTGCCTGATGAGTTCGCCACAACGGAGACAAGGCAAATTGGTCCGACGGAAAACCAGGTGACGCGTTCCGTATTCTCGGCCGCTCTGGTAAACGAGCGAGGGATCAGCCCGCATTCGTTCGCGATCAGCTTCGTCTGCAGTCGCGCTCATGAGGTAGGAGCGAAGCGACAACTCATGCGCCACCCTGCCAAGACAACGTAGCTCCGCTTCCTTCAACTCACTCACCATGCGCCACGGATCGATTCGACATTCAAAAAGAACTTCTGCACGCAGGTAATTTCCGAGTCCGGCAAGTATCCGTTGATTTAGCAACGCTGCACCGATGGTTATACCAAGGTGTTCCGGTAACAATAGTCGGCGCCTGAATTCGCGCTTGTTAAATTTACCTTTTACCGGCAACACATCAGGCCCAAGCGAAGTCAGATTTTCGATTTGTTTGTAGGGATCGCCTTTGCCAACGTTGAAAATCGGAGCAGAGAAAAGTATGGCCGCACCACCGTCGACCAGGATTCGCGCGCGTTCGCGTCGATCTTTCTCGGTTGGGAGTACTCCTTCAAACGTTTGCCAGCGTCCCCACATCATGAGGTGAGAATGAAAGTAAAACCCGCCTTCGATGAAGCCGAGCAAGTGTTTACCGTGTGAAGTAACTCGCAGTACACGCCGGCCGGCGAGGAGTTCTTGGTTCGATTTTAGCCAGACTTTCGCCTCGCGCGTACGCGCCTCAAGAGACGTGATCGTCCGGCCTTTTAATACAGCGTCGAGCGCGTCGGCGTATTTTCTAACCTCGGGTCCTTCGGGCATGAATCCTTCAGTGAAAGGTAAAAAGAGAAAGGTGAAGAGTAATACGTAATAAGTGACTAGGGCGAATCCTCAGTGAAAAGTAAAGAGTGGAAAGTGAAGAGTAAATAGATAACAAGAGAACAGCGTTTACACTTTGCGCTTTTCTTTCACACTTCACTCTTCACTCTTCACTCCCCCTCTTCACTATTAACCGTACCCGCTGTAGCATACCCAAACGATGATAGGTCTCGATCATTACGTCGGAGGAGTTCTCGACGAAAAGTATCGTCTGGAGCGACTGCTCGGGCAGGGCGGCATGGGCGCCGTCTATCTCGCCACCCATCTCGGCACTGAGCGTTACGTCGCCCTCAAGCTCATCACGCCGCAGTTCATGCAAAACGAGGAATTCGTTCAGCGGTTCAAACGCGAGGCGAGGGCTGCCGGGCGTTTGCGTCACCCAAACGTAGTTGATGTTACCGATTTTGGATTTGCCAGCGTGGACGGCGCGCCTGTCGCATACCTGGTGATGGAGTATCTCGACGGCTGCACGCTGGGAGATGTCTTGAACGAGGAAAAGCAGCTGCCGCTGGATTGGGTCGTCGACATTCTCGAACAGGTTTGTTCGGCAGTGCACGAGGCACATCAACAGGGCGTGGTCCATCGCGATTTAAAGCCGGAGAACATCTGGCTGGAACCAAACCGGCTGGGGGGTTATCGAGTCAAGGTACTCGACTTTGGCATCGCCAAACTCGGTGCAAGTCCTACTACCGAAGCATCAATTGACGAAACCAGCCCGGCAGATGGATTTGTGACGCAAGGCATACCGGGCGATTCGGAAAAGGGAACAATGCTCTATCAGGCAAATCAAACTGATCCCGATGCAGCCGGAGCGGAGAACATCAGCGACGGTGCGTCCAACCAGACAAGCGTCGGCGCATCTCGCGATCATGCCTCCAAAACTCAATTCCACTCTTCAAACGCAACGCTGGCCATGGGCGGAGCGCCGGAGGCAACGAGTATCGGGCATGACGCTGATGTCAATTGGGAAAAAGAGACGCAAGCGTTTGCGAGTTCTGCAGCAGCAGCCGCGGGCCCGCCCGCTAACGCAGGCGGTTCTGACAAGAGCACCAGCATCGGTGCGATGAGTGTTGATGCGGAGACAGCGATCTTTTCGCCAGCGGACGATCACGACGACGGTAAGACGCTTCGTCTTGATCAAGCTACTCGCGCCTTTCATGGTCTAAAGCCGACTCTATCCGCGGCGATTACCCAGACCACTCAGCTGACGCAAATCGGCGCAATCATGGGGACACCGCTGTACATGTCGCCCGAACAATGTGCGGCAAAAAATCTCGACGCGCGCTCTGACATTTACAGCCTCGGGGTGATTGCATATCAGATGCTCTCTGGCGAGCCGCCCTTTGCCGGCAACACTGCCACCGTGATGAAGGGGCACATCGAGTCAGTGCCGCCGCCACTGCGTGATCGAGTGAAAGTTCCCAAACGGGCCGCGCGACTCGTGATGTCAGCACTGGCAAAGGATCCGGCCGAGCGTCCCCAAACTGCAGCTGCATTTGCGAACTCGCTACGGGCTGAGGCAGACGGGATTGGGACTCTATATCGCCGCGCCCTGGCGCTTTACTTCGAGCACTTCCCTAAGTTTTTTCGTTTGTCACTCATAGCCCATATTCCGGTAATCATCTCCACAATACTGCTGATTAGCCTGGAACTTGCGGAGAAGTCCTTAACTTTCGGACCAGGCATAACGGCAGGGAAGATTTTTTATATCGTAGCTTTGATTCTGGTTGCGCTCATGCAAGTCTGTTCGTATTTCGTCGCGGCGGCGGCGATTTCAGGGATGACGGCGGTTATCGTCACGCAGCTTTCTGTGGCACCACTGCGCCCTATGGAGTTGAACACGGCGGTCGCAGTGCTCAGGAAACGCTGGCGTGCGTTTCTCAAGACGTCTCTACGTGTCACGATCCGGCAAATAATCGGTTTTATCCTATTGGTGATTCCGGGCTTCATCGTTTCAGCTCGTTACATGCTCTATGCCCCGGTTGTGCTGATGGAGGGTCTCGAAAAGAAAGCAGCGCTCAAGCGCGCGCGCGAATTGGCGTCTCGCTCGTGGCGAACGGTGATTATTATTGTGGTGCTCCAGTTTTTGGTGCCAATCGTCGTCAGCGCGCTCATGGGCCAGATTGGTGTATCCACCAAAAGCGGAGGGGAGCTACACGTGGCCGCCAGCTCCACGTCTCGCAAGGTCTATCAACAGCTCTCCGGCCTGATAAACATCTTCGTCGTCCCCCTGGCTTCCATCGTTTCGGCCTTGCTCTACCTGAAAATGCGGCAGATGGGCGGGGAGACATTGAGCGCAGCCCTCGATCAGATCGAGGATATCGACATAAAGCGCAGCCAGTGGCAGAAACGCATGCGCACTCGGCTTCACGTCAGCGCCGCGCGAAGTGCAAGCAACCCGGCAGAAGGATCGGGAGGCGCACCGCGTTCATCGGCCAAAGTTCGCAGCGGGATTGATTAAAACCGCCGCGTCGTTCCGGGCAAGAATTTTCGTATTCATTTCCGAATTACTAATCCCTTCGAATAGGGCTCATCCGTGTTAATCTGCCCTCCCCACTCCTTACAGTTTAGGAATTTTGTTTGTCTTCCGGAGATAAGAAATGAAACGCTCGCGCCTTCTAATTCCTGTCCTGCTTTTGGTGATGGCCACGTCGCTCTCTGCTCAGCAGACTGCGGCGAGCGGCGAACTTTTAAACGTCGACTCCATCTTTACCTATCAAACGAAATCGCTTGGTCCGGTGCAGTGGGAGCGTGACGGCAGCGGATATCTCGCGCTTGAGCCATCAAGCAAAAAAGGATTCGTCGATATCGTCCGCTACGATGCCTTGAGCGGCACGCGCACAGTGAAAGTTTCGGTGGACAAACTGACGCCTGCGGGCGCGGCATCGCCGCTCCTGGTTGAGGAATTTACCCTCGGTCCCGATGAACGAAAACTGCTCATCTTCACAAACACTGAACGCGTTTGGCGCAGTAACACTCGCGGCAACTACTGGATAGTTGATCTCGAAGGCAACGGTATCTGGCAGTTGGGAGGTCTACCCGGAAAGGATAAGCCTTCCAGTCTGATGTTTGCGAAGTTTTCGCCTGATGGACGAAAGGTTGGGTACGTCCACGAAAACAATATTTACGTCGAAGACCTCGAAGCCCGCGGCAAAAGAATTACGAAAATTACCAGCGATGGATCGCGTTACATTGTCAATGGCACTTTCGATTGGGTTTACGAGGAGGAGCTTTTCTGTCGCGACGGCTGGCGCTGGAGTCCCGACGGAGAACATGTTGCTTTTTGGCAACTCAATACCGAGGGCGTTAAGGAGTTTGTCCTCGTCAACAACACCGCCGGGCTCTACCCGGTAATCACGTCCTTTCCGTATCCGAAAGCAGGTGAGACAAATTCAGCCGCACGTGTAGGAGTAGTTCGTTCGTCCGGCGGAGTTCCGCGCTGGTTTGAAATCGCGGGCGATCCGCGCAACAACTATCTGCCTCGCATGGAATGGGCCGCCAGTTCTGATGAAGTTGTTATCCAGCAACTCAATCGACTCCAGAATACAAATATCGTGATGCTCGGCGATATTAAGACGGGCAAGGTGCGGCCCATCATCACCGAGAAGGACGCCGCATGGGTAGATATCTCATGGGGTGATCTCGATTGGAACAAGACGGGCCTTGGACGTGGTGACGTGGAATGGATCGACGGCGGCAAGCGATTTCTCTGGGCCAGTGAGCGCGACGGTTGGCGACATATTTACGCAATTTCGCGCGATGGGCGCGACGTAAAGGATATAACGCCCGGCGAATTCGATGTGATCAATGTCGAGAAAGTGGATACCACCAACAACTGGATTTACTTCGAGGCTTCTCCGACCAATGCGACCCAGCGGTATCTGTATCGCGCTCCGCTCGCGGGTTTGTCCAAAATGGAACGCATAACTCCGGTGTCGCTCGCCGGCAGTCACAGCTACAATATTTCACCGCGCAGCGATCTTGCGATTCACGTTTCGTCGTCGTTCATGAAGGTGCCAAAGACCGACATTGTGCGCCTGCCGGGGCATGAAGTGGTACGCAGCCTTTTCGATAACCAGGCAGTGCAGGAGCGGCTGTCGAAACTGAAACCGACGCCCTTCGAGTTTTTCAAAGTGGACATCGGCGAGGGGGTGCAACTCGATGGGTGGATGATCAAGCCTCCGGACTTCGATCCGCAGAAGCGTTATCCGGTTTTGTTTCACGCCTACACCGAACCCTGGTCGCAAACAGTGGTGGACGCCTGGACCGGAGTAAATTTGCGTTGGCACATGATGTTGGCCCAGCAGGGCTACATTGTCGCCAGCGTAGACAACCGCGGCACACCGGCGCCTCGCGGCCGGGCCTGGCGCAAAATTTTCCATCGTCGCGTCGGCATCATCAATTCACAGGATCAGGCTAATGCGGCGAAGGCAATTGGGAGATGGCCCTTTGTCGATTCATCGCGCATTGGGATTTGGGGCTGGAGCGGCGGTGGCTCAGCGACCCTGAACGCCATGTTTCGCTATCCGGACATTTACCAGGTCGGCCTGTCAGTCGCGCCAGTACCAGACCTTCGTCTCTACGACACGATCTACCAGGAACGCTACGGCGGCTTACCCCAGGACCATCCGGAGGAGTGGACCCAAAGCTCGCCGATCACCTTTGCTGGACAGTTGAAAGGTCATCTGCTGATTGTTCACGGCACAGGCGACGATAATGTTCACTATCAGGGAACCGAGGCGTTGATTGACAAGCTCGTGGCGGCCAATAAACCGTTTACGGTGATGCCCTATCCAAACCGTTCCCACGGCATCTACGAAGGCGCGGGCACTACCAAGCATCTTTATGGACTGCTGACGCGCTACCTTAATGAGAAACTCGCACCGGGCGGCCGGTGAAAGCGGTAAGAAGTCGAGAGTGAAAAGCGAGGGAGTCAGAAACGGTGCTCAGTGTGGCAACGTGGCGACTCCTGAACTTTTTCAGCCTTCGGCGCTTCACTTTTACCTTGCGCTGGTTACCTTACTGCACATGCGCTACTTCGCATTCCTCTTAACAATTGGCGCTCTCCTCGTTGCACATCGCACGAACCCGTCGCCTCCTGTTGGCTCCAGCTTTCCTCAGGAACTTTCCGTTCGCCGCGGTGTCTAGTCACCAAACCAAAACTCGAGAGGAGTCACTATGCGCAAGCTAATGCTCGTTGTCGGACTAATTGCGGTCGCTGCGTCGCAAACATGGGCCCAAAATCCTCCGAAAACAACCGAACCCGCCCCAAGTGTCGAGGAAAGCGTTGTCCAGTTAACCCGCGAATGGCTGGCGGCCGAAGAGAGTAACGATCGCACCGCCCTTGAGCGAATCATTGCTGATGATTTCCGGGGTACAGCGCCGGGTGGTCAAACGGTCTTCAAGGTTGACGTGATGCCGGAAGATGGTAGCCGATCAGGGCTGGCTATCAGCGCCTCGAATTTGAAAGCGCGGATTTTCGGCGACACTGCCGTGGTGACCGCAAATGGGGTTTCGAAGAAGGGCGAAAAAGGTGAACTAAGGTTTACCCTGGTGTTTGCGAAGCGCAACAACCGTTGGCAGATGGTCGCTGGTCATTTATCTGCTGTACTCAATCCGTAGCAGGAAACGCCGCGTGTTCAAGCGGAAGCCCGAGCGTGCGGGAGGGCTCACGGTAATTCGCGGCTCGCTCAATGACCCCTCCCTCACGGTTGGGCTTCTGCTTGTGTTATTGCAGGTATCGCTCTCTGAGGATTGCGATGTGATGGTCGACGTGGCCAGCCATTATGTACGCAATCGCGCGCACGGTGGCGGAGCTGTCGTTAGCGATTCCGCTCCTGAGCCAGACATCATCGCCAAGGTTGCGAAAAAACGTTAGCGTCGCCTGGCGGATGGCACGAAATTCCTCCACCTGGACTTGCCAGGGCACTCCGTCGGCGCCTGCACCCGCAACACCGGTGTCCTGATCAAAACCCGGCAACGAGTCTGGAAAGCCGCGCGCAAACCAGAGTGCGCGAAATACGAAAATCCGCTCAGAATCGTTGAGATGATTGAGCAGCTGTCGCATTGACCACTTGCCGGCCTCGTACCGATAGAGTGATTGTTCTTCGGATATACCGTTTAGGAAAGTGACGGTTTCTTCAAGCTGTTTTTCCAGCACATCAACTACGTCGTCACTGGTGATGCGGTTGATGTAGCCGTGGAAGGCTGTTGCTGCTTCGTTTGGTTCGGGACGTCCTAGCATAGCAGCGATAGTAAAGGGAACGCGAAAGAAATCGCAAGAGTGTAGTGGTTTAAAAAAAAGCGACGCGATTCCACTCGCGCCGCCCTAATTCGTACCGCCGTTCTGTAATGCCCTGAGCAAGCTTACTGATTTTTCTCGGCGCCCGCGCTGGCCGACTGTGTTAATACCAGATTGAAATTTGTGCCCTTCTCTAATCGCAGGTTCTCGCCTTGCAGTGACAAGACCGAACTGCCTTCCACCGTCGTGCTAGTGGACCCTGAAATTTGAATGCGTCCGAGCGTTCCGCCAACTCCTGCGGCTGTGCTACCAACAACACCTGTTGTGGAATTTACAGTCGAACCGACGGCTGAAGTTGTGCCGCCAACAACATTCCCCACTGTTGACGTAGTTGAGTTAAGAACACCACCCGTTCCGCCGAGTAGTCCGCCACCTCCGCCGGCAGAAGCGGTCGATGGTGTATTTGCACGCGCCGAGGTGTTAGCACCTGTGGCAAAAACATCTACATCATTACGGCGAACATTGGCGCTGCCGCTTGTGAGTGAACTGATGGTCGCCGAGATGGGAACCGCCAATGACCCCTGTTCCAAACGATCAAACAAAATCCCCACTCGTGATTGACTATCACCTTTCGTCTTTTGGGCTACTTCGGTGACCCGACCGATCAACTTCGCGCCTTTGCCAACGACGGTTTGTCCCCCTGATTTGATTGCTTGAGTTGTTTTCAGCACTACCTGATCGCCAACCCTGGCCTTGCGCACATCTACAGTGTTTTGCAGTTCACCACTCAAACGGGTGCCGGAGTCAAGATTGATGCTCTTGGTAGCCGTGTTGGCCCCGGCAGACGTTTGATTGGTGGCATCACCGGTGGCTCGAGTCTCTGCCTTTTGAGCATTCGTTCCGATCGCAAAAGCGAGCGAAAGGCTCACAACCAAAATAGACTTCTTCATGATTTCACCTCTTTGTGTGCTCTTCTGGAGAGCAGTTCGTAGTCACTTAAGAAAACGCGCCGGAGTTCACCGTCGAGTTCTACTATGAATGTTGATTTGCTGTTGTCAGGATGAGGAAATACTAAGGTGCGTTGCCGTCAACACGAAGATGCCGGCGTTGCAAATTGATTACAAATGGAAACCAGAGAATGAGGGACTCGCCGGGGGATAACGCAGACTTAGTTCAACTCGTGGTTAGTGACAGACGGCCTAACAGCCATCGTGTTGGCAACTACACCCTATCTCGGTGACGTGCGCTTTCTCAGCGTTCTCGCAGTATTCACTGCAATACTTGCTGTCCTTTTCCGGCGGACAATCGCAAGCTGGATGAGCGCATTTGTTTGCCTGGTTCTCAGTCATAAAACTCCCCCTGCTTTCTGTAACACTGTTGCTCGTTGTTTCATCCTAGAACTCAAAATTCGTGTGGTCAAGATCCAAAGCCAGCCCTCAAGGTGCGGCGCGAACCACGATTGTGCGTTTGGAATCTCCCATTGTCAGCACCATCGGTTTATCGATTTGTATCGGATGTTCCTCACCATCAACACTGATAAGCAGATTCATATTGGCACCCCGAGAAGCGAGCCCGGGAGAAGTGGAGCTGCCCACAGAAATACTATTGGGAGAAACTCGCGGAAGCAGATTCGTAGCCATGATGCGCCAGGTTGCCGGCGAACATCGAATACGAATGCCCGGCGCATCTGCCTCGAAGGCTTCACCGGCGGCGACCGCATCAGCCTTGAACAACCCTTCAGCACAACGCACACCTGTGGCGTCGTAGAACGTAACCTGTCCGGAAAGATATGCGTAGGCATTGCCGCTGGTGTTGGTGACAACCATGCGAATGTTAGACACCGGAGAGTCGACAGCGCCATTCAGGGCGGTAGTTTTCAACGTTGCCTCAAGCGCCGGAACGCCGGACCCGTCCATCGCAACAGCCGGCTGCGTAAGGGGCACTGCTCTTTCAACCGCAGGAGCAGGTTGAGCAACGACGCAGAAAGAACTTGCCAGGAAAACTACACATGCGAGAAGAGTTTTCATATATCTCCTTTAATACAAACCCGAGTTGTCGGCTGAGATGTCGATTCTACGCCGCGCTGACCTCGCAATCAATCAAGGTTGCACGTCAGCAATGGTGCGTTAGTGTTGATCAACTCCTTGGAGTGCGCCGACCTGTCGGCGCTTTGGTCTCCAGGGAGTTGAGCACCTGGGAGGCATTCCCTTCACGCAGCCCTATTCGCTTAGTCGAGGCATGACGGCGGAGCCGCGTGGCATGATATAGCCTTCCACGTTACGCTCGGTTTGATCAAGTGCCTCCGTTAGTGAACGCGCGGGCAACATTCGCATACTCCTGACCTCCTCAGCGGGTAAGTCGGAAACCAAAACTATTCGATGCCGCTCTGCCTTGGTAAGCAGTGCCCAGGCGGTCTGGCCGTTGACCTCGTATGCCTCCCGGAGGCGCGCTTCAAGCGAACTTGAGTTTTCTTCCGCAAACCATTTCAGAAAATCCGGGTGGCCCAGGCCGTCAAGGCATTCGGCCAGAAGAATAATCGTCCCGTCTTTCGAACAAGCCTGGGCAGCCATGTCAAGCGCCTTGTGAGCCTGAATCAGATTGATGTCGTAGGGTGAGCCACCGCAACTTACGATTACGAGTTTGCGAGTTGCACTAAGTTCGGTTGAGTAATTTGCAAGATACTCTTCGCAACCGAAGGCGTGGGCAGCACGCCAATGTCCCGCATATACGGCCACCGCTCGCCCAAGATCATCAACCACTGTGTTGATGCTGAAGCGCGGCTGGATCATCCGCGCCACTCGCTCGCACTCTTCGTGAACCGCATTCCCAGCCAGCAATCCGGTTCCGACACCTGAGCGGCGACCACCTTCCTCGAAGTCGAGCGCCAGCATGTGGGTTGCTTCGATAGTCTTCGCCGACGCGAGGCCCGGGCAAACAGATTTTCGGCCGCCGGTAAATCCGGCAAAGTAGTGAAATCCAATCGCACCCGTGAGGATCACGTGGTCAAAATCTTTGAGAGCACGATTTAGTTCCACTGGGGTGCCACGATCAGTTGTTCCCAATGTCATCAGTGCTGCGGGATCGTGCGCCGAATGGTCGAGGGTCCTGACCCGTTGTGCAATGAATGGGGTCAGCAGCTCAATTTTTTCGGCAGGCGTGACGGCGCGATGAATACCGGTGGCAAACATAATCGCAAGATCGGCGGGAGCCACTGCATTTTGGATCAGCCTGCGCACGAGCAGATTAACGATCTGAGCGCTGGCGGTGGCCCGCGTCGCGTCAGACACAACTATCAACACGGAGTCGCCCGGAGAGAAGAGGTCGTCAAGGGGCGGCGATTCAATAGGTGCGCTAAAGGCGTCGCCAATCTCGATGTCAGTTAATGGTTTTTGAGTAGAGGATTTTTCGCCGAGGACTTGAAACCGGTGTTGGTCAAACGCAAAACGCAAAGAGTCGCGTCCGTAGGCCAATTGAATCTCGTTCATCACTCCCCAAATTCGACCAGAGCGCGTTCGATGACGTGCAGCGAGGCAAAGTCCGTCTGGCCGGCAGTGCGCGCCTCAGCGAGCCATTTGCGAAGTTGGCGGGCTTCTTCCATCGATGAAATTCGACAAGCTCCGGTCAGCGCGAGAGTGACAAGCGCATCTGGCGCGCCATGAGTGACCAGGGCTGCCTGTAGGGCGGCTTGCTCGCGCAAGTCCAGGGTTAATAGAAGCTTGATTTCCATACTGGTAACAGTTGCTCGCGTCCGGCTTCCGCCCCGTTCGTCGGCGTCACATACTGTCTAACGCTTGCGTGATATCCGCGATTATGTCCTCAGCCGCCTCAATGCCAATGGCAAAACGAACAGTTGCAGCGGAAACACCCGCGGCTTTCAGTTGATCATCCGAGAAACCTGCGTGGGAGGAATAGAGAGGATAGCTCGCGAGCGTTTCAACTCCGCCGAGAGAAGGGGCCGTGCGCGCCAGCTTCAGCGAGTCAAAAAGTCGCTCTACTTCAGATTCACCACCGGCCACATCAATCGCAACGACGCCACCGAAGCCTTTCATCTGCGCTTTTGCCAGCAAATATCCAGCGTCGTCTTCCAGGCCGGGATAATAAACTCGTGCAACTTTCGGATGCGCTCGAAGCGCGTGCGCGACGCGAAGCGCATTGTCGCAACTCGCATGAACGCGAAGATCTAATGTCTTCATTCCTCTCGAAAGCAGATAGGCCGCGGCCGGATCGAGCGTAGTGCCCACCATCACAGAAATCTGCCGCACCCGATCGACAAAATCCTTGCTCCCCGCGATAGCGCCGGCGGTCAAATCAGAATGGCCGGCGAGGTATTTCGTGGCGCTATGCATCACGGCGTCGATTCCGAATGCCAGCGGTTGCTGCAGAACTGGTGAAGCAAACGTGTTATCGATTATTGAGAACAGCCCCGCCTTTTGCGAAGCTTCGGCGGCCACCTGTAGATCGACAATTCGATTCAGGGGATTCGCCGGAGTTTCAAACCAGAAAACGCGTGCCTGATCGCCTTTCAGTGTGTCGAGGCGGTTGATCTCCTCTAATGAAATGAATCGTGATCGAATCCCAAACCGGCTGAGAACCCGCGTTAGTGTTTTGACGGTCCCACCATAAACTGAGTCGCACGCGATCACCTCGTCGCCGGCTTCACAAAGCGCAGCCAACGCACAGAAAGTGGCTGCCGAACCCGATGAAGTTACTACGCAGCTTTCCGCGCCTTCAAGTTCAGCAATTTTCCGTTCGGCTTCCGCTACGGTTGGATTTGCATAGCGCGAGTAAAAATAGGCCTCGGGCAATTCACCGCGCGCATACCGGCGCATTTCGTCGAAGCTTTTAAATGCATAAGTGGCTGAATGAAAGACTGGAGAAACAACAGCGCCAAAAAGTTGCTCATCCGTTCGCTCACCGCCATGCACTGATATCGTAGCGCGGCCCAACCTGCGTTTTTGGGAAGGACTTTCGTGGGTCATCAGTTCTGAAGATTCCAGCTCAGGGAAGAAAACGCGGCAAGCTTACCAAATGCTCGCGGAATTGGACATACGGCTCTATCAACCAAACCGCAAAGGCGATCGCTTAAACACCGACATTTCCTTCTTGAGGCTGAGAAAAGAAAAAGGGCCACGTTAGTGGCCCGGAACTTCTGAGATAGAGTGGAAACTAACTGACTACAGCGCAGGCACGCCCAGCACGCTATTGAAGTCTTTGTAGAGATCGTTGTACTCCCGCAAGCGATGCTCCAGCAATTGGGGCAAGTCGTCAAGGTCGTTTAAGTTGATCGTTGCGTTGACGTTGCTTAGGAACGCTGCATGCGCATCCATTGTGCGCAGTGAGGGCGATAACAGAACAAAGAACAAACGCCGGCGTTGCGCGGGTCGAAGCATTGTTACCTCGCGTGTAACGAATACAGGGCCTTGCTCAACCGGATCAAATCTTGAATCCAGCACGATAATATCAAGCTGATTTTCGCGCATACGCTCAACTGCCTGGCTCGTGTCGTTTGCAACAAATACTTGCAAACCATTCTCAGCGAGACTCCGGGCAACTCTCTCGCGAGTATCTTCCGGGACACAAACTAAAGCTTTCCTTGCGTCCCAGGACGGTCGAAGGCCCTGCACGCTGCTAGCTGGCCTGGCCTGCTGGGTCAAAAGATCTGCCAATAACTCAGCCAGCCTTTCCGTCGCAGGCGCCGTCAATTTCTCTTCCGTTCGCCGGGTTTCGAGTTCAAACGCCGGAGCGGGCAGAGGCGGGTGCTCAAAGCGTGGGTTGCCGGTGGCAGGCGATTCGCCGACATCCAAAGCACTGTGGCCGACTGCTCCGGTAGGGGCAGGCGAATTTATGTTGCTGTTGCACTTGGGACAACGAACGGAGAAAGCTCTCGACGGAACTTTCGTTTCATCGACTTGTAATCGCGAATTGCATTCCCGGCAGACGATAATCATAAGATTCAAGGAGTTTCTTTTTCAGAGCTATTCGATCATGCTCAACATGGAACCGGTGTCAGATATCTCCGCCATCGGTAAACTGCTGCCACCGCGTTGCAAGAATGGGTCGGTACCAGTGACGCCTTTGAGAGAAAGGCTCAAGTTGTTTGGGTTGGTAGCGAATGTGAGTCCATCTTCGAGTGAAATCGTTCCGTTATCCACCATTCCCCTGATCACAGTGTCAAAGTCCTGCATTCCATCCAGCTTCCCGTCTTTCATCGCGTCAAGCAAAGATTTTCCATCCGCTTCGCCTGATTCGATGTACTCACGTGTGCGAGGGCTCGAGCGCAAGATCTCAACCGCTGCGATTCGACCGCGGCGATCAGCTCTGGGAATAAGACGCTGGGAAACAATGTAGCGGAAGGTTTGGGCCAGGCGCGTCCGGATTACCTGTTCTTCGTTCTTCGGATACAGCCCGATTATTCGATCTACCGTTTTCGACGCGTCAATGGTGTGCAATGTGGAAAGGACCAGGTGGCCAGTTTCAGCAGCTTCAAGTGCAATCTCAGTAGTTTCAAAATCGCGCATTTCGCCGATGAGAATGACTTTGGGGGCTTGTCTTAACGTTGCGCGCAGCGCTGCTGGAAAGTCCTTTGTGTCATGGCCCACTTCTCGCTGATTTATGGTCGAGTTTTTATGAGAGTGTAAATATTCAATCGGGTCTTCAATCGTCACGACGTGGTAATGCTTCTTCTCGTTGATAATGTCGATGACCGCAGCCTGAGTCGAACTCTTTCCTGATCCGGTTGGTCCAGTCATCAAAACTAAACCGTTACGCAGCTCGGCGATTTCCTCAAGTTGCATCGGCAGGTCAAGAGATTTCAACGTCGGGATGTCTGTCGGAATCACGCGCATTACGATTGAGTAAACACCGCGTTGCTGAAAGATATTTACGCGAAAGCGGGCACGGGAGGGGAGCGAATAGCTGAGATCGGCCGTTCCCGTCGTTGCCAGGCGTTCGGCTGCATCGGGATTGCCATGCATCAGCGACATCGCAATGATCTCTGTCTGGTACGGAGTCAGCTTCTGCATTCCCATGGGCTGGACGGGAGTCAGTTTCCCGTTCACTTCAACTTGCGGGAGTTGGCCGACCGAGAAGTTAAGATCGCTGATCTTGTCCGAGACGAGCAGCATCCGCTCGATAATGGGCGGCAGGTCAAAGAAACTCATTTAGCTTTGTGACTCCGGAAACGAGGTGATGAATCGAAGGAGGTGGATGGGGCTCTTGCGCCCCGATTGGCCTAGGGATTCTCTCGCATAACCTCGTTAAACGCAAGCATTATCTAATTTCCCTGAAAAAGTGAGGTAATGAGTTACAGGAGAAGGTGACGGGCGCGGTCGGCGAGGCTGCTTTGGGACTTCCAAATATCGCTAATCAGCGCAACGGCGTCGGCGCCGGCGTCGACGACCGCCTGGGTATTTTCAGATGTGATCCCGCCAATTGCGACTAAGGGCATTTCCCCGACAGCTTGCCTGATGAGTCGCAATTTCAGGAGTCCCAGCGGGCTTTCCGCGTTTGCTTTAGTTGAAGTGGCGAAGATAGGGCCTAACGCAACGTAGTCAACCGGCATGTTCAAGGCCAGCCGCGCTTGTTCGACGTTATGTGTCGAAAATCCGATAATTGCCGATTCACCCAGGATGCTTCGGGCCGCTTCGGGTGGAAGGTCGTCCTGACCCAGGTGAACTCCATCCGCTTTGAGCGCCAGGGCGATGTCCACCCGATCGTTAATTATGAGTTTGACGCCCAGATCGCGCGCCACCCGCAAGGCAGCAGCAGCCTCCGAATAGAACTCAGCAGGGGACAGAAGCTTTTCTCTGAGTTGAACAAGGCGAGCTCCCTGGCTCGCGAGATGTGAGACTTGTTCAGCGTGGGAAAGTTGCGAAAGGCAACGATCGGTGAGCGGGTAGAACCGCGTGCCGGCCAGGGCAGTTCGGAAAGTAGCACTCATTGCGATGTCGCGTTTAACTCTCTTTCTTTTTGGGACGCTCGTTAGATCGCAGCACTCGCTTTCGCAAACGAATGCTCTGCGGTGTTACTTCTACCAGCTCATCGTCGCCGATGAATTCAATCGCCTGTTCCAACGACAGTTCCTTCGGTGGCACCAGTCGCATTGCGTCGTCTGCGGAGGCGGCGCGCATGTTGGTCAGTTTCTTTTCCTTGATGGCATTCACGTCTAAATCTACCGCGCGCGCGTTTTCGCCAATTATCATGCCCTCATAAACTTTAATTCCCGGACGAGCAAACAAAGTTCCGCGCTCCTGTAAATTGAACAGCGCGTAGGTGGTTGTTTCTCCGGTGCGGTCGGCCACCAGTGAGCCAGTGGCGCGCCCGCGCAAAGGCCCCATCCAGTCGCCCCAACGTAGAAACATCGTATTGAGAAGACCGGTGCCTTTGGTCTCAGTCAAAAACTCGTTACGAAAACCGATCAGGCCGCGTGAGGGTGTTTCAAATTCCAGCCGCACTCGACCCGACCCGTGGTTGATCATCTTAGTCATTTGTCCCTTGCGCCGACCCACAGCTTCGGTAACCACGCCAATGAACTCTTCTGGACAATCGATCACGACAAGTTCGATGGGTTCGAGAGTCTTACCATCTACAACGCGAATAATAGCTTCAGGTTTGGAAACCTGCATTTCATACCCTTCGCGGCGCATCATCTCTATCAGAATCGACAACTGCAATTCGCCGCGACCTGAAACTTTAAACTGGTCTGGTGATTCAGGTTCAATCTCTACGCGAATGGCGACATTCCCCAGGGTTTCTCTTTCAAGGCGTTCCCTGACTTGGCGCGAGGTCACAAATTTTCCGTCTTTCCCTGCAAAAGGGGAGTTATTAACGCCAAAAATCATGGAAATGGTTGGTTCATCAACTGCGATCACCGGCAAGGGCTGCGGATTGTCGACAGAGGTGATCGTGTCCCCGATCTCCACGTTATCTACGCCGGCCAACGCTACAATTTCCCCAAAGCCCGCCCGCTGAATCGACTCACGTTTTAGACCCTCAAAAGCATAGAGCTGAGAAACGCGGACCTTCTGGAATGTCCCGTCTGGTTTGGCCACCAGCACTTGATCGCCGAGTGCAATCTCCCCTGAAAAAATTCTTCCAATTGCCAATCGTCCGACGTATTCGCTGTAGTCGAGATTTGCCACGAGCAATTGCAGCGAGTCGCTTCTAATCTGTTTGGGAGCAGGAATCGTTTCCACGATCTGATCGAACAGTGGCTGCAGAGTTTTTGATTCGTCTGCCATCAAGCGCTTGGCGATTCCCTCGCGCGAGATTGAATAGAGGATGGGGAACTCTATCTGCTCATTGGTAGCATCAAGATCGAGGAAGAGCTCATAGATCTCGTTGACTACTTCCTCGGGGCGCGCATCCTGCCGGTCAATCTTGTTAACCACAGCAATCGCGGGGAGACGCGCCTCCAGGGCTTTGCGCAAAACGAACCGCGTTTGCGGAAGACAGCCTTCGGCAGCATCGACCAACAACATCACACCATCCACCATTTTCAACACCCGCTCAACCTCTCCACCAAAGTCGGCGTGGCCCGGTGTATCAAGAATATTTATCTTTACATCCTTGTAGTGAACGGACGTGTTCTTGGCCATGATGGTGATGCCACGCTCGCGCTCCAGATCCATCGAGTCCATCACACGGTCGCGCACCGTCTCGTTTTCTCGAAACGTACCTGACTGCTTCAACATGGAGTCAACCAGGGTGGTCTTCCCATGGTCAACGTGAGCGATGATTGCGATATTGCGGATGTCTTTTCTTTCTTGACTCATTGTTTCCTTACACAGAACCGATCAGCTGAAAATTCACGACTGGACGAAACCGCCCATCTTAGCAAGGCAGGGCCCAACTTCCAAAGACAGCCCTTTCGGAATCGTCACCGATCGCTGGATAGGCGGGGGAACGCCCTGTTTTGACGCAGGGCTTCATAGAGCACAATCCCTACCGCAGTGGCTAAGTTGAGACTACGAATCTGTGGATTCAAAATAGGGATTGTGAGACATCTCTCCCAGTTTGCGCGAAGGACTTCCTCAGGTAAACCGCGAGTTTCCCGCCCAAAAACCAAGCAATCGCTTTCTGTAAAGGTCCAATCGGCGTAACTCTTGTCGGCTTTGGTGGTCAAATACAGGAAGCGATACGTAGGCAGCGCATCCTCAAGCTCGGGCAAACTCTGGTGCCGATGCAACTGAACTTCGGGCCAATAATCCAGACCCGCACGGCGAACGGCTTTATCGTCCAGGCGAAATCCTGTCACTCCGACAATGTGCAGGGGGGTATTGGTGGCGGCGCACAACCGGGCGACGTTGCCGGTGTTGGGCGGGATCTCTGGTTCTACTAAAGCTACGCGAATCATCGAGTCACTAAATCAATTAATCATGGGCCATCCAGAGAGGTTTCTGAGGTAGCGTGCGCAATGCCGATCAAAATACAAAAGGAACGACGAGGTTCGCTTGAAGTGCTCGTCGTTCCTTTTGAAAGGCCCTGCTGGCCTCAGAAGATTGTGTGCGCCAATCGAGGGTTGCTGTTTTAACGTACTGCTCCGAACTATCTCTTCTTGGCTGCTTTCTTCTTGGCTGCCTTCTTGGGAGCCGCTTTTTTCGCGGCCTTCTTCTTTCCACCTTTTTTAGTTGCCATATGCTCTATGTGCTCCTTCCTTCAAAAATTT
>Ga0190272_10000043_pt1 | contig 98883 bp, 83 predicted proteins | sample Popmic504T_FD_133746 | JGI IMG/M metagenome (GOLD analysis project Ga0190272, IMG submission 133746) | Populus adjacent soil microbial communities from riparian zone of Shoshone River, Wyoming, USA - 504 T | ecosystem: Environmental > Terrestrial > Soil > Riparian zone | place: USA: Wyoming... | reverse complement strand
GGGCCGGTGCGACCGGCAGCGCTGATTGGCCTAGCCTGAACGCACGCCTGTCGACGAAACACGTGTTTGCGCGACGACATGGGCTCAATCAGCGCTGCCGGTCGCACCGGCCCGCCGGAGGCCTCCCGTCGTTCCCTCGTGCAATAACGAAAGTGAGCCTACGCGTAGGCTTCGTCGACTTGGGCGTCGACCATGGCAGCGGCCACGATCCTGGCGAAGGCGAGGGTCGTCTGGGCGTGGATGGCGGTGTAGAAATCGGGTTCCGCCTTGTCGAGGGCGATCACGCCGAGGAGCTGGTCGCCGTGCATGAGGGGGACGCCGAGCCAGGAGCGGATGCCGCTGCCGACGTGCAGGCCGCGGCGGAAGGCGCGGTACTGCTCCGTGTCGCCGACGATCAGCGGGCGGCGGCGGTGGAGCACCTCGCCGTTCGGGATGTCGGCGCTGTCGATCGCGAACGACTCGCCGAGGACCACGTCGAGATCGGCGAAGCCGACGCCGCCGACGATCACCAGGCGATTCTCGCGCAGCTCTTGCACCGAGCAACTGTCGTACGGAACTTCGCGACGGAGCTCGCTGAGGACGAGGCGGATGGCACGGCCGGCGGGTGTGGCGTCGTCGGTGACCACGGCTGCGCCATCGGCGCGCGCCGCGACCGGCACGTTTCCGCGCATGAGCTCCGTGATCTGGCGCTCCAACTCCGCCAAGCGTTCGTGCAGCATTCGATTCGATTGTTCCCGGGGGCGGCAGGATTGTAAACGATCAGCGCTGATGCTTCGCGCAGAAGTACGTCGTGCGACCGAACACGACCGTGCGCTGGATCGTCCCGCCGCACTTCGGACAACGCTCCCCTACCTCGCGATGATGGAAAAGGTAGTGCGCCGGCAGTTCCCCTTCGCGGGCATGCCGGGCGATGGCCTCCCGGAGGATGCGGCGCATCGCGGTGAACATCGCTTTCCCTTCGGCGGCAGTGAGCTGATCGACGGCGCGGCGCGGGTGGACGGCGGTCTGGTAGAGGATCTCGTCGACGTAGAGATTGCCGAGTCCCGCGATCAGTTCCTGCGACATGAGCAGCGACTTGACGGCGCCGCGGCGTTTGTCCAGCAGGGCGGCGAAGCGCTTCGGCGTGAGCTGCAGCGGATCGGGTCCGAGGCCGCGGTCGCGGATGAAAGCGTCGGGATCGGAGACCAGGTCGACGAGGCCGAAGAGACGCATGTCCTCGAAGGCCAGCCGCGCGCCGTTGTCGAAGACGAAGACGACGCGCGCGAAACGCGGCGGCTCGGTGTCGCGCGAGTAGGAGAGATCGCCGGTCATGCCGAAGTGGAGGTGGAGCCAAGTGACGCCTGCATCGGCGAAGAGGTGCTTGCCGTGGCGGCGCACCGCGGCGAACTGTTTCCCCTTGAGCTTGCGCGCAAACGTCTCCTTGCGCACCTCGCCGAGGATGCGCTCGTCGCGCACGTCGACGCGGGCGATGCGCTGGTGCAGGGCGTGGCGCGCAAAGTAGCGCGTGTAGGTCTCGACTTCGGGGAGCTCGGGCATTCCCCCGAGTTTATCCCGCGTCTCGGTGAGGGATGAGGGATGAGGGATGAGGGATGAGTGCGCGGTTGCACCGACTCATCCCTCATCCCTCATGCCTCATACCTACCATCTACCATCTACCGCGGGATAAAACTCAAGAGCGCGACTGGCGCGCGATCCAGCGATCCACTCTCTCCTCGAGCAGATTCATCGGCAGCGAGCCGGCGCTCAGGACCTCGTCGTGGAAGGCGCGGATGTCGAACCTGGCGCCGAGCTGTTTCTGGGCGCGCTCGCGGAGCTCGAGGATCTTGAGCTGGCCGATCTTGTAGGCCAGGGCCTGCCCGGGCCAGACGATGTAGCGGTCCGTCTCGCTCTGGATCTCCACCTCGTCGATGGCCGAGTGATCGCGAAAAAACTGCACCACCTGGTCGCGCGTCCACTTCTTCGAGTGCAGCCCGGTGTCGACCACGAGGCGGATGGCGCGGAGCTGCTCATCGTTGAGGCGGCCGTAGTCGCTGTACGGGTCCTGGTAGAAGCCGACCTCCTTGCCAAGACGCTCCGAATAGAGCGCCCAGCCCTCGATGAACGCCGTCTCGCCGCCCTGCTGGCGGAACGGCGGGAGGTCGGTGAGCTCCTGCTGGATGGCGAGCTGCATGTGATGGCCGGGGACGCCCTCGTGGTACGCGGTCGACTCCTGCGACAGCGTCTTGCGCTTCGTGGCCTCGTACGTATTCACGTAGACGCGGCCGGGACGCGCGCCGTCCGGCGAGCCGGAGCTGTACTCCGCGCTCGACGCCTGGGCCTCGCGGAACGGCTCGGTCGCCACGACCTCCATCTTCGCCTTCGGCATCCGGCCGAAGAGCTGCGGCAGCTTCGCGTACATCTGGTCCGTGTAACGGCGATAGGCCTCCAGGATCTGCTCCCCCGAGGTCACGGCCACCTTCGGATTGTTCTCCAGCGAGGCGTTGAACGACTTCAGGTCGTTGTAGCCGAGCGACTGCGCAATCTTCAACATCTCCCCTTCGATGCGCGCCACCTCACGAAGGCCGATCTGATGGATCTCGTCCGGCGAAAGGGTGGTCGTGGTCTGGTTGGCAGCCATGAACGCATAGCGCTCGCGCCCGTCCGGCAGCGCCCAGAGGCCCACTTCCATGCGGCCGCGCGGCGCGTACTCGTCGCGGACGAATGCCGCGAACTTTTCGTAGGCCGGGATGACCGACGTGCGGATGCGCTGGTGCACGGCGTTGCGGATGCGCTCCTTGTCGGCGGCGGAGAACGACTCCGGCATCTTCTCCAGCGGCAGCGCGAAGGGCGACTTCTCGGCCGGCGTCGTGGCGATGCCGCTGGCCTGCTCGGTCACTTTCTCGAGCAGGAACTTCGGCGGCATCAGCTTCGCGGCCATGCCCTTGCGCATGTTGGCGATGGTGTCGTCCATGGTCTTCGGGAACTTGCCGAGGCGGACGATGTAGTCGTCGTAGTCCTTAACCGTGGCGAACGGCAGCGCCGAGGGAAGCTGCGCCGCGCGGAGGTGGATGCCGCCCATCTGGTTGACCGGCATCTGCCAGAAGTTGAACTTCGCCCATCCGAGGCTGTCGCGCAGGCCTTTGACCATCAGGTCGCGATTGAGCTTCTCCTGCTCGCTGAAGCCGGTCGTGTCGACGGCCTCGAAGCGGCGGAGGAAGCGGCGCGTCTGGGCCTCGTCCGCGCGCGTGGCGCGCTCGGAGACGTCGCTGACCTGGTCGTTGTAGCGGCGGTCGCCGAGGATCGACGCGAACTCGGGCGAGGTGCGGAGGGTGTACTCCCACTGCTCGTCGAGCAGTTTGCGGAGGGCCACGCGGCGCTGGTCGAGATTAGCCGCGGAGAGCTCCTGGGCGTGTGCGTCGAACGTCAGAATGAGCGCGAAGGCCGCGAGCGCAAGCTTCTTCATGGCTGGAGTTTACGCGAGCGGCGTACGTTGGGTTTCGATTTGCAATAGCGGCGGTCTCAGCCGGCCTGACACTGTTAGACTCGGCGGCGACTCCGTGATGACCGTACCGACACCCGAACGGAAATACCGCGCGCTGATCGTCGAAGACGACCCGGCCATCCGGCGGCTCGTCGAGAAACTGCTCTCGCGGCGGCACATCGACATCGACGTCGCGCACGACGGCCGGGAGGCAGTCAACAAGCTGATGGCCAACACGTACTCGGTGCTGATCCTCGACCTGATGGTGCCGGAGCTGAACGGCTTCGAGGTCATCGAGTTTCTCAAGCGCGAGAACATGAAGGTCCCGGTGGCGGTGGTCTCGGCGGTCTCGCAGCAGGCCCTGACGAAGCTCGACCTCGACGTCGTCAAGCTCGTCATCTCCAAGCCGTTCGACGTCGACGAGTTCACCAAGGGTGTGCTCGAGCTCTGTGCCGAAGGAGCCGGAAACGGGTGACGCTCTCCGCGGTGTGGACCTGAGAAGGTTGCCTGCCCGTGATTGCGCGCCCGGCCTCCAACCGCGGTAGAGACACGCATCCGCGTCTGCATTCGGGGTTATCGTCTCTCCGTGGGCGACAGCGAGCGGAAGGCCAAGGCGGCGCAGCTTCGGAGCGCATTGCAGCGGTATCGCGGAGGCCGGTTCGAGACGGGATCGAGCGGCGGGGCGGGCGGGATGGTCTTTTTCCGCGACGCGTCCGGCGCTCTCTTCTACATCGGAGGGTTCAACATCAGCGACGCACAGCAGATCGTCAACGCGCTGAACCTGTCCCTCGAGCTGATCGGCCACAATCTTGCAAACTCTCCTGACGGAGAAAGACGACGATGACCCCTCCGCCAGACCTCGTGGAGTGCGCGAACTGCGACTGCTGGTTCGCCGCGGCCGCTACGGATGAGGTGTTCCACCACGCCAGTAAACGTTGCCGCCGGGAGGCGGTCCGTCGGACGCAGGAGCAGCCGGCGGAGCCGAAGTAGTTTCTTGCAGTTTATCCCGAGCGATAGCGAGGGATCTTCGGTGCATCCTCGGCGCACGAGCCCGCGTGCGGCCTGACCTCCCCGTGCACCGTACAGCTCCCCAAAATAGGTGTCCAGCCTTTGCGGCGACTAACTTCCCAAGACGGCTCCATCGGCCTCCCCGTTCACCGATCCATCACCGCCGCGACACGCCGTTTTGCACTCCCTGTGCGATCATCCGCGCCATGCGTAAACTCTCCATCCTCACTCTCTGTACGCTCCTCCTGACCGCCGCCGCGGCCGTCGCTGACGAGCCGGCGAAGAAGCCGCTCAGCCCCCCGCAGCAGGTCCAGTACTCCGCCAACGGCAAGAAGGTCACGATCGACTACAGCGCGCCGTCCATGCGCGGCCGCAAGATCATCGGCGAGCTCGTCCCGTACGGCCAGGTGTGGCGCACCGGCGCGAACGCCGCGACGACCCTCACCACCGAGGCCGACCTGATGATCGGCAGCCTGCACGTCCCGGCCGGCAAGTACACGCTCTTCACCGTCCCCGGCGCGAAAGAGTGGACGCTCATCGTCAGCAAGAAGACCGGCCAGTGGGGCACGCAGTACGACGAGACGCAGGACCTCGGCCGCGTCCGGATGACCGTCGCGCCGAAGCTCAAGACGCCCGTCGAGCAGTTCGCGATCGGCATCGACAAGTCCCTCAGCTTCACGTGGGAGCACACCAAGGCCTGGGTTCCGGTGGTCGTCCACTGATGCGGCGAGTTTTCGCCGCATTGCTGTTCGTCGCGGCCGCGCCGCTCTTCGCGCAGGAGGAAAAGCCGCAGCCGGCCACGATGGGCTTCGAGGAGTACGACCCGAAGTCGACCCTCGTCGTCCCGCAGAACCCGCGCACGAAGGCGAAGTTCCCCTTCATCGACGTGCACAATCACCAGCGCCGCGAGCTGGCACCGGCCGACCTGCAAAAGCTCGTCGCCGACATGGACCACATCGGCATGGCCGTGATGGTCAACCTCAGCGGCGGCAGCGGCGACACGCTGCGTCAGGGGCTGGCTAACCTGCGGAGCGCGGGGCCGAAGCGCTTCGTGGCCTTCGCCAACGTCGACCTGCGCAAGATCGACGAGCCGAACTTCGGCGAGAACGCGGCACGCCAGCTCGAGGCGGACGTGAAGAACGGCGCCGTCGGGCTGAAGATCTTCAAGAACCTCGGCATGTTCCTCAACGACGCCTCTGGGAAGCGCGTCCCGACCGACGACCCGCGCCTCGACCCGATCTGGAGGAAGGCCGGCGAGCTGGGGATCCCGGTCCTGATCCACACCGGCGAGCCGGTGGCGTTCTGGGAGCCGGTCGACAAGAACAACGAGCGCTGGCTCGAGCTGCAGCAGTTCCCCGACCGCCGCCGCAGCGACGCCACGAAGTTCGCGTCGTTCGAGCAGACCATGGGCGAGCAGCACAATCTCTTCCGCAAGCACCCGAAGACGAAGTTCATCAACGCGCACCTCGGCTGGCTGGGCCACGACCTCACGCGTCTCGCCAAGCTGCTCGACGAGCTGCCGAACGTCTACACCGAGATCGGCGCCGTGCTGCACGAGCTCGGCCGGCAGCCCCGCGCCGCGCGAGCGTTCCTCATCAAGTACCAGGACCGTGTGCTGATGGGGAAGGACATCTGGAACGCCGAGGAGTACGCGACGTACTTTCGCGTCCTCGAGACCGAGGACGAGTACTTCGACTACTACCGCAAGCGCCACGCGTTCTGGAAGATGTACGGCCTCGGCCTGCCCGACGAGGTCCTGAAGAAGATCTATTACAAGAACGCGCTGAAGATCATCCCCCGCATCGACAGGAGCGGGTTCCCTGATTAGGGCGTAGTCAGGAGGGGGCAGAGCGCAGGAAGCCCATGCCCCCGCTGTCATCCCGAGCGTGAGTCGAGGGACTTGGGTGGGCGGGCGGCGCGCAGCGTGTCCCGAAGCTCGTGCAGCGCGCCTCCCACCCACCCAAGTCCCTCGACTCACGCTCGGGATGACAGTTTGGAGGATTGCCCGTGCTGGCGGCACACGCGCACTCTCCTGCCCCCCGCGCCCTGCCCGCTAACGATTGGCTTCGGTTATGCTACGCCCCGCAGATTCAGAAACCAACGCGAAGGGAAGTGATCGGGCAAACAACGAAGACTTGACCCTGGTGGCCCTAAGTTTTCGCAGAGCAACTGATTTGAAGGAGAAGAATCAAATGAAGAAGTTCATGACGTTCCTGGTTTGCGCGCTGCTCGTCGTCGGTATGGTTTCGTGCAAGAAGGCCGAGACCGAAGCAACCGATACGGTCGTCACCGACACCGTCGCCACCGACACCGCGATGATCCAGACCGAGACCACGCAGACGACGACCATCTCGTCCGAGACCGACACGTCGGCCTCCAGCTCCACGATGGGCACGACGGACGCGACCGGCACCGACACGTCGGCCACCGGCACCGTCTCGACCACCACGACCTAAACCAAGCCCTCCCCTCTCCCCGTTTGGCAAGAAGCGGGGAGAGGGGAACTTCGTCACCGATTCGCTGAATCGGGCGGCAACCGCGCGACGTTAGAATGCGCGGCCATATGCTGCTGAGACGCTTCGCGCTCGTCCTCTCCCTCCTCCCCTTCTCCCTCCTCCACGCACAAGTCGACCCCGAGCTGCTGGCCGGCATGAAGGCGCGCGCCATCGGGCCGGCGGCGATGAGCGGCCGCGTGGCGGCCATCGACGTGGTGCAGTCCAATCCCGACATCGTCTACGTCGGCGCCGCCACCGGCGGAGTCTGGAAGTCGATCGACGGCGCGCTGAGCTTTACGCCGATCTTCGACGACCAGCCGGTCGCCGCTATCGGCGCGATTGCGATCTACCAGCCCAGCCCCGACATCGTCTGGGCCGGCACGGGCGAAGGGAATCCGCGCAACTCGATGTCGGTCGGCAACGGCATCTACAAGACCGTCGACGGAGGCCGCACCTGGCAGCACCTCGGCCTCGAGAAGACCGAGCGCATTCACCGGATCATCACCCACCCGCGCGACCCGAACACCGTCTGGGTCGCGGCGCTGGGCCAGGCCTGGGGACAGAATGCGGACCGCGGCGTCTTCAAGACCACCGACGGCGGCAAGACCTGGACGAAGATCCTCTACGTCAACGAGCGCACCGGCGCGGCGGACCTGGTCATCGACCCGTCCAATCCGAACAAGCTGTTCGCGGCGATGTGGGAGTACCGCCGCTGGCCGTGGTTCTTCAACTCCGGCGGTCCCGGCTCCGGCCTGCACGTCTCGCACGATGGCGGCGCGACGTGGAAGCGCTTCACCGAGGAAGACGGCATGCCGAAAGGCACCCTCGGACGCATCGGACTGGCGATCGCACGCTCGAACCCGAGCATCGTCTACGCGCTCGTCGAGGCGGAGAAGAGCGCGCTCCTGCGCTCCGACGACGGCGGCCGCAAATGGACGGCGGTGAACACGGAGTACAACATCGCCAGCCGCCCGTTCTACTACAGCGAGATCCACGTCGACACGCAGGACCCGAATCGCGTCTACAACCTCTTCTCGCTGGTGTCGGTGTCGACGGACGGCGGAAAGACGTTCCGCACGCTGATCCCGTTCGCGAAGATCCATCCCGACTATCACGCCATGTGGATCAACCCGAGCGACCCGTCGCACATGTTCGTCGGCAACGACGGCGGCGTCGCGGAGAGCCACGACCGCGGCGCGAGCTGGCGCTTCGTCTCCACGCTCCCCCTCGGCCAGTACTACCACATCGCCGTCGACAATGAAGTGCCGTACAACGTGTATGGAGGCATGCAGGACAACGGCTCGTGGAAGGGGCCGAACACGACGTGGGAGACCGCCGGTATCCGCAACTGGGACTGGCAGGAGGTCGGCTTCGGCGACGGCTTCGGCACCGTCCCCATCCCCACCGATCCGATGACCGGCTACGCGATGAGCCAGGAGGGTTACATCGTCCGCTGGAACCTGCGCACCGGCGAACGGAAAGATCTCCGTCCATCACCGCCCGCAACCGACAAGAACGACCTGCGCTTCAACTGGAACGCGGCCATCGCGATCGATCCGTTCGACCCGAACGGCGTCTACTTCGGCAGCCAGTATGTACACAAGTCGACGAACCGCGGCGAGTCGTGGACGGCCATCAGTCCCGACCTGACCACGAACCGCAAGGAGTGGCAGAACCAGGACAAGACCGGCGGCCTCACGCCGGACGTGACGTCGGCGGAGAACTTCACGACCATCATCGCCCTGGCCCCGAGCTCCGTGGAGCGCGGCGTGGTGTGGGCCGGTACGGACGACGGCCGCGTGCACGTCACGCGCGACGGCGGCGCGAACTGGACCAGCGTCGAGGCAAACATCAAGGGCGTGCCCGCGAATACGTGGGTGCCCGAGATCAAGGCCTCGCGCCACAACGCCGGCACGGCCTTCATCGTCTTCGACGATCACCGCCGCTCGAACTGGACCCCGTACGCCTACCGCACCACCGACTACGGCAAGAGCTGGACGTCGCTGGTGACGAAGGACATCCAGGGCTACGCGCTGGCGATCGAGCAGGACCCGGTCGATCCGGAGTTACTGTTCCTCGGCACGGAGTTCGGTCTCTGGTTCAGCACCGACGCCGGCAAGTCGTGGCTGAAGTGGAAGCACGGCTTCCCCACCGTCTCGGTCATGGGGCTGGTCGTCCATCCGCGCGACCACGATCTCGTCGTCGGCACGCACGGCCGCGCGGCGTTCGTCCTCGACGACGTCCGCCCGCTGCGCAGCGTGTCGAAGGAGACGCTCGCCAAACCGCTGCATTTCTTCGAAGTGCCGGACGCGCAGTCGTACACGACCCGCCAGAAGATCGGCGGGCGCTTCCTCGGCGACGGCGAGTTCCGCGGCGAGAACGAGCCGTACGGTGCGCTGCTCACCTACTCGCTCAACTTCCCCGGCCTGCCGCACCCCACCGACGAGAAGGAACGGGAGAGAAAGCAGAAGGAGCGCGACGCCGCGGCGAAGCCGATCGTCCTGGAGACCGGAGAGCCGATCGTCGCCGACGTGCCGAAGGAGCCCGAGGCGTCGGCCACCGCGAAGCCGGATGCGCCGAAGGCGGATGTTGCGAAAGCAGACGCCGCGAAACCGGGCGACGACGGCAAGCCTCCCGAGGTCGATATCGAAGTCGCCGATGCCTCAGGGAAGGTGATCCGCAAGTTCAAGGGCCCGGCCAAGCTCGGCGTCAACCGCACCGCCTGGGACCTCGGGCGCGATGCGTTCAAGCGTCCGGTGGTGCCGGGGCAGCCGCCGAACGAGTTCGGCTCGGCCAGCGGTCCGGAGATCCTGCCGGGCACGTACACCGTCACGATCAAGTTCCGCGAGAACGAGGCCCGGCAAACCGTGCGCGTGCTCGCCGATCCGCGCGAGACCTTCACGCCGGAACAGCGCCAGGCGAAGTACGACGCGATCCTGCGCGCCGGCAAGCTCACGGAGACCGTGACCGCCGCCATCGAGCGCATCCAGAAAACGCGCGCGGACATCGACTCCGTGTCATCGAAGCTGAAGAAGGACGACGACGCGGCGGACAAGACTCCCGACCCGGTCGTAAAGTCCGGCACCGCCCTCAAGCGCCGCCTCGATGAGATGGAGAAGCGGCTCTGGGTCCCGCCGAAAACGAAGGGGTTCATCGCGGACAGCGACGTGCTGAACAAGATCCAGTACCCGCTCTTCGCGCTGCAGTCGTCGTCGGACGCGCCGACGGCAGCCCAGCTCACCTACCTCGACCGCGCCGAAGCCATGCTCCGCGAGGTGCTGGCCGACTTCAACAAGCTGTACGCCGAGGACGTGGCGAAGTACCGCGAGGAAGTGCGCGCGAAGAACGTCGTGCTGTTCCCGGAGGAGCCGCCGCTGTAATCCTCAAACGTAGGGCGTGGCTGAAGCCACGCCCTACGTTTTTCTCTTCACGGTCCAATGACGATTCGCGCGGACGACTTCAGCCTCACATCCGCCGACACGCCCCGCTCGAACACCCCGGCGTACCACGCGGAATCGCGCGCGGCGCCGCCGTTGTCCATCAGGTAGCGGCCGAGGCGGAAGGCGTCCGTCTGCGCCATGCGGATGCAGCCATGCGACGCCGCGCCGCCCAGCGCTTCCTCGTCGCCCGTGCCGTGGATGTAGTAGTCGGGCTCCTTGAAGAAGATCTTCACGACCTTCATCGGGTTCTTCTTGCTCCCCGGAGCCTCGGCCTTCTTCCCCTTCGCCCACTTCTCCTTCGGCGGCACCCAGGCCGGGTTCCAGACGATGTGGTTGACCCGGAACGTGCCGTGCGGAGTGGGATGCGCCTTCTTGCCGACGGAGACGTCATACCTCCGGATCGTCTTCCCGCCCACGCGCAACTCCATGATGTTCTTCTTCGTGCTCACGGCCAGCGAGACCTCACCCCCCGCACTGCTGGCTTCGAAGGCAAGGACGGTGGAGAGAAGGATGGCGGCGATGCGTGTCATGCACACGTGCTTGTGCAAAGCGCGTGTCATCCCGAGCGTGAGTCGAGGGACCTGGGTGGGCGGGCGGTGCGCTGCACATGCCGCAAGCCCCATGCTCGTGCAACCACCTGTCATCCCGAGCGTGAGTCGAGGGACCTGGGTGGGTGGCGGCTGGAGGCATGTGCTTTCCGGCAGGCACACGCTGCGCGCCGCCCAACCGCCCAGGTCCCTCGACTCACGCTCGGGATGACAACGCTACGTGGGGTAGAGAAACGCAGCAGGCACAGAACCCCGAGGTAGCCTCGGTGTGCGATGAAGCTTTACTACGTTTGCATCCTCGCCAGCATCAACCGCATCCTCTACATCGGCATCACCGGCAACTTCGGACAACGCCTCGCCGAGCACCGCTCCCACACATATCCGCAGTCCTTCACCGCGCGGTACAACGTCACACGACTCGTTTACTTCGAGGAGTACACCCGCGTCCAGGACGCGCTCGCGCGCGAGGCGCAATTGAAAGGGTGGCGGCGATCGAAGAAGGTGTGGCTGATCGAGCAGCGCAATCCGCAGTGGCTCGACCTGTCCGAGCCACCACTGTCATCCCGAGCGTGAGTCGAGGGACCCGGGTAGGCGGGCGGCTGGAGGCATGTGTCCTCCGACAGGCCCATGCAGCGCGCCACCCGCCCGTGCAAACCACCTGTCATCCCGAGCGTGAGTCGAGGGACCTGGGTGGGTTGGCGGCGCGCTGCACGTGCTTCGGGACACGCTGCGCGCCACCCGCCCGCCCAGGTCCCTCGACTCACGCTCGGGATGACAGTCGTTATTGCTTGCCGACCCCCATCTCCCTGAGCCGCGTCTTGCCGAGGATGCGGATCCAGAACTTCGTCGACTCCTCGGTGGTCGTGTCGGTGTCGACGCGGGCCAGGGCGTTGCGCGTGGCCTCGGTTGCACCGGCGACGTCGCCGGAGTCGAGCAGTGCGCCGGCGAGGCTGTCCCACCAGTTCGACGACTCCGGATACAGCTCGGTGTTGAGGCGGAAGATGGCCACGGCTTCGCGGTAGCGGCCAAGGCGCTGGAAGGTGCCGCCGAGGCGGTTCAGCGTCGGCCCGTCGGGCTTCGCGGCGCGATACCCCGCGATCCCTTCTTCGATGCGGCCTTCGGCGATCAGCTCCGACGGCACGGGCGGCTCGGTCGTGCGCGGTGCGCTCGTCGCGGTCGTGGTGCCGATGACGTCCACTCCCGCGTCGGTGACGCGAAAACGCTGATCGGCGTCGGTGCGCGTGAGCGTACCGTCGTCGAGGTAATGGAGCCGCACCCACCGCCCGTCGACGGTGCGCAGTTCGAGCGCATCGCCGCTGCGGCGGATGGAGAGGACACGATCCGGCGCCTGCCGGTAGCGTCCCGGCGCGCGGTTCAGCAGTTCCTCGGGGACGGCGCGGGTCGTGCGGACGGCCGGGCGATGCCCGGGCCATGTGTACGCGTGGGCGACGCCGCGCTCGATCTCGCTCATCAGCGGGCCGGCGCCGTCGGAGTTGGCCATGATGACCACGCCACGCTGGCCGTCCTTGGAGGCGATGAACCGGGTCAGGAACCCTTCGTCCGAGCCGTCGTGGCCGAACGTGCCGCGGTCGTCGAGAAAGAACCCGATGCCGACCTGATTCGTCGGGCCCGCGGGAAAGCGCGGCGTGAGCATGAGCCGCGCGCCGTCGATCGACAGCACGCGCGAAGGGCGGCCCGATAACGCGTCGCCGAATTCGACCGCCACGCGCGCGAGCTCCGACGGATTCGTCCAGAGTCCGGCCGCGGCCATCTCGGGATAGACGTGCCAGCCACCGGGGATGGCCCGGCCGGCGGCGCGATAGCCGGTGGCGGCGCGCGCGTGCTTCGACGCCGGCAGCGGGTTCTCGTACGTGCTGTCGCGCATGCCGAGGGGCACCATGACGAGGCGGCGCATCAGCGTGGGGAATGGCTCGCCGGTGCTGTCGGAGAGCGCGAGCTGGGCGATGGTCGTGCCGCCGCCGGAATAGCGGAACTTCGTGTTCGGCGCGAGGTCCACCCGAACCGCGGGCGTGTTGGCGGGCGGCGCGCCGTCCAGAATCTGCAGCGTCGTCGGAACCGCCTCGTCGCGGGCGTAGCCGGGGAAGCCGTGCACCGTCGTGCCGGCGCTGTGGCTGAAGAGCTGCCGCAGCGTGACCGGCGTCTTCGCCGTCAGCTCGTTCGACGGCAACTGCCACGTGCGGAGGAGCGTGTTGACGTCCGCGTCCAGCGGCAGCTTCCCGCGCTCCACGAGGTCGATCGCGGCGATGGCCGTGACCGGTTTGCTCACCGAGCCGGCCAGGAAGAGCGTGCCGGTCGTCACAGGGCGCTTCTTCTCGACGTCCGCGAAGCCGTAGCCGCGGGCGAAAACGACCCGGCCGCCGTCGACGACGGCGATGCTGACGCCGGGCACGTTGTAGAACCGCAGCCGCTCCTCGACGGACCACGACTCTCCGCCTTCGACGAGCACGGGCGGCAGCAGACGGAGCTCCGGTTCCGTCGCCGCGGCCTGCAGAGCAACCGCGAGCACGACCAACAGACGACGCATCTTCATGCGGCCATCCTAAAGGGAAAGCGGGCGTCCCTGCCGGCCAGCCCGGCTGTCGTTTCAGAGATTTTTGAAACGATCGGCGCCGTCCCCTCACTCTCCTGAACGAAGGGAGAATTTCGTATGGCAATCGACAAAAGACGTGGCGGTGGCGGGAGCGGGGAAGAGCAGGCGGACGGCGAGCTGCAGGCGAGCAACGACGTTCGTACAGCAATCATCCAGTTGAGCACGGGGCCGAAGGCGGTCCAGTACTCCGTCGTCGACGGACTGGCCATCTTCGAAGGGGACATCGTCCTCGGCACGGTCGAAGAGGTCGAGGCGAGAACGGAGCTGGCGCGGCAGAGCGGCGGCCTGACGGAAGCCGTGGTCATCACCGGCGCCAACTTCCGGTGGCCGAACTGCCGCGTGCCGTTCACCATCGACCCGGCCCTGACCAACCAGGCCCGCGTGACCCAGGCCATCGCGCACTGGGAGGCCCGCACCAGCTTCCGCTTCGTGGCCCGCACGAGCGAGACGGCCTTCGTCACCTTCCGTCCCGGCTCCGGCTGCTCGTCCAGCGTCGGCCGCCAAGGCAACCAGCAGTTCGTGAATCTCGCCGACGGCTGCCTCCTCGGCCAGACCATCCATGAGATCGGCCACGTCATCGGCCTCTGGCACGAACAGAGCCGTCAGGACCGCGACTCCTTCGTCACCATCCAGTGGGCGAACATCGAGCCGGGCAAGGAGCACAACTTCAACCAGCACATCACCGACGGCGACGACGTCGGCGCGTACGACTACGGCTCGATCATGCACTACGGGCGCAAGGCGTTCAGCAAGAACGGCCTCGACACGATCGTGCCGATCAACCCGGCCAGCGCGGTCATCGGGCAGCGCACCGCGCTCAGCGCCGGCGACATCGCCGCCTCGAACTCGTTCTGCGCCGTCGCAACGATCAAGGAAAACCCGATCGACACAAAGAAAGAAGTCGTCAAAGACCTCTTCGCGGACACGAAGAAGGAAATGATCCTCGACACGACGAAGGAGCTCGTCCTCGACAAGCGCTTCGACCCGATCGATCCGTTCGGGCCGCGCAAGTTCGACCAGGTCGGTCCCTTGGTGGGCGGAGGAAAAGTCCAGCCCGCCGGCGGACTCACCACCGCGGGCCGGGCCTTGCCGTTCGCGATGGCCACCGCGCACCAGGCGCCCGGCGCCTCGCGCGACGCCGGCACTTCGGGCGCCGAGCAGCAGGTCGCCGACGCGACCGTGCAGCTCGACCAGCAGTTGCAACTGATCGCCGACGCGCTCGTGCAGGCGCAGGCCACCGTCGAGTCGCTGCAGCAGCAGTACGACGAGACCCAGGCGCTGCTCAAACAACTCCTCGACCAGCAGGGCCGGTCGTGATCATCGCCGTCTCCTATCCCGATGACCCGCACGCTGCACGCGTCCTCGACGTGTTGCAGCGTGCCGGGCACGAGACGCTCCTCCTCAACTTCGCGGACCTCCCGCACAACGCCACGCTGACGTTCGACTACGGACGCAGCGGCGCGCCGCGCGTGGAGTACAAAACGAAGGCCGCGCGCGTCGACCTCGCCCGCGCGTGGTCGGCGTGGTGGCGCCGGCCGCAGGCGCCGGACCTCATGTCGGTGGCGGGCAATCAGGACGCGCTGGCGTTCGTGCACAACGAATGGCACGAGGCCGTCAACGGGCTCTATCAGCTCGTCGACATCCCCTGGATGAATCCGCCCGCGGTCGACGAAGTGGCGTCGCGCAAAGCGCTGCAGTTGCGCGTCGCGCGCGAGCTCGGCCTGCGCACCCCACGCACGCTCATCACCAGCGACCCCGACGAGGCGCGACGCTTCATCACCGCGCAGGGCATCGGCCGCACCATCTTCAAGACCTTCTCCTGCACGCATCAGGTGTGGCGCGAGACGCGTCTCGTGCGCGCCGAAGAGCTGGAGATGCTCGACCAGGTCCGCGTCTCCCCCGTCATCTTCCAGGAGTACATCTCCGCGACGGCGGACCTGCGCGTCACCGTCGTCGGCGACCGCATCTTCCCCGCGGCCATCGACTCGCGCGGGACCGATTACGAGGTCGACTTCCGCATGAGTCTCGGACAGGCGCGCACCGAACCGTGCGAGCTCCCGGTCGAGATCGAGGAGCGCCTCTTCGCGCTCATGAATCGCCTCGGCCTCGTCTACGGCGCCATCGACTTACGCCGCACCGAGGATGGCGATTACGTCTTCCTCGAAATCAATACCGGCGGCGAATTTCTGTTCATCGAAGACCGGACCGGACAGCCGATCACCGAGGCAGTGGCGGACTGGCTGTCCAACCCGCGGGCGCGGGAGTCTAAACGCGGCGCACTTCCACGCGCATCACACCGCCCCCGCGAACGGGATATGACTGCATCGTGATGAAGTCGCCCTTGCTCACGGAACCGTCGCCGTCGACGTCCACGTGCACCCACACGATCGGATAGCCGCCGGCGTTCTCGACCTCGACCTGCGCGCGTGCGAACGGCTCTCCGGCCTCGCACGCGCGCGCTTCCGTGCGCGTCTCGGCGGCGGTCGTCGACGACTCGTCCTGCAACCCCGCATCGCGGACCTGCACGATCACCGGCGCGCCGGCGGGCGGGCCGGACTCCCCGGCGGCAACGATCTCGATCGTCAGCTCCATGTCATTTCACCGCGATGGCGCGGGCCTGTTTGACGTCCGTGAACCCCTTGAAGGCTTTCTCGATCGCGTCCTGGAGGAGCGTACGCATCCCCTGTTCCATGGCCAGGCGGCGGAGCTCGTCGATGGGGTGGCGGGTCTGGATGGCGCGCTTCAATTCGTCGGTGCCGACGAGGAGCTCGTGGACGCCCATGCGGCCTTTGTAGCCCGTGTTGTTGCAGTGCGGGCAGCCTTTGGGGCGGTAGAGGACGAGGTCGGGCGAGTACGTGATGCCCGTGTCTTTCCAGTAGTCGTAGCCGTAGGCTTCGATGATCTCCTCGAACTCCTCCGGCGTCGGGTTGTAGCCTTCCTTGCACTTCGGGCAGAGCACGCGGATGAGGCGCTGAGCCATGATCCCCAGCAGCGCGTCGGCGAAGTTGAACGGGTCGATGTTCATGTCCAGGAGGCGGGTGATCGTCTCCGGCGCCGAGTTGGTGTGCAGCGTCGAGAAGACGAGGTGACCGGTGAGCGAAGCCTCGATGCCGATGGCCGCCGTCTCGTGGTCGCGCATCTCGCCGACCATGATCACGTCCGGATCGGCGCGCAGGAACGAGCGCATGGCCGCGGCGAACGTGAAGTCGATCTTCGGCTGCACCTGCACCTGGCGCAGTCCCTTCTGCGTGATCTCGACCGGGTCCTCCGCCGTCCAGATCTTCATGTCCTCGGTGTTGATGAAGCCGAGGGCCGAGTGCAGCGTAGTCGTCTTACCGGAGCCGGTCGGACCGACCACGAGCGCGATGCCGTACGGCTTGCCGAGGAGCTCCTTGAAGCGGCGCAAGTTGTGGTCGCTGAAGCCCATCTTGTCGAGTGGCAGCGGCTTCGACGCGGCGAGGATGCGCATGACCACGTCCTCGTTCTGATTGGCGGTCGGGATCGTGGCCACGCGCAGCTCGATGGTTCCCTTCGAATACTTGAAGCGGATCTTCCCGTCCTGCGGCTTGCGCCGCTCCGAGATATCGAGCTTGGCCATGATCTTCAGGCGCTGCACGAGCGCGTTGCGGTGCGGCCCGGGGATCTCCATGAACTTCTGGCAGTCGCCGTCGATGCGCAGGCGGATCGTGCAGGGACTGCGCGGGCCGTCCGGCTCGACGTGGATGTCCGACGCACCGCGCGCGAAGGCCTCGATGATGAGCTGATTGGCGAGCTTCACGATGCCAGAGTCGGTCTCGTCCAGTTCCGGCTCGTCCTTCGGCGTGTCGTCCAGCTCGACGCGCTCCCCTTCGCCGAGGGAGTCGAGGATCTTCGACCAGTCGGCTGATTCGCCGGTCGAGCCGTCGGCCTCCAGCCGCTCGCCGTACGACTTGGCGATGTACTGCAGGATCTCGTGCTTCATCGCCACCTGGAACTCGTAGCGCGGGGCGAGGTTCATGGCCCGGATGCCGTCCAGGCGCGTCAGGTCCTGCGGATCGTCGACGGCGATGACCAGCAGCCCCGGACGCCGCTCCACCGGCGCGGCGACGTGCTTCTTCCAGATGTCGGACGACACGCGCTCCTTCAGCTCCTCGGGGATCGCGGACATGAAGTCCCAGTTGAACCACGGCGTCGAGTAGTATGTACTGAGCGAGCGGCCGATCTCCTCGCGCGGGACGTTGAAGTCCTCGATCAGGACCTTGTCCATGTTGGTGTTGTTCACGCGCGCGCTGCCGGCGGCGGTCTCGAGGTCCTTCTCCGAGATGATCCCCTTGTCGACCAGCACGCCGAAGCGCGACGGCCTGGTCTGCCGCTGCACTTTGTGCTGGTTGTAGAAGGCGATGCCGAGAATCCGGCCGATCTCTTCGGCGCCGTCTTCGTCCTGCGCCGTGAAGGCCACGCCGTGGCGCTTGTTGATGAGCTGGATCACGCCCATCAGGTACTTCTCGAACATGATCGGCACGGCCAGCACGGCCTTGGTGCGGAAGCCGGTCTGTTTGTCCCAGCGCTGGTCGAAGCGGAGGTTGGCGTGGAACTTCTGCAGCTCGGCCGCGTCGTAGGCGTCCTTGATGTTGATGGTCTTGCGCGCCAGTGCAGTGAAGCCGGCGATCGACGCGAACGACTTCGGGACGCGGATCTCCTTCGGCACGTCGCCGATCTTCTGGAGCGAGTAGAGCTCCTGGTTCTTGGTGTCGATGGCGTAGATGGTCAGCCGCTCGGCGTCGGCGAGCTCGAGGATGCGGTCCCTGAGCGTCATCAGGATGTGCGGGATCGACTCGGCGGAGTTGATCTGGTTCGCAATCGACGTGAGCTTTTTGCGGAACTCGAGCTCTCTTTCGAGCGACGAGGACGTGGCTTGGACCGTCATGGCGAAAGAATAGCATCGGGCCTCGGGAGCGGAACGCCGACGCTGTGCCCGCCGCCTCCGTATGAACAGCGGTACCCTGATGAAAGCCCTCGTCCTCCTCTCTCTCCTTCTCTCTTCCGCCGCTTTCGCCCAGTTCCCGCCGGAGATCGCCAGCGTCACGCCGCAGTTCGGACCCACGTCCGGCAGGACGACGATCACCATCCGCGGGCAGCACCTGATCCACGAGACCTGTGTGCTGATCGAGTGCACGCCGCCGCGCGTGTTCGTCGGCGCGATGGAGGCCCAAATCCTCAGCGCCTCGGCCGAAGAGGTCGTCGTGAGCACGCCGTCCCACAGCGCCGGGCGGTTCAACGTGACGCTGTTCCGCAACATCGACCAAGTGCGTGGCATCGTCGAGGATGCGTTCACGTACCGGATGGTCCTCGAGCGCGTGCTCGTCCCGATCGTGTACGCGCAGGACATCCCCGGCGCGTACGGCTCGCTCTGGCGCACGGAGCTGGCGGGCTTCAACGGCTCGCTCCCGAACTTCATCCTCCCCGATCCCGAGCAGACCTGCGCGTTTCCGGACGTGCGCTGCCCGTGGTACGTCGGGGCCAACAGCCTCTTCGTGCCGCAGGTGCCGACGGATGGTCATGTGCCCGGACGCCTGCTCTACCTCGCCGGCCCGGGCGATCCGCGTCGCGTACAGCTCAACGTGCGCGTCCGTGATGTCTCGCGCGAGAGCGAGTCGCACGGCACGGAGCTGCCGGTCGTGCTCGAGAACGACGCCTTCGGCCCGTCCGAAGTCATCGGCTTGCCGAATGTCCCGCTGGGACCGCTGTACCGGCAGAAGCTGCGCATCTACGACCTCGAAGGCGCGCGCAGGCGAAGGCTGGAGATCCGCATCGACTCTCCTGGGCGGCAGCCGATCCAAGTCCTGTTGAGGACGTCGATCGAAAGCAGCGGCGACTTTCCGCTCTACCCCGGCTACGCCGAGCTCGACCTCGACACACTTCCCGGACTGGCAGGCGCCACCGTAGCCGACGTACTCATCGGGACCCCGTTCGAGGGACGATTCTGGGCGTTCATCTCGGTGACGAACAACGTGACGCAGCAGATCACGACGATTACGCCGTAAGGGGTTTCCGCTGGGTGTTATGGAGTGCGGCGTAGTGGAACGTCTCGGGACAAGTTAGTCCCCTCTCCCCGCGACGAGCGGGGAGAGGGTTAGGGTGAGGGGTTGTGGCGCTCGGCAAAAGGGAGCCCCTCACCCTAGCCCTCTCCCCGTGCGCGGGGAGAGGGGACTGACTTGTCCCGAGAGCCCATCTCGCTGCCGCCGCACCCATACGCTCCGCGGAAGAACGCTTCTGGCAGGCAACTTGGAGAAGCCGTCCGTGATGCGACGCCCGGGTTCGCTGTTCTGCTTCGTTCTCCTCTCTCTTTTCGCCTTCTCCGCAAGGGCTCACGAGATGCCCGCGGGCCACCTGGCCGCCCTCGGCCGGATCTGGGGGATCGTCAATTACGCGCATCCGCAGCTCGGCTATCGCGACGTCGACCTCGATGCGGCGGCCATCGACGCCATCGGGCGGATGCGGGGCACGTCCGAGCCGGCGACGCTCAGCGCCGCCGCCGATGAGATGCTCTCCACGCTGTGCGACGACGCGACCTTTGTGTCGCGGCCGTGCGCCGAGTCCGCCCTTCCCTCCGTGAATCGCGCTTCGAAGACGCTCGCGGACGGCGTGGTCTATCTCTCCGTGACCTCCCCCGCCAACCTGAACCTGCTGCGCACCGCGCGTACGGCCATCGTCGACCTCCGTCCGCAACCGGGACGCTGCAGCGCGCCGGCGCTCTCCGCGGATGTTGTCCCGCTGCTGGTCCGCGGCACCGTGCCGCGCGCGAACCACCGCAAGGTGCGCCACTACGGGTACAAATCGCAGCTAGGCGGCGATGACGCTTCCGGCTTCTCGTCGTCGTTCATCACCATCGACACCGGCTACGAAAACGGCACTGCCGAGACATTGATCAAAGTCATCTTCATCGTCGACGAGCAGAGCGCCATCCCGCCGGTCGCGACGACGCTGGCCGCCTCCGAGCTGGCCTCGTTCGTCTCCGTCGGCCGCTTTCCGCTGCACACGGCCGTCGACCACTGCCAGATGGTCCTGCCCGACTTTTCGCTCGTCACGCTGCGCACGAGCGAGCTGGTCGACAAAGAGGGCTTCTCCGCCGAGCCGGCGCCGATGATGACGCTGGCCGCGAACGCGACGGATGCCGACGCCATCGCCGCGGCGTTGCAGCTCGCCAAGCCGCGCAGCTCGCGCCGCCGTGCGACCGGTCCTGCCGCGCAACGCCTCCCCGACTACCGCTGGCGGGCCGACGAGACGTATGCGGACATGGAGCTGCCCGCGGTCGAGTACCGCGTCCTGGCCGCCTACCGCCTCTGGAACGCGATCCATTTCTTCTACGCCCACCGCGAGCTTCTCGCCGATTGGGAGATGCGTCTCCACGACATCGTGAAACTGCTCGAGCACGTCACCACGCGCCCCGACTACGAGCTCGCCCTCGCCGAGATCGTGACCTGGATCCCCGATGCGCACTCCGCCGTCGTCAGCGAGGCACACCTCGCGCTGCGCGGCGCCGCATCGCCGCCGTTCCGGCTGATGCCGGTCGAAGGGAAATCGGTCGTCGTCGACACGCGGTCCACGAGCGTCAAGCCCGGCGATGAGCTGCTGCGCATCGACGGCGTCGCGGTGGCCGCGCGCATGGCCGAGCTGGCGCGTTACACCTCCGCCGCGACGGAGCTGGCGAAGGAGTACTACGTCGCGCGCGACCTGCCGAACGGCGCGATGGGCTCGGAGTCGGCCTTCACCTTCCGCCGTCCCGACGGCACGCAATACGAAATCAAACTGCCGCGCGGAGAGACTGGACAGTCCGTGCCGGCGAAGGCGTGGCGCATCCTCGACGGTAACATCGCCTACGTCGACCTCTCCACGCTCGACATCGCGCAGGTGCCGCTGCTCTTCACCGAGGTGGCGAACACGCGGGCCATGCTCATCGACCTGCGCACCACGCCACGCGCGCTGCAGGCCGGCCTGCTGGCCCGTCTCCGCACCGACGACGACTCGGTGACGTCGATCGTCCGCGTGCCGGGACTCCTCGGCGGCGCGTTCCAGCACCTCGACATCCCGCAGAGCCTGGCCGAGGAAGCGCCGCCCCAGAAATACGCCGGCCGTACGATCCTGCTCGTCGACGAGCGCACGCAGAGCGAGGCGGAGAACAACGCGCTCGCCTTCGACGCCGTCGCCGGCGCGAAACTCGTCGGCAGCGCCACCGCCGGCACCAACGGCAACGTGTCCTCGCTGGTCCTCCCCGGCAACATCCCGGTGCGCTTCACCGCCATCGCCGTCCGCCACGCCGACGGCCGTCAGGTCCAGGGCGTCGGCCTCGAGCCGGACGCGCTCGCCCCGCGCACGATCCGCGGACTGGCGGAAGGAAAAGACGAAGTGCTGCTGCGCGCCATCGCCCTCGTGGACGAAATGTAAGGGGCGGGCTCTCGCCCGCCCCTTGTTCATCATTGCGCCGGGCACGTGCTCGGGATCTGGTCGAGCAGACCCTGGATCAGGTCGCGCAGTTGCTTCATGTCGCCCCACTGATAGTCGTGCATTTGCACGCGATACGTCGGATCGCCCTCGGGTGACTCGGTGATCATCTGCATCAGCACCGTCGAGCTCGTGCAGCGATTCAGGTCGCGCTTGAACTGGGTGCCGAAGTAGCCGTTGCCGATCAGCACGCCCGCTCCGCCGGTCTGAAAGCCATACGTGCGTGAGCTCACCGGATCGTTCTCCGTCGTGATGTAGCCCACCGACTGCGCGTTGAGCAGGACCTGCCCGGCCGGTGTTTTGCCCGTGCGAGCGAAGGTCAGCCAGCGCAGCATGTCCGCCGCCGTGGAGCTTCCACCGCCCTCGGGCCAGAGGTTCTGCCAGTCGCGGCGCAGCTCGTCCCAGTTCTTGTCGCTGCCGTGAACGAGATTGAGGTCGGTATTGAGCGGCGCGGCAATGTCGGGAAGCACGCGTGTCGGGAACGACGGAACGCGCTTGAGGTCCGCGAGACGCTGATGCTGCGACGAGCCGGGCGTGACGCGGAACGAGGTGTCCGTCATCCCGAGGGGCGTGAAGAGCTTGTTCTTGACGTACGCATCGAAGCGCAGGCCCGAGACGCTCTCGATCAGATATGTGGTGATGTAGAAGCCGGGCTGCGCATAGTGATACTGCGTGCCGGGTGCGCTGAGCAGCGGTGCACCGAGATAGAACTTCCCGATGTCGGTTTCGCGGACGGCGCGGCCGTCGATCCACGAGCCGCCGTTCAGGCCTTCCACCAGCACGCACTCACCGAACAGTCCCGGCTCGAACGAATAGCGGCGCTCGAACTCGCGGATGAGACGATAGCTCGCGGTGACGTTGCCGCCGTAGTAGTGGTTGAAGTCGAAGCCGCGCACGTTGCTGACGGGGCGCGGCTTGCAGCCGTTCGGCAGCGCCGGGCCGCGGCGCGTCAGATATTGAGTGTGGAGCTGCGCGAGCCGGCACAGGCCTCCCTGCGTCGGATCGCACGTCCAGTCGAGGGGGTCGACCGGGTCGGTGCAGATGTCGTTCGGGCAGAAGCGGTAGCCGGTAAACGCAATCGGCGCGAAGCCGGCCGTCATCTGCACGACGTGCTTGAGCAGGATCGAATCCTTCCACACCCTCTGCGTCGCCGCGTCGCCGTAGTCGATGCGGTCGAACCAGCGCGGCACGGTGTCGGTGCCGCGGAGGCGATCGATGACCTCGAGCGACGTGCGCAGCGGCGTGTCGAACTTCTGCGGGAAGACGCAGTCCGCCGTGACCACGGGCGTGCAGGCAGCCGAGGCGTAGTGATCCTGCACGAGCTTCACGAGGCCGACGTTCACGAACGGCTTCGTCACCGACGCCAGCGAGACGACCGAGTCGGTGGTGAGCCCCGGACCGGATGCGTAGATCTGCGGCCCGCCGCCGCTGTCCTTCTGATAGCCGATGATCGCCGCGGGGAAGATGTTCGAGTTGTTGGCGATGATCGCATTGAGACACTGCTGCGCCGCGAGGAACGTTCCGGGACTCGCGGGGGCCGTACAGATCGGCGGGATGACCGCCGCCGCGTCGGCGCCGTCGATCGGCCGGACGCCGGGGTTGCCGCCACGCGGCGGTACGTTGACCTGGGAAAACGACGAGACAGCGAGCAGGAGCGACAGCAACGAAACGACGATGGATCTCTTCATTTGGTTCCTCCGCTCGTCTATGCGCGGAATGAAGAGAAATTTCAGGGCGCCGCTAAAAAAGTTTCGGGAGCCACCATGCGGCGACGGCGGCGAGGACGAGCAGCACCGCGCCGATCGTGTACAGAAGCCGCCGGTCGGGCTTCGGCCGGGGCAGGTGCTGATGCAGTGCCTCGGCCATCTTCAGCTTCTCGCGGCGGGCGCGGGTGGAGAGGAAGTTCTCCTCGAACTGCTGCCGCTGCGTGCGCGAGAGCTCGCGCCGCACGTACGCGTCGATCAGGTCGCCCTCGGCCGCCTCGATCAGCGCGAGGTACTCCGGGTCGCTGAAATAGCGGCGCTCGATCTCCTCCTGCTCTTTCGGCGAGACGTCGTGGAGCAGGTAGCGCGAGATCACGGCGCTGTCTTCGATGGCGCTCACTCTCGCTGCATTTTCCTACATGCAGCCTCGAACGCAGCGTCCGAGCTGCTCGCGCAGGCGGTGCACGCGCAGCCGCAGCGTGTTGATCGAGATGCCCAGCCGCTCCGCAAGCGCCAGGCGGGCCTGCTCTTTCCCCCGCTTTTCGGCGCTGCAGTACTCGACCAGCAGCTCGCGCGCTTCGGGCGGCAACTTGTCGAGGCAGCGTCCCATCGAGTCGAAACGGCGCTGCAGCGTCTCCGGGTCGTCCGCGGCGTACAGCGCGCGGTTCCACGAGTCGCTCTGCCTGCGGTAGTACTCCTGCAGCACGTGCTTCGCGACGCCGTAAAAGTAGCGCGCCGGCTCTTCGACCCACAGCTCGACGCCGTCGTCGATGCGCCGGGCCACCCGGTCGATGGTCTTGTCGGCGTGGTCCTCGGGCGTGTGGCAGCCGCGGCTCTCGAAGTACTTGATCAGCGCGCGGCGGGTGTCCTCGTACTTTTTCGCCGCCGCCGCGGCGTCCGCATCGAGCCAGCCGAGCAGGCGGACGAATGCCGGTCGTGTCAGTCCCCACTCGTTCACGGGCGCCACCTTTCTCTCTCGTACTTCAGGATGGAATGCCCGCAATCTATGGTGCGGAGAGAGCGGCGTCTGCGACGTGCGTCACATTTGGCGCGTGACAGGTACGAGGCATGAGGGATGAGGGATGAGTGGGCGGCCGCACACTCATACCTCATGCCTCATACCTCATGCCTCATACCTCATGCCTCATACCTCATGCCTCATACCTCATGCCTCATACCTCATACCTCATCGCACGCTCAGATTCCCGTGACGCGCACCACTTCCTCGAAGCTGGTCATCCCCTCGGCCAGTTTGCGGAGGGCGCTCTGGCGGAGGGTGCGCATGCCGCGCTTGATGGCCATGTCCTTGATCTTGAGGAAATCCTCGCCGCGGTCGACGAGGTCGCGGATGGCGTTGTCGACCGGGAGGATCTCGAAGATGCCGGTACGGCCGAAGTAGCCCGTGTTGCGGCAGCGGATGCAGCCCGCGCCTTCCTTGACGATGATCCGCTTCCCGGCCGGCGCCTGCAGGTTGAGCATGGCCGCCTCCTCCATCGTCAGCGGGCGGTTGCGCTTGCAGTCCTCGCAGATCTTGCGCACCAGCCGTTGCGCCATCGCTCCGACCAGCGTCGACGAGATCAGGAATGGCTGGATGCCGAGGTCGACGAGGCGCGTGATCGACGTCGAGGCGTCGTTCGTGTGCAGCGTCGAGAAGACGAGATGGCCCGTCAGCGCGGCCTGCACGGCGTTCTGCGCCGTCTCCTGATCGCGGATCTCGCCGACCATGATGATGTCCGGGTCCTGGCGCAGGATGGTGCGCAGCGCGGAGGCGAACGTGATCCCGATCTTCGGCTGCACGGAGGTCTGGTTGAACTCGTCGTACACCATCTCCACCGGGTCTTCGATGGTGGTGATGTTGATCTCCGGCGAGGCCAGGTTCTTCAGCGCGGAGTAGAGCGTGACGGTCTTGCCGGAGCCGGTCGGTCCGGTAACGAGGATGATGCCGTGCGGCCGCTCGATCCAGTCGGCGAAGGTCTTCAGCTCGTCCTCGTAGAACCCGAGGCCGGCCAGATCCTTGATCATGACGTCGGGATCGAAGATGCGCATGACCATCTTCTCGCCGAACGCGGTCGGCAGCGTGGAGACGCGCAGCTCGATCTCCTTCCCTTCGCGCTCGGTCTTGATGCGGCCGTCCTGCGGGCGGCGCTTCTCGGCGATGTCCATGCGGCACATGGTCTTGAGGCGCGAGGTGATGGCCAGGTTGACCAGCTTCGGCACGCGCTGGATCTCGTGCAGCACGCCGTCGATGCGGAAGCGGATGTTGGCGTGCTCGCGCTTCGGCTCGATGTGGATGTCGGAGGCGCGCGAGTCGTACGCGTGCTGCAGGAGAAAGTCGACGGCGTTGACGATGTGCGCGTCGCTGGTCTCGATCTCGGCGCCCGACTTGAGCTTGATGTACTGCTCGAGATTGCCGAGGTCGATCGCGCCGCGGGCCAGGTCGCGATTCGCTTTCGTGACCGAGGCCCGGAAGCCGTACTGCTCGTTGATGACGCCCGTGACGTCCGACTCCGCGGCCACCACGACGTCCAGCTCCTGCTTCGCCATGGGGCGGTAGGAGTCGAGGGCGTTGTAGTCGAACGGGTTGACCATGGCCACGACGAGCTTCCCGTCGCGGATGGCCACCGGCACCATCTTGTGCTTGCGCGCGAAGGGGCGGGAGATCTTCGACTCGATGAGCTGCACGTCGAGCTTGAGCGTGTCGATCTTGAAGAACGGCAGCCGCGCTTCCTCGGCCAGCAGGCGCGCCAGCAGGAAGTCGTCGATGCGCGTGCCGTTGCCGCTGGCGTCGGTGAGGTTCATCCCGGCGATGACGCGGAACGGGCTGGCCTCCTCCTCGGCGCGCGACTTCGAGCCGGCGCGCTGCTGCGCCAGACGGAACTGCCGGTCCGCGGCGTCGATGTCGGCGCGCTGCTTCTCGTCGACGAAGCCGGCGTTCTGCAGGAGATCGCCGAGATACGCAACCGTGATCTCGCGGGATACACGCGGAACGGGAACGTTTGTCAGCGTGGTCATAGTGAGCGTATTTTGACATGCCCTCCATCTTTCTCTCCTACTCCCGCCGCGATACTCCGGCCGTCCAGGATTTGAAGGAAAAGCTCGTCGCACTGAAGCACGAAGTGTGGGTCGACGTCGCCGATCTGCCGGAGGCTTCACTGTTTCGCGACGAGATCGCGGTGGCCATCGAACGGAGCGACATCTTTCTCCTTGCGGCCTCGCAGAACTCGCTGCAATCGGTCGAAGTCCGGAAGGAGTTCGAGCTCGCACGGAACCTCGGCAAGCGAATCATTCCCGTGTCGATTGACGGCGTGCAGCCGTCGGCCGCGCCGCCCGACATGGCGAACATCAACTGGATTCCTCTCGCCGATACACGTGCCTTCGAGCGCATCAATAAGGCCATCGGAACCGACCTCGTCCATCTGCGGAAACACACACGGTTTCTGATCGATGCACGGTCGGGCACCACCCTGCGCGGGAAAACGTTACGCGACGCGCAGCAGTGGCTCGCCGCGTCCACGAGCAAGGAGCCAGCCCCGGTGGACGATCATCGAAAACTGGTTGCGGATAGCCTGCGCGCGCAGCGTCAGCGGCGAATCGCGGCCGCCGTGGGCGCGATCGCGATCATTGCCGTCGTCGTCTATCTCTCTACGATCTCGCGCACGAACCGACGCAACGCGCGAGCAAATGCGCTGGCCGAAGAGTCGGAACAGCTCTGGAGCCTGCGGCAGCGCGATCAGTCAATGCTGCGTGCTGTCGCTGCGTACCAGACCGCGGTGACGAGCGCGTCGCAGCGCGCGCTGGTTCACGCCGCACAGCGCGACCCGCATCTCGAAATGCTGCTGCACGCACCTGTGCCCGAGGTCGATGCCCTCGCATTTGACCCGCGGACGGGCCACCTGGCATCCGCCGGCAATGCGATCACTCTGTGGAAGGGAGCCGCGGCGCAGATTTCAGCACGCCTCGGCGTTCGCGTCTCCGCGTTGACATACGCGGCGGACGGGGCATTCCTCATCAGTGGCGACTGGAACGGTCTCGTGCGCCGCTGGCACGCGGAAGCCGGAAACGAGGTCGCTCCGCCGCTCGACGCGAAGCGCGGCCTCGTCGAGAGCATGTCGCTGCATCCCGGCAATCGATGGCTCGCGGTGTCGTACGCGAACGGCGCGATGCTCTGGGACCTCGAGCGAAGTACGGCGACCCCACTGCTCGACACGACGCGTCGCAGCAGCGCGGTCACATTCTCCAGCACCGGCGAGACGTTGATTGCCGTCGAGGGGACGCAGACGCTCATGGCGTGGGATTTCGCGGATGGCGTGATGACCAACCACCGGTCGCAGTCGTTTGCGGGAATCACGGCAGTGGCGATGCACGGCCGAATCATTACCGCGGGACTGTCGGACGGAACACTGCTCCGCCTGTACGCCGACGACCTGTCGGAGTTGCGGAGCACCAAGGGTCACGACGGCCCGATCTTGGCTCTCGCCGTCGATCCCGAAGATGGATTGCTAGCATCGGCGGGCGCAGACAAGAGAGCACGCGTGTGGCGCGACGACGAGTTACTCGTCGACTTCACTACCGCGGGGCGCGTGTTTGCTGTCGCATTCGACTCGACCAGCTCACGACTCGCGGTGGCCGGCGCCGAACCAACCATCTACCTGCTGGATGCCGGACATCGTCAGCCGCTCGCCCAAGTCGTTCAGCGTAAGCGCAACGGAATCCAGCAGGTGGCGTTCGACGCTCGCGGCGGCATCGTCGCGAGCGTCGATGACCTTCACTTTCCGGATGTGAAAGGGGTGAAGCTTGCGCAGCTCATGGACTTTGCACGAAGCCCGGACGGGAAGCTGCTGGCCGTAGCCGATAACGAAGGAACGATCGGGATCTGGGACGCGCGGTCGCAGGCGTTCATCCGCTCGTGGAAGACTCCGGAAGCCGTGGCCGATGTAACCTTTTCGCCCGACAGTAAGCGGATGGCGAGCGTCAATTCAGCGAACGGCGAGATCAGCCTCATCAACATTGGCAGGAAGGAAATCAGTACGTTTGAAGGAACGTGCAAACGCGTTTTCTCCGTCGCCTTCATCGGCGATCAACTCGTGACCGGCTGCGATGACGGCGGACTCGAATTGCTGGACCTCGACGAGCGGAAGAGCATCGCGTTAGTCCCTGATCACGAGCAGACGGACGAGCCGAAGTTCGTCAATGCGCTCGCGGTGAACGGCTCGCGGGTCGCCGCGGGCACGGACGACGGCCGGGTGGTTCTCTGGAACCTCGATCCACAATGGTGGATGCGGCGGACGTGTAGGCGCGCGAACCGCAACATCGCGCCGTGCAACGCGCTCAGTGGACCTCCAGCAGAAATCCCTTCAAGTACTCCCCCTCCGGACAGAAAAGTGATACCGGATGATCGGGGCCTGCCGTCAACCGTCGCAGGATTGACACGCCCCGTCCCGCGTCGAGCGCCGCGGCGAAGATGACCTTCTGGAAGAGGTCGAGTGACATGTGGCCGGAGCACGAGAAGGTCATCATCAGGCCGCCCGGCGCGACCATGCGCATGGCGTAGAGGTTGACGTCCTTGTAGCCGCGGGCGGCGCGTTCGATGTCGTTGCGCGATTTGGCGAAGGCGGGCGGGTCGCAGATCAGCAGGTCGAAGGGGCCGTGCTTCTGGCGGACGTACTGGAACGCGTCGGCGACGACGTGCTCGCCGGTGAAGCCGTTCAGCTCCGTGTTCTCGCGGGCCATGTCGATGGCGCGCGCGGAGACGTCGACGTTCGTGATCGACGCCGCGCCGCCGGCCGCCGCGTACGCGCCGAACGCGCCGCTGTACGAGAAGAGATTCAGCATGCGCTTCCCCGAGGCCAGTGTGCGCGTGAGGCGCCGGTTCTCGCGCTGGTCGAGGAAGAACCCCGTCTTCTGTCCCTCGGCCGGATCGACGCGGAACTTCAGGCTGGATTCGAGGATGTGCGTGTGCGCGTCGAGCGGCTCCTCTTCGGTGGACAGCCCCTCCAGCTTCCGCGCCGGAATGTCGTTCTTGAAATAGATGACCCTCGGCGACAGCTCGCGCTGGAGTGTCTCGATGATCAGCGGCTTGAAGTGCTCCGCGCCGCGGTTCGCGATCTCCACGACGATCACGTCGCCGTAGCGGTCGATGACGATGCTGCTGAGGTCATCCCCTTCCGCGTGGACGAGGCGGGCGGCGTTGGTGGTCTCGTCGAAGATCGGACGCCGGCGTGCGATGGCGCTGGCGATGCGCGAGACGATCAGCTCCGGGGTCACGGTGTCGCTGCCGAACGTCAGCGCGCGGAGGCGGATCTGCGACGAGCGCGAGTAGAAGCCGGAGGCGATGCGCTTCCCTTCGTCGTCGACGAGATCGCCGATGGGCGCCTCTTCCGGCCCCCGCTCGGTCTGCACCGCGCCGGCGAAGATCCACGGATGCCGGTTGGCCACGACACGTTCTTTTCCATGTTTGAGCGTGAGGGTCCTGTTCATCGCTATAATCGCCTCCCCATGTCCGGACCGACCGTCAAGCAATTCCACACGCAGTGCCAGGAAGAGGTCTACCGTCAGGTGAAGACCTATCTCGACGAACTGGTGGAGGAGCACTTCGACGACGCCGCGCACTGCGACTTCTACCTCAAGTACGGCTCGACCGTGCTGGAGATCTCGATCGCTCCGTTCGAGGAAGACGACGCCGTGATCGAGATCCTCGCCTTCTGCGTACAGGGCGTGGAGCAGACCTACGAGCTGATGGCCGAGCTGCTGACCCTGAACGCCCAGGTGCCGCTGGGCGCGTTCAGCATGTCGGACCGGGACATCTTCTACTCGCACTCCTTCCTCGGCCGGCGCCTGCGCCCGGAGCAGCTCATAGCCTCGCTCGACAGCGTGGCCAGCATTTCCGACCTCTATGACGAGCGTCTGGTGGCGAAATACGGCGGCGAAACGGCCCTGGAGCGCCTGCGCAGCGGTGAGAAACGGCAGCGCTCGGTGGCTGCCACAGCACAAAATAATTGACGGCATATCGCTTGCTCTCTAAGCAGTCAATGAAGCGAACTGCCGGCGTACCGATCGCCACTTCTCTCCTCGCACTTCTGCTGCTTCTGGGCGGATGCACGGGCGGCAGCGAAACGAAGGCTGCCTCGTCCGACGAGCCCGCCGCGGCCGGCGACGCGCAGACGTCGGCGCAGGCGTCCGTCGACGCGGCCAGGCAGATCGCCACGATCAACCCCGCCATCCCGCTCTACCAGGGCGCCAAGTATCGCGACGACCTGACGCGCCGCGACCAGGTCATGGTGCGCAACCAGCACGGCCCGTCCGCCGAGGTCTACACGCTGGCCACCGACGACTCGTTCCCGCAGGTCTACCACTACTACACGACCTACCTCGCCCAGTTCCGCGCCTTCCCGGACGAGGACCGCTATCCGCCGGAGCAGAAGAACTGGCGCACGCTCGAGGTGCAGCTCAATCAGGTCATGCAGGACCCGTTCATCCCCGGCGAAGAGCTCGACCTGACCGGCAAGCAGGTGACCCTCCAGATCGCCGAGACCGAGGCCGAGCCGAAGACGGTGATCCGGTATATCGTGACTCCGGCTCGTCCGGCAGCCGCGCCCGCGCCGGCGGTTGCGGCGACGGCGACGCCTGCTGCTCCTGTCGCCGCGAGCGCTGGGCCGGCGGCCACCGTGGCACCGTAGCCTCACAGTCTCATAGGCTCACAGGCTCACAGTTGCGCGGACGCCCTATGAGACTATGAACCTGTGAGACTGTGAGACTGTAACCGCCGATGTTCCGCCGCATCCTGATCCCAACCGATTTCTCCACCGCCTCGGAGTGGGTGTTCGATGACGCCGTGCGCATCGCCGGCGCGAGCGGGGCGGAGCTGGTCATCGTGCACGTGCGCATGACCCGCACGTCGAATCCCGACGAGCTGCGCTTCCCCGCCGATCCCGCGCTCTACGAGTACGCCGAGCAGCAGGAGCTGGAGCGGCTGCGCGAGCGGGTGCGCCGCGCTAACGCGTCGCTGGCGACGCGGCTCATCGTCCGCCAGGCGCCCGATCCGGGACGCGTAATCTGCGACGTGGCGAAAGAAGAGCACGCGGATCTGATCGTCATCGCCACGCACGCGCGGCACCACGTCGCCCACCTCTTCGTCGGCTCGACCACCGTGCTGGTGCTCGAGGAGCCGCCGTGTCCCGTCCTGGCCATCCGCTACGGCATCCGCAAGCGCCCCGGCCTGCGCCGCGCGGTCGTCCCGGTGCACCTCGAACAGAAGTCGCACGCCGGCCTGCAGCTCGCCGCCCGCGTCGCGGACGACATCCACCTCGTGGTCGTCTGCGACGAAGACGACACCGCCCGCGCCGAAGCGCTGCTGGCCGAGCTCGCGGCGCCGCTGAGCAAGGCGAAGACGGCGGTGCTGCAGGGCAGCGACGCGGACAAGGAGATCGTCCGCTACGCCTCCCGCCACGACGCCGACGCGATCTTCCTCAACGCATCGCGCCATCCGAGCGAGGGAAAGCTCGACATCGTGCGGCACGCCACCGTGCCGGTCATGATCGTGCCGTAGGCAGAACGCTTTCATTGCACCCACGCAAAAAGACGACCGGGGGCCTCCGGCGGGCCGGTGCGACCGGCGGCGCTTGTTGTGCCCATTTCGTCACGCAAACACGTGTTCCGTAGACAGGCGTGCGTTCAGGCTAGGCCAACAAGCGCCGCCGGTCGCACCGGCCCGCCGGAGGCCTCTCGTCGTCTCCCTTTCGTGGCTCCAATGCGAGCGATCTGCTTAGGGCTTCGCTCACGACCGCGCCGAGCGGCGCCGTCCCGGTGGCGGTGCGACGCCCGTGACGACGGCCGTCTGCGAGGCGTCCGTACCGCAGGCGTTGTCGACGCGCGCCCAGTACGACTCGGAGCCGTTCTTCGCCCGCACCACCAGGTCCGTGCCGTTCTCGCCCGTGAGCGGATCCGTCGAGTCGCCCGAAGCACCGCGGTACCACTGCACCGTCGCATGGCTGTCCGAGGCGTAGGCGACGCGCAGCACCGCCTCCTCGCCGACCCGGACTGTCGAGCCCTGCGGCTGCTCCGTGACCTGCGGGGCCGTGCAGGACGCGACCGATTTCGTGGCCGAGGCGCTGCCGCACGCATTCGTGATCGTCGCGGTGAGGAGCGATCCGCCTGACGCGCTGGTGAACGTGATGTTCGGCGTCCCCTGACCGGAGACGATGGTGCCGTTGGAGATGGACCAGGCGTACGTCTCGCCGGACGGCTGATCGTTCGGCAGTGGGTAGGTGAAGGTCGGCTGGACGCTGGCCGCGGCGGGCTGACCCGGCGGGACGTTGCCGGGTGCGGTGATGGCGGGATTCGCGGGATTGTCTCCGTACAGGTACGCAAAGTCCGTCCACCGCGAGCCGCAGGAGTTCCTCGCGTCGATCCGCAGGACGCCGTGCCACCGCAGTTTCATGGCGAAGCTCTCGCCGTAATCGACCTCGAACTGGATGGACGGCGTGCCGTCGCCCGAGAGAATCTTCGAGTACTGCATGCCGCTGATGCTCCAGATGTACTGGGTGCCGGGAGGATTGGAGCCGACGCTGGCGGTGTAAGGCTGCCGGTTGCAGAGGCGGCGATGGAAGGGTTCGTTGAGCTGCGCCACGGGCGGCGGAACGGGGCACGCCGCGAGCGCGACGTACGCGTTGACGCTGTCGCGCGTGCCGCATTGTGACGTGACACGCACCCAGTAAGCGGTCGTGCCCGGGGCCACCGGCGCGACGGCGGCCGTGTCGGTCGTGATGCCGAGCGGATTGCTGGTGTCGCCGGACGGGCCTTCGAACCACTGGTAAGACGTCGCGGTCGCGTCTTTGACGATCGCTTGAAGCGTCACCGGCGTTGCACCCTGCGTCTGCACCGACTCCGGCTGCACCGTGACGGTGTGTGAGCCACAGGTCTGCGCGGTAACGTCCAACACACACATAACGACACCGGCGGCGAAGACAAAGTTGCGCATGTGGCGAAGCTCCCTCGGACCGATCATACGCCTTCTTGCGGATGAGCCGGTCTTAGTTATTACCAGACTTTATTGCAGTCAATAACACATTCAGCGGTCTCCCCTCGGGGACGCCGCTCTCACCGCATCGCGGCGATGAACTCGGCGACGCTGGGGAAGCGCTCGTCCGGTTTCTTCGCCAGCGCGCGGTCGATGGCGTCGGAGACGCGCTCGGAGACCGCCGGCACCTGCTCGCGGATCGGAACGGCCGGACGGTCCGTGTGCCCGCGCACGACCGAGGCCAGGTCCGTGGCGTGTCCGAGCGGGTGGATCCCCGCGAGCAGCTCCCAGGCGATGATGCCCAGCGAGTACTGGTCCGCCCGTGGATCGGCAACGTGGCCGCTGAGGACCTCGGGGGCCATGTACATGAGCGTTCCGACCACCCCGGCGCTGTGGCCGGACTGGACGAGCGTCTGCTCGTCCTCGCCGATGGGGCCCGACATCTTGGCCAGCCCGAAGTCGAGCACTCGCGGCGAGAGGGCGGCGTTGTGCTCCCTCACCAGCATGATGTTCTCCGGCTTCAGATCGCGATGGACGACGCCCGCTTTGTGGGCCGCGTCGATGGCCTCCCCCACCGGCTGAAGGATGTCGAGCACGGCGTCGAGCGGCTGCGCGCCGGCGGCGATCATCTTGCGCAGCGTGTCGCCGTCGAGGTACTCCATCACCAGGTAGGCGTGCCCCGAGGGGAGCACGCCGAAGTCGTGGATCGTGACGATGGCCGGATGGCGCAGGCGGGCCACGATGCGCGCCTCGCGCTCGAATCGCGAGCGTATCGACGAGCTGCCGACGAGATGCGACAGCAGCACCTTCACCGCCACGTGGCGGTTCAGCCGCTTCTGATTGGCGAGGTAGACCGAGCCCATGCCGCCGCGGCCGAGGAGTCTGGTGACGACGTACTTCTCCTCGATGATGCGCGGCACGCCCGACTCGGGGACGAGCTGCTGGTCGTCGAATTCGCACCGGGTTTCGTCGGGCGAGTAGCAGCGGCCGCAGCGGGGGCAGAGCTGTAGCGCGTCGCTGAGATGGAGGTGCAGCGGCGCCGCGCTCACCGGCGACCAGACCAGCGACGGCGACTGCTTGAGGCGCGTGTAGTCGAGCGTCAGGGCGAGCTGCGCGCCGAGGGTGCGCAGGAGGTCGCGGTCCTCGCGGCTGTACGGCTCCTCCGATTTGCGCTCGCCGAGGACCAGCAGGCCGGCCAGCCGGCTCTCGATGAGCAGCGGCACGAGCAGATACGCATCGACGGCGCGTAGCCAGTCGCGCTCGGCCTCGGGCAATCGCTGCAGCACCGCGCGCGTGGCGCGGCTGTAGACGTCCATCGGCTCGTCGTCGCCGGAGAGCAGCGACGGCAGCGTGCCGTTGACGCTCAGCGGCTCGACCACGGCCGGCTCCTCGGGGCCGCGCCAGAAGCCGCGGTGCAGCGCCACGTTGTCCGGGTCGGCCTGCCAGAGCGAGATGTGCTTCGGATGGAGGGCGCGGTCGATCTCGTCGAGCGCGGCGCGCGACAACGCCAGCATGTCCGAGCCGCCGCGAATGATGGAGACGACGTGCAGCAGCACGCGGCGCGAGTCGTACTGCTCGCGGAAGAAGCGCCGGTCCAGCGCCTCGAGCAGGCGCTTGCGGTAGCGGATCACCAGCACCAGCGGCAGGATCAGCAGAACGTACATCGCCGGCGTGCCGGTCAGCAGCACGGCCAGCGAGTCGCCGCGGTGGAGGTGGAGGAAGATCGCCAGCCCGACCACCGGCATGGCCATCAGCGCGAGGAGGGTGCTCTTGGCCAGCGCGTATTGGATGCTGCGCCGCACCAGCACGCGTATGTTGAACATGCGGTGGCGCACGACGGCGTACGTGAAGATCGCCGAGCCGATCATCGTGGCCGGCACGTGCATCATCCGCGCGACGGCTTCCCACACGTGTCCGAGCTGCAGTTGGGTGATGATGAAGTTGACGATGAACGCCGCGCTGCCGGGCAGCATGGCCAGGAAGATGAGCTGCAGCCGGCGGCGCACGTTGGCGTCCTTCGCCCGCGTCAGGCGGACGATGAGAGTCGCCAGCGCGGCGATGAGCATCAGCGTGCCGATGGTGGAGTAGGCGTCGCGCAGGATGAGGTCGAGCGGGCGCACGTTGCCGCGCAGCCGCGAGAAGTTGTTGGCCAGGGTCTCGATGAAGATCGGCAGCGCGGCCGCGTACGGGACCGCTTCCCACCAGCCGCGCCGGGCGGTGGGGAAGGTCATGGCGAAGTGCACGCAGACGGCGAAGAACACCGCCGCGAAGACGGCGTCGACGATAAGCAGCGGCGCCCGGAGGATGGGAGGGATCGCCGCGAGCACGACCCCGAAGCCGTACGCGCGGAACATGAACATGCTCCCCGCCCAGTACACCTGCAGCATGGCCGCGAGGCGCGCGTCTTTGTTTCCTGGCCGCAACACGAGCAGGGCGATGCCGAGGCCGAGCATCCAGAAGTGCAGCGGGAAGTTGAGGTAGGCCGCGACGGCGCTCGCCGCGACGACGCCGCCGGCCCGCAACTGGCCGCGACGGACTTCCTCCTGCGTCACCGGTACGAGCGCGGCCGTCCGGCGCACGCCGTCGCGCTCGAGGACGACCGGGACCCGCTCCCCCGCCCGCACGAAGAAAAACGGATAGACCTCGGGGCCGATGACATGGCCGCGGATGGTCACGATGCGGTCGCCGACGCGGATCCCGGCCCGTTCGGCCGGCCCGCCGGAGAGCACGCGCAGCACTGTGCCGTCGCGGCGCGAGTATTCGAGCCCGGGCGCGGGACGGGTCACCTGGTTGTGGAGGTTGAGGGACACCAGCAACCCGGCCAGGACGACCTGCACCCAGCAGAGCAGGACCAGCGGTTTGGTTTTCATCCGGGAAAGGCGGGATTGTACCCGCCCTCCCGGGCACGAACTACGTCGGGATCTTCAGGCGCTGCCCGGCCTGGATCTTGTCGGGGTCGCTGAGCTGGTCGCGGTTCGCTTCGAAGATGCGGTTGTACTTCGAGGCGTCGCCGTAATACTTCTTCGCCAGCGCGCTGAGCGTGTCGCCCGAGGCGACGTCGTGCATGCGGTGCTCGCTGGCGCTGGTGGTGCCGATCGGCGCGGCGTGCGGGACGCTGGAGAACTGTGTCCCCGCGGCGTGCGCGGCCGGGGTGTCGATGGCGATTTGGTTGACGGTGTTCTTCGTCTCGACGGCAGCGTTGAAGGCGGCCATGATCTGCCCCTTCGTGTTGATGTCGCTGGTGCGCCCGGTCAGGGTGACGACCTCGTCGTTCACCTTCGCCTGGATCTGCGAGCCGGGAAACTGCCCGCGCACGGTCTCGAGCGCTTTCTCGACTTTTTCTTCAAAAGACTTTCCGAAAAGTCCCATATATGCTTTCCTCCTGCCGGTGGAAGGATCACGATCCGTGCCCTTCATGCGGGGTTAGCTCAGCGGTAGAGCGTCTCCTTTACACGGAGAGGGTCGGGGGTTCGATCCCCTCACCCCGCACCAGCCCGGTCCGTCGCGTAAGAAGTCACCGTACCGCCCCCGCCGTCGCGCGTGCCTGCGGTAGACTGCGCCGCTCATGTTCCTCAAGCGCAAAGCGCGCATCCTGCTGCTCGACGACGACCTCTCCATGCAGAAGCTGATGTCCACCCTGCTGCGGCGGGCTGGCTATCGCGTCGACGTCGTCAGCGCGGGGGCGCAGGCCATCGAGAAGATCGGCCAGGAGGAGTATCACGCGCTGCTGCTCGACCTCATGACGCCCACCGAGGGCGGGCTGACCGTGATCAAGCACCTCAAGAAGGCCAAACCTCAGCTCCTGAGCCGCGTGCTGCTCGTCACCGCGTCGCCCGAGTCGGTGCTGCGCTCGGTCGCCGGCGACGTCTCCGCGGTCGTCCACAAGCCGTTCGAGGCGGAAGAGCTGCTGCGGGCGGTCGAGCGCGTCCTGACGGCGCAATGAGCGGGCTGCGTATCGCCATCCTCCCGCACCGGCTGGCCGTCTGCCGTCTGGCCCCCGACGCTCCCCTTCCCTCCTGGATCCGCGGCGCGTTCACGTCCGTGACGCGCACGGATGAGGAGCTGTCCATCATCTGCGACGAGGACGCGGTTCCCGCGGACATTCAGGCCGAGCGCGGCTGGCGGGCGGTGCGCGTCATCGGGCCGATCCCGTTCGAGGTCACCGGGGTCGCGGCGGCGCTGGTCTCACCGCTGGCGGCGGCCAAGATCAGCGTGTTCCTGCTGGCGACGTTCGACACCGATTACCTGCTGGTGAAAGACGCGGTGTTCGCGCGCGCCCTGGACGTGCTGCGCGAAGCCGGTCACGACGCCAGGTGATCGCTGTCGCTTTCTTCCTCCGCCACGACGGGACGCGCCGACGCGCTCTGCACGCAGCTCCGGATCAGGTCGACGGTCGACCGCAGCGCGAGCGGCTTCCGCAGCACGATCTGCACGATGTCGATGTCGAGGGAGCGCGCCGAGCTGGGGTTCGAGGCCAGGACGAGGACAACCGGACGCGTGTCGCGCGGCAGTTCGGCGATGCGGGCCAGGATCTGCTCCGCTTTCCCCCCCGGCAGGGCGATGTCGACTAGCACCACGCCATACGGTTCGTCGCTGAGTTTGGCCACCGCATCGGGCACGGTGGCGACGCAGTCGGAGAAGACGTCGAGGGCCAGCAGGGCGGAGTAAAGGAGCTGTCGCAGTTGCGCATCCGAGTCCGCAATCAGCACACGAGGAACGTCCGTCCTGCCCACGCTTCAGTGCAATTACAATTCATTTGCCATGTTTTGAGAGATTTCTGACGGGCGGGACGGTGGGGTAAAAGGTAAAGGGTAAAAGGTAAAGTCGCTTCGCGTCTTGGCGAGCTCGCGGCCAGACGCGAAGCGACTTTTACCTTTTACCCTTTACCTTTTACCCTTCACCTTAAGAAAGCTACGCGGCCGGCTCGATCAAACTCGTCGTCGTAGTACTCCCCTTCGGCGAAAACGAAGTCCTGTAGATGTCGATGATCGACATCAGCAGCGAGAAGACCAGCGGGCCGATGACGAGGCCGACGAAGCCGAAGGCCTGCATGCCGCCGAGGACCGCGAAGAGGAGCGGGATCGCCGGGAGCTGCGCCTTCCCCTTCATCGCCCAGGGGCGGACGATGTTGTCGACCAGCGACACCGGGATCACGCCCCAGAGGATCATGAAGATGGCCTGCCACCAGGGGCGGCCGCCCATCGACGCGGAGATCACCAGGTAGATCGACGCCGGCACCCACACCGCCGCCGCGCCGACCATCGGGATCAGCGACAGCAGCGCCGCCACCGCGCCCCAGAATCCGGCGCCCGGCACCTGCGAGATGGCCAGGCCGATGCCGGTCATCAGTCCCTGCGCGATCCCGGTGAAGACCTGGCCGCGGAACGTGGCGTCGATGACGTCCTTGAATCGTGCGCCGAACTCCCGGTCGTATCGCCGCGGCAGCGGCGACAGCACCGAGAGCTGCTGCACGATCTCCTCCCCTTCCACGTAGAAGAAGAACATCGACAGCAGCACCAGTGCGAAGCCGAGGACCATGCCCGCCAGTCCCCCCACCACCGCCCCGCCGTGCCGCGCCACCCAGCCGGGGATCTGCTGCAACGCGGGCAGGAGGAGCCGCTCGGGACTGAGCGTCTGCGGATCGAACTGCGGCGCGATGCGCTGGATCGGAGCGAGGATCGAGGCCACGTCGATGCGCCGGATCATGGCCTGCGCGTCGCCCGACTGCAGCTTCTCCACGACGACGTTGGCCTGCTGCACGAGCAGGATCGCCAGGATGACCGCCGGGATGACGACGATGAAGGTGATGCCGAGGAGCATCACTACAGCGGCCTTGGTCGAGCTGCCCTTGAAGCGCTTGCGCACCTTTCGGAAGATGCCGAAGGTCAGCGTGCAGAGGATGGCCGCCAGCAGGATGGCCGTCATGAACGGCCAGATGATGCGGAAGGCCGCGTACAGCAGCAGCAGTGCCAGGAGGCCGAAGCTGATCACGCCGGCCAGCTGCCATTGCGGCTTGCGCTCGATCGGGGCCTCCACCGCTTCGGTCGGTTCTTCAATCACGAGACGCCTCCTTCGAATACCTTGCGACGCGCCGCGCTGGTGATGGCGCTGACGATCGGGTTCTTGATTTTCCGCTCCGCCGAGACGGCGTAGAACCGTTCTTTCACCTCGGGCAGCCGCCCCACGACGCGCACGTCGTACTGCGACTCGATCTCTTCCTCGATGGCCGTCGGCGCAGGAAAGATACCCGTACCGGCCCGTCCGAAGGCAGTCATCAGCGCCAGATCGTCGAATTCGCCGACCCGGCGCGGCTCGATGCCGCTGCCGTCCAGCCACAGCTCCAGCGCCCGGCGGATCTGCGTCGACGCGCCCGGCAGCAGCAGCGGCGCGCCGTGCAAGGACTTCGGGAACCGCTTGCGCGCGGCCGCGGCCAGCGACGGCGCGGCGAAGAGCGACGTGCCGCTTTCGCCGAGGAGGTGGTTGTACGCGCGCAACGGCCCGCCGGCGGCGGGCGCGTCGGTGAGGACGAGGTCGACCTCATGCTGCCCGAGCAATTCGAGCAAGGTCTCCGACGACGCCTCGCGGCACACCATCTGGACCTCGGCCGCCATCTCGAAGGCGGGACGCAGCACGGCGTACGCCACGAGCTTCGGCACGACGTCGGCGATGCCGACCGTGACGCGTGCGGGACGGCCGGTGGGACGGTCGCGCAGCGTGTCGCGGAGCTCCCGTCCGAGGGCGAAGATCTCGTCGGCGTAGCGGAGGGCCACGCGGCCCGGCTCGGTCAGCACCAGCGAGCGTCCCGACTTCTCGAACAGCTTCTCGCCGAGCGATTCCTCGAGCAGGCGCAACTGAGAACTGATCGTCGGCTGCGTCAGATTCAGCTTCTTCGTGGCCGCGGCGATGCTCCCCTCCCGGGCCACGACCCAGAAGTAGAGCAGATGGTGATAGTTCAGCCACTCCATCGGGCATAGGTTAAATCAATCGGTTCCATTGAAACAATGCATTGAATCTATGAATGGCATCGTCCCCGCATCGGTTTGGGCGCGCATGGAAACGATTGCCTCACCGATGCTCTGGACGATCTTCAGCGTTTTCGTCCTGGGCATGCTCGCTCTCGACCTCGGCGTCTTCAACCGCAAGGCCCACGAGGTCCGCTTCAAGGAAGCGCTGATCTGGAGCTTCGTCTGGGTCGCGCTGTCGATGGTGTTCAACTGGTGGATCTACCACGAGTTCGGCAGCCAGAAGGCGCTGGAGTTCCTCACCGGCTACGTGATCGAGAAGGCGCTGTCGGTCGACAACATCTTCGTCTTCGTCGTCCTGTTCGCGTCGTTCGCCGTGCCGAAGATGTACCAGCACCGCGTCCTGTTCTGGGGCGTCATCGGCGCGATCGTCATGCGCGCCATCTTCATCGGCCTCGGCGCGGCCCTCGTGGCGCGCTTCCACTGGGTGATGTACATCTTCGGGGCCATCCTGATCTTCACCGGCATCAAGCTGATGAAGGAGGGCGACGCTGAGCCCCATCCCGAAAAGAACCCGCTCTACAAGCTCGCGCGCCGAATGATGCCCGCCACGCCGGAGTACCACGGCAAGCAGTTCACGGTCATCAAGGATGGCCGGCGTTACGCCACTCCCCTGCTGCTCGTGCTGATCGCCATCGAGGCCACCGACGTCGTCTTCGCCGTCGACTCCATCCCCGCCATCTTCGCCATCTCCACCGATCCGTTCATCGTCTACACGTCGAACATCTTCGCCATCCTCGGCTTGCGGGCCATGTACTTCCTGCTGGCAGGAGTCATCGACAAGTTCCACTTCCTCAAATACGGGCTGGCCATCGTGCTGCTGTTCGTCGGCGTGAAGATGATCGTGGCCGAGTGGTACAAGATTCCGATCGTCACTTCACTGGCCGTGATCGCGCTGGTGCTGACGGCGTCGGTGATCGCGTCAATGATCTGGCCGAGGCATGTGGAGCTGGAGGTAGAATCCGACGCGCTTGAAGATATTCGAAACGACCCTACCGGGCGTGATGATCATTGAACCGAAACGCTTCGACGACCCGCGCGGCTGGTTCATGGAAACGTTCAACGCCGCCGTCTTCCGCGAGCACGGCCTGCCCGACGTCTTCGCGCAGGACAACCAGTCGCGCTCCAGCTTCGGCGTCGTCCGCGGCCTCCACTACCAACTCGAACAGCCGCAGGGAAAACTGGTGCGCTGCACCCGCGGCCGCATCCTCGACGTGGCCGTCGATATCCGCCGCAATTCCCCCCACTTCGGCCGATGGACCGGCACCGAGCTGTCGGAAGAGAACTCCCGCATGATGTGGGTCCCCCCCGGCTTCGCCCACGGCTTCGCCGTCCTCAGCGACCACGCCGACGTCTTCTACAAATGCACCACCCTCTGGCACCAGCCCAGCGACCGCAGCATCCTCTGGAACGACCCCACCCTCGCCATCGACTGGCGCATCGCCGACCCGCAGATCTCGGAGAAGGACAAGGCCGGGAAACCGCTGGCGGAAGCGGAAGTCTTCGAGTCGTGACCGCCCGCGGGGCGGCCGGCGTCGTGGCCTGACAGCGCTCGCGCGTGCGTTGATAGCCGGTCGCCGCACTCGTTTGTTCGTTCGTTTGTTCGCAAGCGCATTCCGGATCGGGAAGCTCATTCACGCGTTGTGCGCAGGACGGCTTTCAACACTTCCACCTCGATCAAATCCTTCGCGCGCCCGGCGGCTTGTTTCATGCGGATGAGATCTTCCATTGAACAGACGAGAACCTGCGCTTCGGTGATGGTTACGGTTTGAGCGTTTTTCGCCAGTTCTTCATAGCCCGTCGCCGCGCCTTGTTCGGGAGAAGCGAGACAGTCGAAGAATCCCGCTCCGGTTACGAACGTGAAGTTGTGTCCCTGCCAGATCCATCTTTCATCGATCGTCGACGGCAGACCAAGCGGAAAATCGCGGAGCCTCGCGCCAAGCTCGCGGAGCGTATTCGCAAGCCGTCCACAATTGGCCTTCGTTCGGCGATAGCAGATGTCGAGATCGTTGGTGACGGTCGGCGATCCGTGGACACGCCCCGCGATTCCTCCGATGAGCACGAACTCGACTCCGTCGGCGCTGAGCTGCTGAAGAATCCGGATCGGGTCGAACGACATCACCGGATCCGTCACCATCAACGCCCCTTCGACTTCTCCACCTCGAGATCGAACCGGTGGAGGTTGCGCGCGTCGGCAGCCGCAAGACGGATGCGCTCTTCGGGCGTGAGCGTGAGCAGGTAGCGGATCGCGGATCGATCAATCTCAGCGACCTTGTTCTCGATCTTCTTCCGCATGCCCATGACGGCATTGTAGTGACTTACCGAACCGTGTACCGAGTCCGATCAATGAGTCGATCCCTGGAAGACGGCGGATTCCGTTAGCCCTCCGGCCTGTCACGCCGGAGGTCGCGGGTTTGAGCCCCGTCGGCCCCGCCAATCTAAAGCACTCATGCGCCGCGACTTCGCGGCGTTTCGTTTTTCAGAGGGTCGCTTAGAAAAATTGCAGACTCGCAAAGGCACTCGCAAGGTCGCCAATTTCGCGAGCAGAATTTAGCGCAGACCCGCGACCAAAACGGCGAAATGTTTCGCATTTCGGCGTGAGTGTTCCACGGAAAAAACGTGTCGCGACGCCACTTAAAAGCGAGCGCGGAGCGCGGGCGCGACCGGGGCGAGGGTGTGAAGTGCGACGGGTCAGCATGGCGAGAATGATGGTCAGAACGGAGAGTCGTCTCATCGTCACTCTTCCCGGGTCAGTATTGCCGTGATCTCGCCGCCGTCAGGCAAGACGGAACTGCGCCAGGTCTGGAATCCGGTCGCTTCCACCACGAGCTTGATATCGGACTGGCCGGCAGGGATCTGCAACTCGAACTGGCCGTCGGCGCCCGTGCTGGTGGAGACGCCGCCGGCGCGCACGATGGCGCCGCTCACAGATTTTCCGTTCTCGTCGATGACAATGCCGCGGACTGGCACGATGACGCCGGTCACAGAATTCCTGTCGATGATTTTGCCGTGGGCTCGTGTGATGGCCGAAATCGTCCGGAGGCGATAGTAGCGACGCGCCATCTCTTCGCGGTCTTCCGGTTTACACAGGACTAACACCACTGGCGCGCTGACTGGGTCTCTGCCAAGAACACGTTGCAACTCGAATGCGTTGACAACGACCATTCCGCGCTTCTGCACGACCAACAGGATGGTCTCGCCCGGTTGCTTGTCGGGGAAATTGAGGACGAACGTTCCGTTCGAAAACGACACCACCGGGTTGGCGCCTTCGGCAGTCACCGTCACGTCTGCTATGGGCGGGCCACTTATTTCGTCTCTGACGAATACACCACGGAGCTCTCCTCTGTTTGAGGACAGGGCCGCGGGTTTGGCCAATTCCTCATCCGCTGGCGCGCGGGAGGATCTCGTTTCAGCCCACGTCAGCCGGGTGTCGATCGCCGCGCTGTCGGTCGTGACGCTCGAAGTTGTCTCGGTCACCGAAGCGATCATGTCGGTGCCGGTCGGCTCGGCCATGGTCGGCCGCGTGGTCAACGCCCTCGGCGCGCCGATCGACGGCAAGATGCTTTCCGGGGCGCGCAATTGTGCTCCCGCGTAGACGACCAGCGGCACGGCGAGGAGGAGCCCCAGAAAGCTGTGCGCTCCGAACGCCGGGATGCCTTGCCGGTAGAGCAGGTGCCGCACCAACTCCGGAAGCCTGCGCGCGACCGGCTGTCCCGGCATGTCGTCGCGCAGCATCTGCATGAGCGCCCGATCGCGCTCGACTAGGCGGGGAGGGAAGCGGCGCAGGCCCCGGACGAGCGGCCGCAACTCGGCGCGGTCGCCGCGGGCGCGCCAGAGTTGATGCGTGAGCTGCTCGATCTGGAGCGTGCGTGCGGCCACGCTCGAAGGCGGCGGAGGCGGCGTGGCGGCGAGGAGCGACAGCGTGACCGAGCGGGCGGCGCGGTCTTCACTCCGGTTCTCGCCTAGGCGACGGACGAGGGTGAGGCGGATGGGCTCGGGGATGCGTCCCTGGCGGAACCACGGCAATCGCGCGAGCGCGATCAGGGCGCGCAGCCGCTCTTCATCGCCCATCGGCGGAGCGAGGGCGCGGGTGAGCTCCCACTGGAGTACCGGATGGACGGCGCAGCGGAGGAGCCAGGCGAAAAGCGCGGGCTCGAGCGCCGCCTCGATCGCGCGGACGGAGGAAGGAAGATCGTCCGGCGGTTCGGGGTCGGAGCGGCGTCGCAGGATCGGGCGCGCCGAGGCGTCGGGATACTGCCACCTTTCGGCGATACGGAGCAGGCCGTTCTCGGCGAGCGCGAAGACGTCGAACCACGGCTCGACGAAGACCGCCGAGGAGCCCTCATCGTCCGGTGTGAGCAGCACCCGCCAGGTCCAGGGGAACGCGCGCGGAATCCACTCGTACGCCTGTCCGGTCACCGGATCGGTGAAAGGCGTGGCCGTGCCGATGACGATCAGGCGGTGCTGCGGGTAGCGGTGGTGGAGATCGGTGGTGGCGATGCGCACGGTCGTCCCCGCTTTCGAGCAGGAGCGCGGATCGCTTTCGTATTCGTAGACCTCGAGCAGCACGCCGTCGCGCGCCAGCGCCTGGGCCATGGCCGTGGCCAGCGCCGCGAGATGGTCGCGATCGGAGCGGCGCTCGATGAGGAGGAGGTATTCGGTGACGCGGCGGTCGAGCGCGTAGGCGAAGGTTGGATCGCCGAGGGCACGGATAGTGGCGTCAATGGTGCGGCGGACGTCGAGACGTTCGTATTCGGCCAGCTCACGTCCTTTCAGCAGGCGCGAGGCGCGGTAAAACGAGCTGGTAGCGAAGACGGACGGCCGGGCGGCATCGCGCAGCGGCCATTCGAACGGGCGGCCCTCGCCGCGCCGTTCCCGCTGCTGGACCCAGCGCAGCAACGTCCGCGCGACCTCCGCGCCGAAGAGGACGAGGCCTCCCGCCAGCGCGAAGATCCACGGGTTGGTCCGCGGGGGAGGCGGCGTGGGTGCCGGCCGGGAAGTCTGGCCCGGCCGTTCCACCGGTTGCGTGATCGCCGTATCGGTCGGCTCGGGTTCGGGCTCTCGCGACGGCAGGGCCAGGAGAATCGCGACGATCACCACGACGATCAGCGCCGGTATCGCGAACCGCTTCCACGGCGGCGGAGGCGGCAGTTCAGTGTCGCTCTTCGTCGACGTAGCAGGCCGCGGGAAGGGAATGGACAGCGTCCGTTTTTTGCGCGCAGCGGCGGGAATTCGGATCGAGAAAAACTCATCGTACGCGCGATAGAACCGCTGCTGTTCCTCCGCGCTCGTGGCGAAGATAGGGCAAAGCAGCGTCTTCAGATCCTCGGGCGCGGTCTCCTCGGAACGCGCCAGCAGCGCGTACATCCGGAGCACCTGATCGGGGCCGACGGGAAAGTCTTCGCGCCGCAGCCGGTCGATCAGCTCCTGGAAGAGGAGGGGAGAGGCCATTCCTCAGAACGCCTTCGGGACCTGTTCGGCGTCCTCTTTGTTCTTCGTCAGGATCGCGGCGGTGAAGGCGATGGCCTCGCGCGAGCCAGCCCGGATCGTCGCTGGGTCGATCTGCTCCTCGTCGAGGATGCGCATCCAGGCCAGGAACTCCGCGGTGGCGGGATGCTTCTTGAGCGGGAGCTTGCGCACTTTGAAGAAGGCCTCGATAGCCGCGCTGACCCGGTCGGGATTCAGCCATGTCGATTTCGGGAAGCGCCCTATCACGATCTCGGTGAGCCGCTTCCCGTCCGGGAACTCAATGTTGTAGTAGGCGCAGCGCCGCAGGAAGGCATCGGGAAGGTTCTTCTCGGAGTTGCTGGTGATGATCACGATCGGGCGGTAGCGCGAATCGCCTTTGCCGTCCGGCGGAAAGGTGAGACCGGCTTCCTTGACCGTGAACGACATCGTCTCGATCTCGCGCAGGATGTCGTTGGGCAGGTCGCGCGGCGCCTTGTCGATCTCGTCGATCAGGACCACGGAGCGCCGCGGACGGGGGCCGCTCTCTTTCTTTTTGTAGTCGTCCGGCAGATAGGGATCGGCCTCCTCGGGCGGCATGGCCAGCAGCGTCGCCAGGCCCAGCGCCTCGAACGTGACGTAGCGGATCGCCGGCAGGGCCTCGCCGGTGCTGCCGAAGCGCGAGTCGCGGAAGTGGCGCAGGGCATCGTAGCGGTAGAAGAGATCCTGGGCTGTGGACGTGGTCTTGGCCGAGAAGATCAGCGGCTTGCCCGCGCCGAGCTCGTAGGCGACCGCCGAGGCCAGTTGGGTCTTGCCCGTTCCGGGGTCGCCGGTCACGAGCAACGGGATGCCGAGGGCGATGGCGACGTTCACGGCATCGCGGAGGCCGTCATCGGCGCGGTAGTGCCTGGGATGCTGGAAATTCTCGAGCTCCTCGAAGTGCGGCGGCTCTTCCCTCGATGGAGCTCCCTTGCCGCGATACCAGATCCGCTCTTCCTTCATGACGCTCCTCCCGCGCTCGAACGGTAGACATCCCGCAGACGGCGCTCCACGTCGGCCATCGGCCGGCAGTGGTCCGCCACGAACAGCTCTTCGCACACCTGTTTCCGGCGCTCCCACGCGCAGTCTGGCAGCCGCTGGTCGAACCACTCGTCGACGTGCTCCCGCTGCACGCATTTGAGCGGCGGCAGCGCGCTCGTGCGGACACGCCGCGCTCCGTTGCCGTTGGTCTTCGCCTCCGGGTGGGCCGTGAGCCGCTGGACGGCGTTGCGGAGCGATTCCGACGCCTCCCCGTCACCCGGCGAGAGGATGACGTTGAAGAAGATCAGGAACTGCGTAGCCGGGCCTTTCGCCGCGAGGAGATCCCAGAAGCGGACGTAGCGGTCGAGCAGGTCGGGCAACTCGCCGTGCCAGTCGGTAACGTAGACGGCGTGCTGCAGCGCGATAACCGGCTCGGGACGGACGCGCGTCAGCTCTTGGAACGCGTCCGTCGTCAGCGGGAGCGCGCTGTCGAAGCGATACGAGGGCTCGAAGGCGGCGAAGACCGCGGTGAGCAGCTCGATCTCCGCCTCCTCCGCACTCGTGCTGGCCGGCCAGTCGACCATGTACAGCGCCGGCTTCACGTTTGCGGCTGGCTTCACGAAGCTCGCGTAGCGCGTGAGGAACGTGTGACGGAAGCGCTCGACCAGGCTCTCGTGCTTCTCCCCTTCGTCGCCGATGATGACGTAGAGGTGCGGCGCCTTCGGCGCGTTGCGGACGTGGGTCTCGAACGCAGAGCCGAAACGCTTCTCCTGCTCTCGGCGGTCACAGAGATGCGGAGCGAGCGGGCCGGCGCCCGAGCTGCTGCTGCCCCAGAGCGCCACAGGCTCGAAGACGCGCTCGTAGCTGGTGCGCCGCGGCAGACCGAGCGCCACGGCGACGATCTCGACCTGCTCGCTGTACTCGTCGGCGTACGGGAGCGCCTGCAGGTCGGGGAACGGGTTCTCGACCATGCCGGTGAGCAGTGTCAGGATGCAAAAAGACTCCGCGTCCCTCGCGCGCCGCTGCCTCGCCTGCTCGATCTCGAATTCGATCCACGCGGCGTCCTCGGACGCGGCCGAGACGATGATCAGGAAGTGGGTGCAGTCGGAGTCGATCTCACGCACCAGGCGCGGCTGCCATTCCACGCCTGGCGGGATGGACCGCTCGGCGAGGAAAACGTCGACGCCGCGGGAGGAGAGGTCGTCATGAAGCCGCCTCGCCAGCGCCCGGTCGCGGTTGTCCCGCGTAGTGTAGGAAACGAAGAGCTTCGTCATGAGGGACGTACGCCCGTTTTTGGTGGAACTGCGGACATTGTACGACCTCACGCAATCTGCCAGTCCTGGACTTTGGCTCCAGCTTCGCGAGTGCTGTCCGTGCCCACGAGACGTGGGCGGACCGCCATTGGGCGGACCGGCCGACGGAACGTTGGCGGTCCGGCGCTCCGCGTAAAGTGGTCACGTTGGCGGCGCGGCTCACGTGGCGCGCTGCTCAGCACGCGTCAGAAGTGGCGGGAGTAAGCTTCCTTCGAGATTTCGGTCTCCTGTCTTCGTGAAGCGAAGTGGGGTACGCGGCCCACCGCCGTGCCGGACATACACCGTAATCGATGGTCGCAGGTGAAGGTCGTGCACGTGCATCCGAAAGATGCGCAGGATTCGGCTCGCCACAACCTCGCGAACAAGCTCAGACCTTCGGGCTCGAGTCGTACTTCTGACACGGCGCGCCGCGGCCCTTCCGGCGCGTGTCTCACGCGCAAATCTCCGCTCCCAAATCGCGCCGTTCGCTGCCGCGAATAACACTCTGTGAGGTCACCCGCGATAAACGGAAAAGTGCAGGCAGTGAGAACGCTTCTTTCACTCTCATTACCACTCTGATTAGCGCCCGAAACGATGCTGGATCCCTCGGATATCAGTAGTTTACGAGGTGGTCTCCCGAGAGAAACACGAGAGGAGGCATAGAACGCCGGCCTGTCACGCCGGAGGTCGCGGGGGCGAGCCCGGTCGGCCCGTCAATCTAAGCCCTCGGATTTCGCCTTCGGGGCCGGAGAGAAGAAGATGTACTTCGTCGACACGCAGACCAGTGACGTCACCGTCGCGGACATCGAAACCGAGAGAGCCTCCGCACCTCGACGCGGGATCCGACCTGCAGGAAGTCCTGCCGCTGCACGACGCCGGAGTCACCGCCGGCATCGCCGACAGCGCCATCGCTAGGAACTTCGCGGAGACGGTGAACTGGTGAATACCTCAGATCGGGAGGTCCGCGTTCTGCTGCGCTGCGACGGATCGAATGTGACGCCCCTGGAGCCTCATGTTCGGACCGTGTGTTACCTTGCGAAGCGCGATGACACTCGATGCGGCGCTCGATGTGGAGGTGCGTTCCCTCGTCAATGAATACCGGGAACGATGCCTTTGGTTCGTTCGGTCGGACTACTATCCATCCACCCCCGAGGAGATCCTGCGCGTCCTGCGGTGGATTCGTGCACGGGGCGACCGGGAAGCGTTTCAACGTGCGGGGAAGATCGAGGAATGGCTCTCACGAACATCCAGCGAGAAGTCTGCCGCGTCCTAGCGAAACAGCGGATCGCATCGGGCGAGAGCTATGTCGCTGGCGGCGCCGCACTGAACACGCTCCTCGACGCACCACGGATTTCGCAGGATCTCGATCTCTTTCACGACACCGCTGCAGCTCTGGCAGCTACATGGAGTGCCGATCGCGCGGCGCTGCTCGGCAGTGGTTACGAGATCGAAGTCGTTCGCGAACGGCCGACGTTCGTCGAAGCGATCGTGCGGCGCGGGACAGAGGCCGTCATCCTGCAGTGGACACACGACAGCGCGTTCCGCTTCTTTCCGCTCGTCCAACATCCCGAGCTGGGCCTCACGCTGCACCCCTTCGACCTTGCAACGAACAAGGTGCTCGCGCTCGTCGGTCGCGTCGAGGCTCGCGACTGGATCGATATCCTGCAATGCGACTCGGCTGTCCAGCCTCTCGGATATCTCGCGTGGGCGGCCACAGGGAAAGATCCTGGACTCGCTCCCGATGCCATTCTTCAGGAAGCCGGACGGTCCGCGCGGTATTCGGCGCTCGAGATCGCCGCGCTTGCGTTCGACGGGCCGGCTCCTGACGCATCAGATCTGTCCCGTCGTTGGCACGCCGCCCTCGAAAATGCTGTGCAAATCGTCGCGTTGTTGCCATACCAGAATGTCGGCCAATGCGTGCTTCGCGGCGGAAAATTGTTTCGCGGCGACGGTGCCACTCTTCGCGAGGTGTTTGCACGCGGTGAGATCTACTTTCACGCTGGCTCGATCCGCGGTGCCTTTCCGCAAATCATTTGAATCCGTGATGCACGATCTCGCAGAGTCGCTGGCTCTCGATGAGAAGTTAGACCCCCACCCTGTCACGCCGGAGGTCGCGGGTTCGAGCCCTGTCGCACCGCCAACCTAAAGCTCTCATGCGGCCGCAACTTCGCGGCTCTTTGGTGCTCATCGCCGCGGCCGTGGCCGACGGGACCGGGACTCGATCGCCGAGCGGCCGTCGGAGGGGGCGACGACCCCTCCCGCCTCTCTCCCGAAGTGACATCGTGCACCGGGACGGCCACTCCCTCGAGTGGCCATCCCGCCGCGCCGGTCATGCGCTCCACCTCGCGGGAATCTACTGCTCCGCCCAGAAGAACCGCGGCAGCGGCTGCTCGGTCGGCCAGACGCGCGCGAGCGTCTCTGCGTCGTACACCTCGCCGTTCTTCACGACCATCGTGGCGCGGGTGCTGTTGTGGATGTCCTGCAGCGGATTCGCGTCGAGGACGATGAAGTCGGCGAGCTTGCCTGCTTCGATCGATCCGAGGTCCGGCGCGAAGCCGATCTTGTCCGCGGCGTGAATCGTCGCTGCCTTCAGCGCCGCGTGGGGGGTGAGAGCGTTTCCGGAACCGCCCTCTCCGGCCATCGCCCACAGCTCCCAGTGCACACCGAGACCCTGGAGCTGGCCATGTGCTCCGAGAGAGACGTTGCCGCCCGCTCTGGCGATGTCGGCCACGCCTCGGGCCACGGCCGGGAAGTGATACTCCGACGGATCGATCCACAGATGGCGGCGCGTCCGCTCGTCGAGGAAGAAGTGCGGCACGAAACGGCGCAGCTTCGGATCATCGTGAGCGCCGGTCTGCGTCTGCCAGAAGTACTGCTCGCCCCACGGTCCGCCGTACGACACGAGCAGCGTCGGGGTGTAATGCGTTCCCGACTTCGCGAACAACTGCACCGCATCCTCTTCCAGCTCGATCGGCAGCGAGTGCTCGAACGCGGTGTAGCCGTCGAGGGCCATGGTCATGTCCGTCGACAGCTCGCCGGCGCCTTCCGCGGTGAGCAGCATCTTCTCGTCACGCGCCGCCTCGGCGAACCACAGACGCTGCGCGCGGCGCGGCTGCTGATACACCTTGATCATGCGCGCGCCATACGCCTTCATCCGCCGCACCTGCCGCCGCGCATCCTCCAGGTCATTGACCTCGGCGAAGATGTCGGCCTGCTGGCCGCCGTACAACACGTCGCCGGATGAATAGATCCGCGGACCGACCATGAGGCCGGCCTCGACCATCTCCGCCTGTGCAAATACATCCAGCGACGGCGCGGACGGGTCGTAGGTCGTCGTGATGCCATACGCGAGATTCGCGGCGTACTCCCACTTCGTCTCCGGGAAAATCTCCAGACCGGAGTAGTGCAGGTGCGCATGGGTGTCGATGAGGCCGGGGATGATGGTCTTGCCGCTGCCATCGAGCTCGCGCGCTCCGGCCGGAACGCTCACCTTCCCGGCCTCGCCTGCGGCGGCGATACGGTTGTTCGTCACGACCACGTCGCCCCGCTCGATCACTTCATCGCCGCGCATCGTGATGATGCGCGCGTTGCGGACGACGAAGCTGCCGGACGGCATCGCCCGCGGCCGCGTCAGCGAGATCGCGATCGTTTCCGAGCGCGGCACCTTCAGCTTCGGCTCGTCCGTCGCTTTATCTTTGCTTTTCTCGTCGTCGTCTTCGTCACCGGCCTTTGCCTTCGCTTCCGCTTTGCGCCGCTCTTCCTCGACGAACGCGATCGCGCTCTGCAGCGGCAGGCGATGGAACGTACCGCCCGCCGTCCAGGTGATCGTCTTCCCGTTGTCTGCCCAGTCGACGTAGCCGCCGGCATTTTCCGACAGACGCCACACCGGCACCGACCCTTCCTTGAGGCCGACCTCCGGCGGGTCTTTCATCACGAGGTTCGGCAGCGCGGCGACGTACACGTTGTCGCGCGACGTGAACGCGACCCACTGCTCATCGGGTGACGGAACGAGATCGCCGATGGCCGGGAAGCGCAATAGACGCTTCCTGTCCGTGCCATCGAGCCGGACGGAGACGAGCTCGTTTTTCGGATCGTCGGTCGGTTTCGCCGGCTGGATGTAGTCGCGATAGAAGACGCGCGATCCGTCGCGGCTCCACCACGCCTGCGGATGGAAGCGGAACGTGTCCGCGATCTTCACGTTGGCGATGAACTGCGCTTCGCCGCCGGCAGCCGGAAGCCAGCGGATGTCGAAGAACTGCTCCTCTTCCGGCTGGCGGCCGCGGAACTCCAGACCGCTGCCCTGAATGAGCACGAGGCGCTGTCCGTCAGGCGACCACTCCGGATTCGCATAGTGACCGGGGATGGTGGTGAGGCGTACCGGGGCGCCGCTGTCCCCATTCAATCTCGTCTTCCAGACATGACCGCCTTCGGCGTCACTCCACGTGACGTACGCAATCCACTGTCCGTCAGGCGAGACGGACGGCGAGTATTCGCGGCTCGGACCGCCATCGGCCGTGATCCGCCGCGGCTCGCCGGCTGCCTTGCCGCCGGAGATCCGCTGCATCCAGATGCGGCCGAACGCATCGAAGACCACCGCGCCGCCGTCGGGCGTCTGGCTCGCCCACCGCAGGATGCGCGCCCGAACCGGTCCGGTCTCCACCTTCTCCTGCCACGCCACGCGCGGCGCGAGGTACTGCTCCACATCCGCGGTGAACGCGATCTGTTGCGTCGCGCCGGACGCCACGTCCAGACGGGTGATCTTTCCGCGATTGGCAAAGTAGATCGAATTGCCGTCGCGGGAGATCGCGTACGGCGGCCAGAGGTCCTGCTGCGCGAAGCCTTCCTGCTCGTCGCGCGTGACGTCGCGCGCCACGATGCGCTCCGAGCCGCGCGCGAGATCGCGCACGGCGAGCACCGTCGAGGCATCGCGGCGGCTGACGAACACCATCGACTTCCCGTCCGGCGAGATCGCCGGCCGCACCGCGCCGCCGTAGCCGGACGTCAGCTGGATCGTGTTCCCCGTCTCCCGGTCATACCGGTAGACCTGCCACAGGCCGCGCGATACGTCCGGCGCATAGCTGAATCCGCGGTTCCGGCCGGAGAAATAGATGTAGCGGCCGTCGGGCGAGAACGCCGGACCGGACGCGTTGTTCATCTCGTCCATGTTCGTCAGCTTCACGCCCGAGCCGCCGTGGACGTGGTACATCCACAGCTCCACGGGGGGGATGCCGCCCCGCTTTCCGGTCTCCTTTCGCGCCACGAGGTAGTTGCCGTCGGGCGACCACATCGCGGAGCGGACGTACTCGTCCTTCTCCGCCGTCAGCGAGCGCGGATTCTTCCCGTCGGCAGTCATCAACCAGATGTTGTCGATCCCGCTGCGGTCGGTCGTGAACGCGATGGTCTTCCCATCCGGCGAATAGCGCGGATGCCAGTCGAAGGCCGGGCCGCGCGTGATGGCCGTGGCCTTTCCGCCCGCCACGGGCACCGTGTAGATGTCGCCGAGGAGGTCGAAGAGGAGGGTGGTGCCGTCGGGGGAGAGGTCGATGGACATCCACGTCCCCTCGCTGACCGTGAAATTGACTTTCCTGGCGTCGGTTCGCGGCTTGTTGATGTCCTCGGCCGGATCGAACTTCTTCTTCGCTGCCGTCTGTGCTGAAACGGAAATCGTCAGAAACAGCGTGGCGATGAGCAATCTCTTCAAGGCAGTTCCTCCGAAGCCGGACATTACCCCGCATCTCCGCAAGTTCGGACGAAACTGTTCGTAACACGTCTCACGAGAGGGGTCGAGGCTCCGTCTCAGCGTCCAGGAGACGTCGCCCGTACACCCTCTCCCGAAACCGCCCCCCGCCGCCCCACGCCATACCGCGCCTTTAGCTGCTCGTACATGCATCGCGGGTCGTAATCGGCGTCTTTGTCCTTGTCGGTGCGGCGCCAGAGCTCGTTCCAGAGGTGCACCGCCACTGCCGCGGGCGGCAACGCGGGGGCCTCGGGGTCGAGGAGGGATAGCCATTGGGGGAAGGGGAGGGGGCAGAAGACTTCGGGGGGCTGGACGCAGGCGTCCATGCCGAGGGATTCGACGACGGAGCGGAAGAGAGTGGGGCCGGTTTCGCCCCAGCGGATCTGGGTCGGGTCTTTGGCGGAGCAGAGGTCCCAGGCGCGTTGGAGGACGGGGGAGCCGGCGGGGGCCTGGATGAAGCCGGTGTTGATGGATTGCGTGCCGCGGGCGAATTCGCTCGAAAAGACGTGATCGCCGTCGAAATCGAACGGGCGCAGGGCCACCAGGTCGGTGTCGGCCCAGCAGCCGCCGCGCTCGAGGAGCATGCGGTAGCGGAAGTAGTTCGAGAAGCCGGAGTACGAGCGGTGCTCGCGGTACATGAAGATCATCGACTCCGGCAGGATCTCGTTGCCGTCGCGGACGGTGACGCCTGCCGGAATGTCGGCGACGTCGCCGTAGGTGTAGAGGTCGACCTCGTGTCCCTGCTGCACGAACGACGTCAGCGCCAGCTGCTCCATGGCCGACAGCCGCGGTCCGATCCAGAGCGTTCCGATGCGCGGCAGCGTCACGCCAGCACCTCGTCCCATCTGCCCATCACCTTCTCCTCGCTGAAACGGTCCACGATCTCCGGGGCGCGTGCGGCCAGGCGGGCGCGCTCGGCGTCGTCGCTCATGATGCGGTCCAGGATTTCCGCGTACTGCACCGGCCCGTCCGCGCGCACGAGCAGGCCGTCGACGCCGTGGCGCACGATCTCGCGGACGCCGGCGCCGCAGTCGATCACCACCGGCGGGACGCCGCACGCCATCGCCTCGCACAGCGCGTTCGGGAATCCTTCGGTGGTCGAAGTCATGGCGAAGAGGTCCGAGTCGCGCAACACCGGGTAGACGTCGTGCGCGTGGCCGCGCAGCCGGATCCGTCCGTCGCCGCCGACCTGGTCGATGACGCTCTGCAGGAACTCGCGCTGCGGACCTTCGCCCCAGAGGTCGAGCTGCCAGTCGGGATGGCGGTCCGCGATGCGGGCGAAGGCGCGGATGATCACGTTCAGCTTCTTGAACGCGACCAGCCGCGCCACGGCCACGAGCGTGCGCGTCGTCCGCTGCACGCGCTCGCCCGGGGGCGGCGCCATGACGACGTTCGGGATGGCGTGGCACCTGATGCCGAAGCGCTGGAAGTAGCGGGCGGCGTCGGCGGTCTGCGTGATCACGCCGTCCGCGCGCAGGTAGAGCCGGCGCCGCATGGCCTCGTAGACGCCGAGGCCGTTGCACCACGGATCGCAGCGCTCGGAGACGAAGCGGCGGAACGGCAGTCCCTCCGTCGCGGCGAGCACGCGCACGTTCATGAGGTGGATCATCGAGACCACGACGTCGGGTCGGGTCATGACGATGGCGCGGCGGAGGAGGGTCAGCATCACCAGGTCGGCGATCAGCGGATCGCAGGCCGGGTCGTTCATGTCCAGGCCGCTCACGATCGCTCCCACCGATTCGTGATCGAGGTCGTCGTCGTTCGCGGCACGGTTCCAGTCGATGCTGTGCACCTCGACGCCGGGATGGAGGTCGAACGCGATCGGGCGGCCGCGTTGCGAGGTCGTCAGGATGAACGGCTGCCAGCCGCGCGATGCCCAGTGGTTGGCCATGTTCACCGCGGCGCGCTCGGCACCCCCGGCCGTCAGTGTCGACACCACGATCGTGACCTTCACGTGAGGCTCCGAGAGGAAGACGACGCACGACGCAATCGCGTGAAAAGGGTAGGGAAACGCCTTTCGTGCGACACTCCTTGGACAAGTCCAATGAAATCCGTCGCTCTCGTTCTCGCGCTCTCCGTCTGCGCCGCCGCGCGCGCGCAGGATCACCAGCACCACCATCCGGCCCCGGCGCCGCCTCCGGTCGCCGCCCTGGCCGCGCGCACGTTCACCGTTCCGGACGTCGAGGTCCGGACGCAGAGCGGCGAGTCGCGCCGCTTCTATCGCGACCTCGTGCAGGGCCGCGTGGTGGCCATGAACTTCGTCTTCACGAGCTGTACGACGGTCTGCCCGACCATGGGCGTGACGTTCGCGCGGGTGCAGAAGATGCTCGCGGAGCGGGGGAGCAATGCCGCGCTGATCTCGGTCAGCATCGATCCGGTCACCGACACGCCCCAGCGGCTGGCCGCCTGGAGCCAGCGCCTCGGCGCGCAACCGGGGTGGACGCTGGTCACGGGCAACAAGACCGACATCAACGAGCTGCTGAAAGCGCTCGGCCTCTTCACCGCCGATCCGGCCGCGCACACGCCGGTGGTGCTGGTGGCGAACGAGGCCGAGGGGCGATGGGAGCGCGTCGACGGGCTGGCCACGCCGACGCAGATCGTCGCGGCCGTCGAGCGCGTGGCGGGGAAGGCGAAATGAAACGGACACTCTTTGCGATCGTGCTGTTCGCCGCGGCCTGCTCCGCGCTGGCCGAGGAGAAGGCGGCCGGGAGCTACTTCGCCGGCCTGAAGCTCGTCGACCAGGACGGGCAACGCGTCGATCTCTACGCCGACCTGATGAAGGACAAGGTCGTGGTCATCAACACCTTCTTCGCCTCCTGCACCGGCAGTTGCCCGGTCATGTCGAAGACGTTCCAGCACGTGCAGGAGAAGCTCGGCGACCGCGTCGGGCGCGACGTCTGGCTCATCTCCATCACCGTCGACCCCGCCACCGATACGCCCGCGGCGCTGAAAAAGTACGCCGCGCAGTGGAAGGCCCGCCCGGGGTGGCGGTTCCTGACCGGGTCGCAGGAAGAGGTGGCGGCGGCGCTGAAGAAGATCGGTCAATATGTTGACGACCGCGAGGCGCACAAGAACGTGATCCTGGTCGGCAACGACCGCACCGGTCTCTGGAAGAAGCTCTTCGGCCTGGCCAAGGTCGACGAGATCCAGGCCTCGGTGGAGAGCGTCGTCAACGACGCCGGCGCCGCGAAATGATGCGTGGCATCGTTGCGCTCCTCTTCGTCGCGGTTGCAGCGCACGCCGGGCTCACGCCCGAGGAGTTGCGCGGACGGCGGATCTATCGCACGGGGGAGAGTCCGTCCGGCGAGCCGATCGTGGCCCTGGTCGGCGCCGAGGATCTCGAAGTGCCGGCCACGTCGATGCCGTGCATGAGCTGCCACGGGCGCGACGGCCGCGGCAAGGAGGAGGGCGGCCTCAGTCCGTCGAACCTGCAATGGCACGCGCTGACGAAGCCATACTCCGTCCCCAGCCCCTCGGGGCGCACGCATCCGCCGTACACCCCGGCGCTCGTCAAGCGCGCCATCACCATGGGCACCGATCCGGCGCGGCAGCGCCTCCATCCGGTGATGCCGCGCTACCGGCTGACGCTGCGCGACGCCGACGATCTGGTGGCGTATCTGGCGCGCATCGGCACCGACGCCGACCCCGGTCTCACCGACGACACGATCGTCCTGGGCATGATCCTGCCGCGGTCCGCCGAGGGGAACGCCATCCGCGAGGCGCTGTCTTCGCATTTCGAGGGGATCAACAAAGCGGGCGGCATCTTCGGGCGGCGCGTGCGGCTGGCCGAGGGGGAGGAAGAGCCGTTCACCATCGTCGCCGCGCACATCTCCGGACGCGAGCAGGAGGTCGGAGCGATGGTGGCCGGGAAGGGCATCCCCACCATCGCCGCCTTCAGCACGCGCGGCGACGACACGAACCGCTACCTCTTCCACCTGCTGCCGGGGATCGAAGAGCAGAGCCTGGCCCTGATCGGCGCGGAGAAAGTGCGGATCGTCCACGACGAGACCACCGCCGACATCGCGGCGCGGCTGGCCAGCTACACGGCGGCGGAATCCACCACGGTGCTGCTCCTGACGGGGAAAGCCGGCACGCTGCAGACGTTGCTCGCCTCGGGCAAGGCGAAGACGATCCTGATCCCGGCGGCGTTCAGCAGCGACGCGATCTACGGCGCGCCATCGGGCACGCGCATCCTCGTCGCCCTCCCCACCACCCGCCCCGCCCGCGACACCGCGCTCGCCGCGGCCGCGATCCTGACGCGGGCACTCGAGAGCGCCGGCCGCGACGTCGATCGCGAGTCGCTGGCCGCGCTGCTGGCAACGTCGCGCCGCGCCGCCGCAAGAAGCAGCACGGTCGTGCGCGTGGAGAACGGCAAGCTCGTGAAGGCCGAGTAGCGTTCCAGCGCCAGGCTCATCGTCGTGACGTAGCGGAACGCTGGCGTTTGCCACAAGCTCGCCGATTTGTCAACGGAGAATCCATCAACGTTGATGGATTTTCCATCACCATTCATGGACGCGCCATCACCGTTCAAGGATTTTCCATCATCGACGATGGACGCAGCCATCACCGTTCAAGGATTTTCCATCATCGACGATGGACGTGCCCATCACCGTTCAAGGAGTTTCCCATCATCGATGATGAACGTGCCCATCACGTTCAAGGAGTTTCCCATCATCGATGATGGACGTGCCCATTACGTTCAAGGAGTTTCCCATCATCGATGATGGACGTGCCCATCACGGTTCAAGGGGTTCTACGCGCCGGTCTTCTTGAACGCCGCGGCGTAGCGCTTCGACTCTTCCGGATTCTCCGCCACCTTGCGGATGGCCTGCTCGAACGACTGTTCGTCGAGGCCTTTCTCCGCGAGGAGCTTCTGCGCGTCGGACGGCGCGGCCTTGATCTTCGCCCCGAGCTCGCCCAGTTCTTCCGGCGTCAGCTTCACCGTGGATGCGCCGCCCGCCTCCGATGAGGCGACGGGACGGCTGTCCGACGTCGCCGACGTGTCCTGCTTGCAGGCGAAGGTGAGCGTGAGAGTGAGCGCCGCGATGGCGAGCGATGTCCTGCGAATCATGGTCATCCCTTTCCGCGGCCCTTGCCGCTGCCTTTGTTCTCGGATTTGCCGCCGCCGGCTTTCCCGGGCTTGGCGTTCCCCGATTTCCCGCTGTTGCCGCGTCCCTCGGGTTTCGCGATTTTGACGCGCTCGCGCTTCGGCGATGCGGTCACGCGATCGGCCTTCGGCACGCGCTCGCTGCGTGCGGCCCGCGCCTTCGGCGCGCGTTCGCTCCGCGTTGCCGCGCGCGCTTTCGGCGCTCGTTCGCTACGCTCCACCCGCGCCACGCTGCGGTCACTGCGTTCCGCACGCGCCGCCCGCGCCACGCGCGGCGAACCATGCACCACCTCGGCACCCGTCTGCAGTCCGAGCTGCTTCTTGAGCTGGCCCGGGGGCCCACCGTGCGGATGCGCGCGCACCTCGGCGGTGCGCGTCACGACGACCTGCGGCACCAGCTCGCGCTCGAAGAACTCCGTCGACGCCGGGCGGAACGCGATGCGCGTGTCCGCCGGATAGTACGTGCGCAGCTCCGTCGCGATGATGGGCGCCAGCGCCGGTCCGGTAATGCCGCGCGTGGTCTGCGTGCGGACGAACTGCAGGAACGGCGTTCCGCCGTCGATGACCAGTGCCGCGGGGGCGAAGCGCACCACCTCCACCATCTCCACCGGCGCCACGTTCGCGTGATTGAGTGTCGCCACCAGGTTCGCCAGCTTGAGCGCCGGCACGCCGCTGATCTCAGACGCCGCCGCAACCGCGAGCGGCAAGGCGATCAGTGCCAGCGGATCGACGCTCACGGGCCGGTACGTGGCCACGCGTGTCACCACGACCTGCGGGATGTAATGCTCCTCCACCACGATCGTCGTCGCCGGCGCGCGGAGCTCGCGCTCCGGCTGGATGTCGTAACGCGTCTCCAGACGCTGCACCATCGAGTCCGCGAGCGCGTCGCCGCGCACGCCCTCGACATGGCGTTCCTGCACGTAAGCGACGAACGGCTCGTCTTCGCGCGGATCGACCAGCGCGACCGGCGTGTAGCGGATCACTTCCACGAACTGCGTGGCCGGCACGTTGGCCTGATTCATCGCCACGACCAGCTCCGCCAGGTCCGAGGACGGGACGCCAGCGACGTCCGCCACCGCGGCCACGGCCAGCGGCATGGCGATCGTCGCCAGCAGCTCCTCGGTGTCGAGCGCCGAGGCCTGCACGGCCGTCAGCGCGGTGAGCAATAAAAGCAGAGACAGCTTTCTCATAATGTGCTCCTGCCCGGTAGGTGCAACTGCAGGACCACAAAGCCACTAATAACAAAAAACCCGCTTCCCTGGCCGAGGGAAGCGGGTAACCGCGCACGAGCGCGGCGACTGGGTCGCTGCGGCTATCCGCTCATGGCAGCGACACGGCCAATGTAAGTCCGGCGCCGCACCGCGTCACGGCCCTATTACGGAAAGCTCGGCTATTGGACCTTCGTTGCTACTTGACCTTCGTGCCGGCAGGCACGCCGGCGTCGACGCTCAGCAGGCTGGGCTCGCCGTCGATCGAGGCCGCGAGCACCATCCCGTTCGACTCGATGCCCATCAGCTTCGCCGGCTGCAGGTTGGCCACGATGACCACTTTCCGCCCGACCAGTTCCTCGGGCGCGTACTTTGTGCCGATGCCGGCCACGATGGTCCGCTCCTCGTCGCCGGTGAAGACGCTCATTTTGATCAGCTTCTTCGACTTCGGCACGCGCTCGGCGGCACGGATCTCGGCGACGCGCAGGTCGACTTCCATGAACTGCTCGATCGTGATCTTCGCCAAGTCCGGCGGTGCGGCCTGCGTCGTCTCGATGGGCGGGCCTGCCGGTGCGGACTCCTGCGGTTGCGGCGCGGTGGGAGCCGGAGCGGGCGCCGGTGCCGGGGCCGCGGTTGCGTTCTGTTCTTCGTTCACTTTTCCTCCGATGTACTGTGCGACGTCGGCGCGCGGGAAGATCGCATCGGCGACCCGGATCGGCACGTTCGCGCGCAGGAGGCCCCACTGCAGCGCGTCGGCGCCGATCTGGTCCGGGTTCGCGCCGAGGCGCGTCAGCGCTTTGCGCGCGGAGGCCGGCATGAAGGGGGCAACCATCACCCAGACGATGCGCAGCGCCTCCAGCGTGTTCCAGAGAATGCGCGCCAGCGCTCCGTCCGCGCCGTCTTCCTTGAAGCGCTTCCACGGCTCGCGCGACACGATGTAGCCGTCGATCTCGGCGACCAGCTCCCACGCCGTTTCCAGCGCGCGGTTGAACGACAGCTCGTCCATGTGGCGCAGGTACGCCGGGACGACTTGATCCGCCTTGGTGCGCAGGTCGTTGATCGGACAGCGCTCCGGCGGAGTCTTGCCGCCGAAGTAGGTGTCGGACATCTTGATGGCGCGCGACAGCGCGTTGCCGAGCCCGTTCGCCAGGTCGGCGTTGTAGCGGTTGAGGAGCGACTGGTCGGAGTAGTCCTGATCGCGCCCGAACACCATCTCCCGCGTGACGTAGTAGCGCAGCGCGTCGGCGCCGAAGTCGTCGAGGATGTTGTACGGGCGGACGACGTTGCCGAGCGATTTCGAGATCTTGACCTGGTCGCGCAGCCAGAAGCCGTGGCAGACGACCCGCTTCGGCAGCTCCACGCCCGCGGCCATGAGAAAGGCCGGCCAGTAGACGGCGTGGAAGCGGACGATGTCCTTGCCGATCAGGTGCACGTCGGCCGGCCAGTACTGCTGCCACAGTTTGTCGTCGGCGCTGCCGAAGCCGAGCGCCGACATGTAGTTCGTCAGCGCGTCCATCCAGACGTAGATGACGTGATCGGGGTTGCCGGGGAAGGGGATGCCCCACTTGATCGAGCTGCGGGAGATGGAGAGGTCACGCAAGCCCTGCTCGACGAAGGTGCGTACTTCGTTCATGCGCGTGTCCGGCCAGATGAAGCCGGGATTCTCGCGATAGTGGCGCAGGAGCGGCTCGGTGTAGCGCGACAGCTTGAAGAAGTAGTTGCGCTCGGTCGTCATCTCGACCTTATGGCCGTCCTGGTCGACTCCATCCTTGACTTGGTTCTCGGGGATGTAGGTCTCTTCGCTCTGGCAGTACCAGCCGGAGTGCTCGCCGAGGTAGATGTCGTCGGGGTTGCGCTCCTGGATGCGCTTGATGAGCTCGAGCACACCGATGCGATGCCGCGACTCGGTGGTGCGGATGAAGTCGTCGTACCGGACGTTGAGGCGCTTGTCGAGCTCGAGATGCGTGTTGACGACGCGGTCCGCCAGCTCGATCGGCAGGACGCCGTCCTTCGTCGCGGCGCGCTCGATCTTCTGCCCGTGCTCGTCGGTGCCGGTGAGGAAGCGCACGTCGTCGCCCATGCGGCGCCGATGACGGGCGATCACGTCGGCCACGATGTTCTCGTACATGTGCCCGATGTGCGGATCGTCGTTGACGTAATGGATCGCGGTGGTGATGTAGAACTTGCTCATACGGAGGGGTCGTAGCCTACAGGATTCGTGCAAAGGGGAGGACAGGCAATCCGCCCGTCTGTCCCGCGGCAGGATCATGGGTGGAGCGGGTGAAGCCTCAAACAAAAACGCCGCCCGGTGAGGCGGCGTTGCGTCGGATTCGGGTTGGCGGGGCGGACGGGGCTCGAACCCGCGACCTCCGGCGTGACAGGCCGGCGTTCTAACCAACTGAACTACCGCCCCCGCTTAGAGCCGTGTTAACTCCACCGGGCCAAACCGCATTCCCAGCGTTTTTCCAAAAGGCGGCGCATCGTAACCGCCACCCCGCGGGGTGTCAAGACGCGTTGCGGGCGGGTCGGAGGGGGGCGTCAGGAGTCGTGCGAGCGGTCCGTCGCCGTATGGCGTGTGCGCGGCGAGACCGATCCGCTGCGCGGGGCGTATTATGGCCGGAGTTCCGCATGCAACCGGCAGGAATCGTGACGGCGTCGACCTCCTTGCACGAGGTGCTGGTGGAATCGATCCGCGCCGATCCCTCTGTCGCACGATTCGAGATTTTTCATCTGAACGGACCCGACGGCGCGGTCGATCTCTTTCGCGAGATGCGCACCGGCATCCGCCTTGTCGGCCAAGTACTACGGGCGCAAGTGGATTCGCGGAAGCCTGACCGGGTCGGAAGAGCTGCGCACCGAACTGCTGGAGCGGGAGTTCGCGAACATGGAACTGCTGCGCGATGCCGGTTTCCGCGATCGGCCTTACTTCGTGCCGCGGCCGCTCGCGAAAGTTCCGGGAATCGAGTGGCTGCTGCTCGAGGAATTCGTCGATGGCGTGAACCTGCACCATGCCATCTGGGAGGCGGTGACGACCGGCAGTGACGAAGCCCTCCTGCACGCGCTCGACCTGACGACGGGAGCGCTGGCGCGGCTCCATGAGACGCCGCTGACGCCGGCGCTCATGCCGCCGAAAGACCCGTATGTTTACCTTCACAAGATCGTGAGGCAACTGCGGGAGTGGGACATCATCGACGAGGGGCACGCCGCGCGTCTCATCGACAGGTGCGAGGCATGGAAGCGCAGCGGCATTCTCGGCGACGGAGCGTACACAATGGTCCACGGCGACGCGACGCCGGAGCATTTCCTGGTCTCCGGCGACACTCTCGGAATGATCGATTTCGAGTCCGTGCGCCGCGACGATCCCGCTCGCGACCTCGGATATCTCGCCGCCGAGATCAAGCATCTCTTCTGGTCCTACAGCGGAGACCCTCACGTGGCCGAGCCGTACACACGGCACATGCACGCGAGCTACGGGCGCGCTTCGCGGCGCGGCGATCCTTCGCTCACCAACCGGTCCCGCTATTACATGGCCTGCGGCGAGCTGCGCATCGGCAGGAACTCGTGGCTGCCGCTCGACTACCGGCGGCGCCTCATCGAAGAGGCGGAGGAGTGTTGGAGACTGTGACACCGCGGGCCATCCTCTTCGATTTCTACGGAACCCTCGTCGACGTGCACACGGACGAGCATCCGCACGCGCCGTGGCAGGTACTGGCGTCGTGGCTGGCGTACCGGAACGCGACGTTCGACGCCGGAGTGCTGCGGCAGACGTACCTCGACGCGGCACAGCGCACGCTGGATGAGAGCACCGAGGCGCATCCGGACGTCGACGTCGTGACGATCTTCGAGGCGATTCTCCGCGACGGGGGCGGCGATCCCGGCGATGCGGTGCCGGCGGCGCAGCTTCTCCGCTCGCTCACCATCACGCGCTGGCAGGTGTACGAGGAGTCGGCGGCGGTCGTGAGCGCACTGGCGGCGCGCTTTCCGCTCGCGCTGATCTCCGACAGCCAGGAGCCGTATCTCTTTCCCGAACTGCGGCGCTCCGGGCTGGCAGAGCACTTCGGGACGATCGTCGTGTCGTCGCTTTACGGCTACCGCAAGCCCGACCCGCGCCTGTTCGGCGTCGCGCTCGAGGAGCTCGGGATCGCGCCGTCCGAGGCGGTCTATGTCGGCAACTCGTGGGAGCGCGATGTGATCGGCGCACGGAATGCTGGAGTGCGGCCGATTCTCATCGAGCGCGAGCATGACCGCGGCGGCGACGACGGCGTCGAAGTGCTGCGCGATCTCCGCGGCCTTCTGCGGTTCACTCAGTGACGGGCGCGGCCCTCGCGCGACTGCACGCGCAGCAGCGCCGCATCGACCGCGGCCACCTGCGCCTGCGCGCCGATGTCGGCGAAGATGCCGCGTGCGATCCCGAGCTCGCGCACGGCGGAGTCGAAGTCATGCCGCTGCTCGTGGGCGAGACCGATGGAGAAGGCGACGCTGGCGCGCTGCTCGTCCCAGTGAATGTGCTGCAGCACGTCGCGGGCGCGCTGAAAATACCCGAGCGCCTGGTCTGCCTCGCCACGGGCCAGCGCGATGCGGCCGAGGGCGTCGTACGTCGGCCCGATGCCCTCGGGCTTTCCGTGGGGACCGTACAGGTCGAGCGTCTGGCGATAGAGCCGCTCCGCCTCGTCGAGATTGTTCTCCGAGTGCTCGAAGGCGGCCATCGTCGCCAGCATGAGACCGAGCTGCCCGTGATTTTCGGGAGTCCACCAGGCTCGTTCGAGCGCGCTGGAGAAGAGTGAGCGTGCGCGGCCGCGGTCGCCCTGCGACCATTTCACGCGACCGAGGTAGCGCCGCGCGGCGATGGTCCCCTCGTGATGATCCTGGGCCTCGAAGATGGCCAGGGCGACGGCGCACCACCGCTCCGCCGCGGCGAAGTCCTCGGCGTGATAGAGCACGCGCGTGGTCGGGTAAAGCGCCGCCCACGCCATCTCGTTGCGATTCCCCGTTCCGCTCGCGGCGAGAAAGGCCAGCTCGCCGAGTGCGGCGCCGAGCCGCCAGTAGTCGAGGCGGTACAGCGAGTCGTCGAGCGCGATGCGCAGCGGCTCCAGATCGTGCATCCGCCCGGCGGCGTATGCGCGCTGCACGGCCCAGACGAGATTGCCGAGCTCCGGCTCGACCATGCCGGCGCGATCCGGATGCCATCCGGCGCCGCGTGCGTGCTCGCGCAAGGCGTCGAGAACGGGATGGAGCATGTCCGGAACATCGAGGCCGCTCGTGTCGCGGAACAGCGTGCGCAGCGTGCCGCAGAGCGAGAGCTGTCCGTTCGGCGACCGTTCAATGAGACCGCGCGCGGACAGGGAGTCCGCGGCCCCATCGAATCCGTCGCGGTCGACGCCGGTGGCGTGCGCGACGATCGATGCGGCGGACGGGAACGGCAGCGTCGCACAGACGGCGAGGATGCGCAGCTCCACCTCGGGGAGCCTTTTCAGCAGCGCGCGTGTGTACTCTTCCGGCGTGGATCCCGAAGCCTCCGAGCCTTCCGCGCGCAGCCCGAACGGGTATCCGCGCGCCAGCGGAGCGAGGTCCAGCTCGAGCTCGCCGATGCCGAGGCGCTCGGATGCCGTGACGAGGAAGCGCACCGTCTTCGGCATGGCCTGAATGAACGCGCGCACCGCGTCGGCGCTCGCGGCCGCGACGTCGTCGATGACGACGAGCGCCGCGCCTTCGGCGAGCAGTGCCGCGGCCGCGGTGAGGCGCGCCGCCGAGCCGAGACGCGCCAGACGGGCCCCGCCGACGGTCATCAGGATCACCGTAGCCAGGCCGTCGAGGGTGTATGGCCGCGCCGTGTCGCGAGGCAACTGCTGCATGCCGGTGGCCTCGGCGAGCGTCGGAGCGATCCATACGACCGCCTTCCATCGATCGACGTTCCGCGACACCGCATCGGCGGCAAACCGCATGATGAACGCACTCGCGCCGACGCCGGGCGGGCCCTTCACCAGCACGATGTTCGACGTGGTGTCCATGACCAGCGTGCGGAGCCGGGCCAGCTCGTTCTTCCGCTCGGGGAGATCAATGGCGGCGTACGCCGGCACATTGTTGGGCGGCGGCGCGGCGGCCGGCCGCTCTGGCTGCAGCGGCTGCTGCTTCGTGGCCGCACACCATTCACGCGGCGCATCGCGGAACAGCATTGCGTCCGGATGGTCGTTGAAGAGCACCGGCAAGGCCCAGTGCGGCTTTTCCCATCCGCTGTAGATGACCATCGCCTTGCGTCCCTCGGCGACGCATTTCTCCAACGGGCAGCCCTCGGCGAGCAGGGCGTACATGTCGTCGAGGAACGGCGCCGTGTCGCCCGCGTGCTGGAGAGCCAGCACGGCGGGGACACCAAAGCGATTCGTCTCCGCCGCCAGTTGCAGGCCAGTGCCGGCGACGCATTCGCGGACGCACAGCACGAGCAGCCGCACGGGCGCGTCGTGCAACAGCAGCTCGAGCGCTTCGCCGGTGAAGGTTCGATCGCCCATGAGCAGCCTGCCGGCGTCGTCGCAGTCGGCAATGAGGTGGACGACGTGATACGGCCGGTCGCGCAGTGCCGGGCGCAGAGCGCGCAGCGTTGGCTGCTGCAGCAGCTCGACGTGTCCGAGCTTGCCGGCGCGCAGGAGCGGCTCGAGCGATGCGCGCACGTTCGAGATTCCGTTTCCGCTCGAGGCGTCGACGAGGAGAACGTTCGCGTTCGCGATCGGCGCGAACTGTGTCCCTTCGAGATCGGCCGAATAACGGACGATCGGATAGTGGCCGGCGACGGTGAGGAACGCCGTGCCGTCGTGCAGCAGCTCCCAGGGCAGGGCGATCGTGTCGGCGTCCGGCGTGCGCACTCGGATGCGCAATGTGGCCGGCGCGGTACGGCTCCCGGTGTCGTGCGCGCGTTCCCACATCTGCCGGACCGCGGGCGTGTAGATCTTGCGATGGAGCAGGGCGCCGAGATCTTCGCATTCGGCACGCGTGGCCGTGCCGGCGCGAACGGCGGCAGTGCGGCGCTGGAGGTCTTCCCGATCGAGCCGCGTCGTCTCCGACACGTTTCCGCCGATCGCTCCGCAGTGCACGCGCAGCCCGTAGTCGTCCCCGGATGCAGGAGAGAGCGTCACGTCGAAGTTGCGGTAGCGCGCCGGCTCCGGCGGCGGCGCGGCCGGGACCGTCCGCACGACCTTGCGGTCACCGCGGAGCTGTGCCGCGAGCTTGTTGAGCTCCTCTTCCCTCGTTGCGGGGTTCGTGAAGTCGGCGTAGGCCGTGGCGTCCAGCGGACTCGGAATCTCGCACGGGGTGAGCATCGCCGCGATGGGCCGGCTGCGTCCCTCGCGGATGTACTTGTCGATACTGACCTGGTACTCGAGTCCCATGGTCCAGCGGCTGGAGAGAAAGGAAGGACTGAGAACGAAGAGGGCGAAGCGGCAGCGGCGGAGGGCGTCGGTAAGCGACGTGTGCAGGACGTCACCCGGGAGGATCTGGTCGCGGTCGACCCAGACCTTCACTCCCCGCTCTTCCAGACCCGGAATCAGCCAGCGATAGACTTCCGTCGAATCGAGATTGCTGTAGGAGATGAAGGCGTCGAGCACGGCGCGGTCTCCCGAATTCGTGCAATCCGGAAGTATACAGCCAAGGGCGCGCGAGCGCTGTCAGGCCACACGAGGTGTCCGATGGTACGGATGGTGCTTCGGAGGCTGGCAGAGATAGCGGTACGTCGATGCGGAGTATGGCGACGGACCGGCAGTGGGCGTAGAGTAGGCGTTTACCAGAGAGAGAAGGAGCTCAGAAATGCGGATTTCCGTCCGGATTTTCCGTCGTTGCACGTCCATTCATGTGTTGGCGTTGGTGCTGTTCATCGGGTTCGGCGCCGCCAGCGTATCGGCGCAAACGTTCGCGTACGTCTCGAACGCGCTCGACAACACGGTGTCGGTGATCGACACGGCGACCAATACCGTCACCGCCACCATTCCCGTCGGACTGTCACCTGCCGGTGTGGCCGGCACGCCGAACGGTGCCTTTGTCTACGTCGTGAACAACGACGCCGCCTCGGTGTCGGTGATCAGCACAGCCACGAACGCCGTCGTCGCGACCATCCCCGTCGGGATCGACCCGACCATCGTCGCCGTCTCGCCGAACGGCGCGCGCGCTTACGTGACGAACTTCGCGTCCAATAACGTGTCGGTCATCGATACGGCGACGAACACCGTCATCGCCACCGTGCCCGCGGGTATCGGACCGAACGGTGTGGCCGTTACGCCGGACAGCAAATTCGCGTACGTATCGAACGACGGCGGCACGGTCAACGTCATCAAGACGGCCACGAACACGGTCGTGGCGACCATTCCGGTCGGCGGCGATCTGACCGGCGTGGCCATCACGCCCAATGGCGCATACGCGTACGTGGCGTCGTTCTTCAGCAGCACGATCTTCGTGATCGACACCGCCACGAACGCCGTCGTCGACAGCATCGCCGGCACGACCACCGCCCTCGGTCTGGCCATCACCCCGAACGGTGCCTCCGCGTACGTGACGCTGGTGCTGGCGAACTCGGTGGCCGTGATCAACACGGCCACGAACACCATCGTCGGAAACGTGCCCGTCGGCGTGTCTCCGCTGCTGCTGGCCGTGACGCCGAACGGAGCGTTCGTCTACGTGACGAACTCCGACGCCGATACGGTCTCGGTGATCGCGACGGCGACGAACACCGTGGTGGCCACCATTCCCGTCGGGAACTACCCGCAGGGCATCGCCATCGTAGTGATCTCGCAAGGCCCGACGAGCAAGGAGCAATGCAAGAAAGACGGTTGGAAACAGTTCACCAACCCGAGCTTCAAGAATCAGGGACAGTGCGTGTCGTACGTCAATCACCTGTAATCAGGAGACTCGACCGCGACCTCCGGCGTGACAGGCCGGAGGGCTAACCGACTGAACTACGACGGGCGCTCACTCCTGAAACAGAAACGACAGCCTCTTGAGGAACCGGATGTGGGTGGTGAGGGCGCCGAGGTAGTGGCGGACGGTGCGTTCGCCGTAGCCGCGCTCCTGGAGGTAGGAGGTCACTTCGTCTTTCCAGCCATTGTCGCCGGCGAGGCTGCGGCGGACGACGTCGTCGAAGTGGCGGAGGCGCTGGACGAACTCGGACTCGAACATGTTGCCGACCTCGGGATCGTCGACGATGGCGTGCTGGGTCCGGTCGTAGGCGTCCTTCATGGCGCGGCGGAAGGCGTCCATTCCTTCGCGCTCGACGCGGCGGTTGACCCGGTAGATGTCGCGGACGTAGTCGATTTCGCTGTGCACGGGAGGCGGTCCGCCGATCTCGCCGCCGAGGATGAAGCGGGCGTCGCGGGTGGCGGCGCCGAGGGAGGGGCCGGCGGTGTACGACTTCTCGTAGGCGGAGGCGAACGCCAGCGAGTCGTGGTCCATGAAGATCATGCGGACGCGCCACTCCCCCTCCTCGAAGACGCTGCGCAGGCCGCAGTTGCGGGCCACGAACGACTCCCCGTGCGAGTGGCCGCGCGCGGCGAGGAGGGTTCCCCAGAAGCAGCCGATCTGCGACAGGACGTCGATGAAGGTGCGGTCAGCGCGGGCGCGATTCGCGGGGACGGCGAAGGCCGCGTCGAGATAGCTGGCGTAGCCGCGGAACGGCGTGTCCGGCGGCGTGTAGACGCCGAGCACCTCGTCGAGCAACTCGTCCGCGAAGCAGCGCGAGTCGTCGCGGGTGTAGTCGGTTCCGAGCTGTTCGAAGTAGCGGGCGTCGCCGCGGCGGCCGAGGTAGAGACCGAGGCGCTCGAGGCGGAACGAAGTCGTCCCGACCTGCACCGCCTGCGCCGGCTTGGTCAGGCCGAGGAACTCGATCGTGAGGGAGAGGTCGTTCAGCTTCTCGGTCCGGGGCTCCTGTGCCAGTTTCGCGAGCTCCGCCGACACGCGCTCCATGTGACGGCGCATGCGGCCGTACTGCGCGCCGAAGACTTCCGGTTCGGTGAAGTAGTCGAGCACGTCGGCGTCGCCGATCGGCGAAGGGACGGAGAAGATGCTGGCCAGATGGATCGTGACGGAGATCGGCGCGACACGTTTGTGGACGAGCCGGTAGAGGCGCGACAGGATGGCGGCGTTCGACGTTTCGAGCGCGAGATGCCGCTGGTCGGAGCCGCCCTGCAGGTGATGCGACGGCGGCAGAACGTTCCCCTCGCGCTCATACAGAACGTCGAGCGGGAACGGGCCGCGAATGCCGGCGCGTTTGATCTCGATCTCGGCGTCGCTGCCGGGAAGCTTCACCGTCAGCACCACCGTGCCGAGGGGATACTCGACCAGCGAGTTGATCTCGCTGCTCGTCTGCGGCGCGGTCCAGCGGATCGCGGCGTCATCGCCGAGGCGAACGAGGATGTCGCGGTCGAGCGCCGGCAGCGACTGCAGCGCCTCCCGCGACTCCGGGTCGACGTGGGGATGCGTGTACAGCGGTATGGCCCGGATGCCGCTGGAGTGCTGCACGGCGGCCTCGATCCGGGCGAAGATCTCCTCCGGCGTCCAGAGCCAGCGCGCCAGCGTCAGACGGCATTCGCGCGTGGCGAGGTGGAGGAAATCGGCGATGGGTGCATTGGCGCGGGTGGAGGCCAGACCGTCGTGGACGCGTGCGTTCCGCGCGAGCCGGTGCCGCAACGCGGATGAATCGAGCTCGGTGATCCCGAGCTCGCCGCGCCAGTAGTCGAGGTCCTCGCCGAGGAGCAGGATGCCCTCGAGCATGAGCACGGCCGCGCAGCGGACCGGCCATGCGGCATCGCGGTCGACGGCGACGTCGCGCAGCGACGAGGCGAAGCCGCGGTCGTATTCGCGTACGGTGAGGAAATGCTCGAACAGCCGCGCGAAGCGCGGCTGTTCGCCGGCGAATGCGCCTACGAGCCGTTCGATGCGTGCAGAGGCGCGTTTCGCGATCGGGATTCGTTCCACTGGGCGGGTGGGACCAGGCGTCTGCTACTTCTTCTTCGAATACGACTTGGCCTTGGTCGTCGATGTCGATGTTGAGGACGAGGAGGAGGTCGTTGCCTGTCCCTTCGCCTTCGCCGTCGACTCCTGACTCTTGGCCGTCGTCGTCGCCTTACCCTTGGGCTGGGCCTTTCCCTTCCCCTTGCCTTTGCCTTTCTTGCCCTGGTTCGGAATCACCTTCTGATTCGGCTTGCCGCCCAGGGCCAGCGTGAGCGCGACCAGCAGTTGCTTGGCGCACGTGCGGCTCATGCTGATGATCGCGACGTCACCGGAGGTGGATACGGGCGGCCAGAGCTGATCGGCGCACGACCGCTGAATGTTGATGACGACATTGCCAGTAGTGGACGTGGCCATCGAATACCTCCTAGAAGTCCGTACTGGAGAAGACGGTCTGGCCCACCGCTTTGTGAAATTTCACAGTTCCGCACGATTTCGGTCTTCGATCGAATCGGACGAAACGAGCTGTCCGTCACCGTCCGTTCACGAACCGGAAGCCAAAAGCGTCTTCTTTTTCGAAGCACTAAGGAGTGATCGCATGGCCTCGAACCGCGTCCCGGCGTTTCTTGTGATTTCTCTTCTCATCGCCGCCTCGTTTACGGCGGACGCGCAGGATCGCTGCGAGCGCACGATCACGGCAGACGTGGTCGCCCTCGACCAGCCGTACCTGGTCAATCGCCTCGGCGCGTCGATGCCCGAGGGGATGGTCTACGCGCTCGAGCGCGACGTCATGTCGAAGGCCTGCACCGGCACGAGCGGGCCATGCAACCAGCCGCTGACCGCGGGGAACGTGCAGTTGCGCTCGTACAAACGCCCGCGGCCGATCGTGCTGCGAGCGAACGTCGGCGACTGCCTGGCCATCAACTTCACGAACCTGCTGGCGACGACGCCGGTGGCGACGCAGCCGTCCACACGCAATGCCTCGCTCCACGTGGCCGGCATGGAGATGGTGAACAGCATCAAGGACGACGGCTCGTTCGTCGGCGTGAACGCCGACAGCAACGTGGCGCCGGGCCAGAGCATCACCTACGTCCTCCGGGCCACGGCCGAGGGGACGTTCATGCTGAACAGCGAAGGGGCGGCGTTCGGCGGGCCGAACCAGCCGAACGACGGCGCGCAGGTCACGGCCGGCCTGTTCGGCGCCGTCAACGTGCAGCCGCGCGGCTCGGAGTGGTACCGCAGCCAGGTCACGCACGAAGAGCTCGAATACGCGATCAACACGTCGATCACCGGAGGGTTCAGCCCCCTCGGCCAGCCGTTCATCAATTACAAGGCGAAGTTCCCGGCAGGCCATCCGCGGGCCGGTCAGCCCGTCCTGGCCATGATCGACGACAACAGGAATCTCGTGGCCACCGACCTCACGGCGGTCATCACCGGTCCGAACGCCGGGGCTTTTCCGGAGCAGCCGCCTCCGCCGGCCGGCGATCCGAACCTCCAGCCGGTGAACATCGAGCCGAACCGTCTCGAGCCGTATCGCGAGTTCACCATCGCCTATCACGAGCTGTTCGACAGCGTGCAGGCCTTCCCGATCATGACCGACCCGGCGGCCGGTCTGCAGTCGATGCTCCTGCCGGCCACCGACGGATTCGCGATCAACTACGGCACGGGCGGCATCGGCGCGGAGATCCTGGCAAACCGCTTCGGCGTCGGCCCGATGGGGAGTTGCGCGGACTGCCGTTTCGAGGAGTTCTTCCTCAGCGCCTGGACCGTGGGCGACGCGTCGATGCTGGTCGACGTGCCGGCCAACACGCCGTGCTCGAATCAGCCGAACAACCCGGCCGTCACCCCCACGACGCCGCCGCCGGGACAGCCGGCAAGCGCCCCGTGCACCCTCGGCGTCGCCGGCAACGCGCCCGCGGGCATCAAACCGTACCGCAAGGCGACCAAGGTCCTGTACGAGGACGACCCGAGCAACGTCTACCACAGCTACATCAACGACCGGGTGAAGTTCCGCATCCTGCACACCGGCACGGGTGTGTCGCACGTCCATCACCTGCACGCGCACCAGTGGCTGCACTCGCCGAACAGCGACGGCAGCACGTACCTCGACAGCCAGCTGATCAACCCGGGCAGCGCGTACACGCTCGAGATCACGTTCAAGGGCGGCGGCAACCGCAACAAGACCGTCGGCGACTCGATCTTCCACTGCCACTTCTATCCTCACTTCGCGGCGGGCATGTGGGCGATGTGGCGGACGCACGACGTGTACGAAGTCGGCTCGCCGTTCAAGTCCACGAGGTTCGAGTCGCAGCTCGGGAAGTACAAGACCCGCGCGCTGCCGGACGGCGAGATCGCCACCGGTACGCCCATCCCGGGCCTGATTCCGATGCCGACGCTGATGATGCCGCCGATGCCCGCACCGGTGGTCATGCAGCCTGTGGCGGACCCGAACAACCCCACCGGCCCGCCGGTCGGCTACCAGGCCGTAGCCGATCTGGATAACAACGTGAATCCGGGATTCCCGTTCTTCATCCCCGGCGTGGGCGGCACGCGCGCGCCGCATCCGCCGCTCGACTTCGCCGTCGACAATGGCGTCGTGCAGGACGGCGGGTTGCCACGCCATGTGCTGCTGAACGCCAAGATCACCGATGAAAAGCACACCCAGCTCGACTTCACGAAAGACTACAAGGACGTCAACGCCTACCAGCTTCCCGAGGACGGAACCGCCGTGGAGAAGGTGGCCATGGCGTTCCACGCGAAGTGCTATCACCCCTCCTTCACCCCGGGAGGAGTGGCATCCGCGGCGGGACGCGGCTTCCGGACGAACGGCCTGCCGCCGGCGCCGGGAGCGCCGTTTGCCGATCCGGCTCTCGATCCGAAGAACGACGAGCGGCCGGACGTCTTCAACTGCGATCCGATCAAGGACAAGATCCGCTACAAGGCGGCGGTCATTCAGTCCGATATCGTCCTGAACAAGAAGGGGTGGCACTACCCGCAGTCGCGCTACCTCACGCTCTGGCAGGACGTGCTGCCGAACTTCCGCAGCGAGGTACCGCAGGAGCCGCTCTTCATCCGCGCCAACTCGAATACAGTGGTCGAGTACTGGCACACCAACCTCGTGCCCGATTACTTCGAGGTCGACGACTTCGAAGTACGCACGCCGACCGACATCATCGGTCAGCACATTCACCTGGTGAAGTTCGACGTCACCTCGTCGGACGGTGCGGCGAACGGCTACAACTACGAAGACGGCACGTTCAGCTACCAGGAAGTGAAGGGGCTCATTTCCCACATCAACGACTGCGGCGGCCTGGCCTGGGGCCTCGACACGATCTCCAAATGCGTGCCGGGGACATACCAGCAGCCGGCGACAGGCCGCTCGCTGCTGACGATCAAGCGTCCGCCGCAAGGCATCTGCTCGGATGCGGAGCTACAGAAGGAGCCGTGCAAGAGCTGGTACGGCGCGCAGACCACCGTGCAGCGCTGGTTCGCCGATCCCATTGACCACAACAACATCAACGGCACGCGCACGCTGCGGACCGTCTTCACGCACGATCACTTTGGTCCGTCCACTCACCAGCAGGTCGGCCTCTACGCGGCCTTCGTGGTCGAGCCCGAGAAGAGCATCTGGTACCAGTCCGAGACCGGCGTGAAGCTCAACACGCGCGACGACGGCGGACCGACGACCTGGAACGCGATCATCGAGACGCCGCCCGGAGCCGAGGAGGACTACTCCGAGGCCAACACCTACCGCGAGTTCATGATCGCCGTACAGGATTTCCACCTCGCCTACCGTCCCGACAGTCCGGCCCAGCCCAACCAGCCCATCCCCGGATGGCCCGTAACGACGCCGCCGACACCTACCGGCTGGGTCAGCACGAAGACGGCCATCAGTCCGGCCCTCTCGGCGCAGGGCTTGATTCCACGGCCGCAGATCGTCAGCGGCGGCCCGTTCTCCGGAACCACCACCTTCAACTACCGCAACGAGCCGCTCCCCTACCGCCTCGCTCCGCCGGCGCAGGGGACAGGCGATCCGAAGTCGACCGATCTGTCCTACGTCTTCTCGTCGCTCATCAACCGGAACGACCCGGCCATGAACGCCCAGCCGAAGCCGGGCACGCCGATCAATCCCGGCGGCCCGTCCGTGACGCAGACCGATCCGCTCGTGCTGCCGTTCATCTATCCCCAGACGGCGCTCACCTTCGGCATGCAGGCGCGCGATCCGTATACGCCGCTGCTGCGCGCATACGAGGGAGACCGCATCCAGGTCCGCGTCATCACCGGGGCGCACATGCTCCCGCACTCGTTCACCATGACCGGGATGAAGTGGCTGTTCGAGCCGTCGTTCGACGACTCGGGCTATCGCAGCACCCAGACCATGGGCATCTCCGAGCACTTCGAGTTCCTCTTCACGACGCCGCGGGCTACCCCCTCGAAGGACCCGAAGGCCAACTGGAGCGATTACCTGTACATGCCCGACGCCTCGAACGCGGCCCACGGGCTGATCGAAGGCACGTGGGGCATCTTCCGCGCGTACAAGTCGACGGCCGACCACTGGCCGCCGGTCCCGACGAAGGGCCCGAAGAACGCCCCCCTCAAGCCGCTCAGCACGAACAAGGTGGTCAAGCCGCTGCCGGCGCCGACCAATCGCGCCGGCTACAGTTGCCCGCCTGAAGCGCCGGTCAAGGAAATGCGCGTGCTGTCGCAGACGCCGGGCTGGATGTTCTACAACACGCGCGGCGCCGGGCCGGCGGGCCTGTTCGCGGCGCCGAATCTGGCCACGATCGGCAAGAGCGGACCGCCGTCGCCGACGGACTTCGGGACGGCCATCGTCAACTACTTCCCGATGCTCTACACGCTCGACAACAACCGCAACACAACCGAGCCGCTCGTCCTGCGGGCCAACGCGGGCGACTGCATCGCGGTGACCGTGGCCAACGCGTTCAATCCGAATTCCGGAACGTTCTCGCAGACGTCCACGGCCCGTTTCGCCCCGGACATCAACCTCTGGCCGTCGAAATACGTCGGCTTGAATCCGGCCCTCGTGTCGTACGACGCGATGACCAGCGCGGGACTCAACGTCGGCTTCAATCCCGATCAGCTCGTGGCCCCCGCCACGACGGACAACTACAAGGCCGGCAAGTACAACGAGCGGACGTACTACTGGTACGCCGGTCAGACCAATGTCTCCCAGGCAGGGAAGGTCACCGGCATCCCGATCGAGCTCGGGTCGGTGAACCTCACGCCGTCCGACCCGCTCGAACAGGACCTCCGCGGTCTGATCGGCGGCCTGATCGTCGAGCCTCCGGGCTCTATTGCCTGCGTCGACATGCTCGATCCGACGGCGAAGCTGATGCAGTACACGTCGGCCACGGTGTACGCCGGCGGAACGTGCGCGAATCCCGGCCGGCTGCTCTATCGCGAGTTCGTGCTGCTGACGCAGGACGACCTGGCGAACATTGAATGGAACGGCGGTCAGACAACGATCGGCCCGCCCGTGGCCGGATCGACATTCAACGCGTCGCCCGGCTCGACTCAGGTGGCGATCAACTACCGCACCGAGCCGATGCCGTACCGCTTCGGCGTGGAGCCGCCGTACACGAACAACCCGGACGTCTATCGGGCGTTCTCGGACGGTTTCGTCCTGGCCGAGCCGCAGACGCCGATCTTCTCCGCCGCCAAGGGCACCCCCACGCGCTTCCGCCTCCTCCACCCCGGCGGCAGCGGCAACCCGCAGATTGTGGCGCTGCACGGCCACGTCTGGCAGGAGCTGCCGTACCAGTCGGCCTCGCCGACGCGGGTCTCGACGTCGATCGGCAACAACCGGCTGTCGCAGTGGCTCGGCATGCGCGACAACTTCGCCACCAACAGCGCCTACGAGATCGTGCTGCCCAGCGCCGGCGGCACCAACCGGATCACGGGCGACTACATCTGGCGCAACATGCCCGCGAACATCCTGCAGCAGGGCATGTGGGGCATCTTCCGCGTCGCCGACGGTGGCTCGGACGCGGTGCGCATCGGCAGCGCCAACTGGATTCCGGGACCGTCGATCTGGGTACACGGCTCGAGCACCGTATTCCTCGACTCGCAGCCCAATGCGAAGAACGGCCAGCGTGCCGCGACCGTCGCGCTCTACGTCGGCCGCGAAGGAGAGCAGGGCACGCTGCTCAGCGACAAGGTGCCGGTCGGAGACAACGGTCTCTGGTGCCTCTCCAACTATCCCGACCTGGTGAATTGCGCACAGATGACGCAGGCCACCCAGGACTGGCTCAAGAGCGCCATCAACGGCGACCCGGGCCTGCAGAGGTTCATCACGGCCGTGTCGCCGAACGGCGGAAAAACCGTGGTGCCGCTGCAGGCAGCGGTCTGGCCGCCGCCGGCGCCGACACCGCCTTCAGCAGCGCCGGTGCAGGGCGAGAGCACGCGGTTCATCCCGCAGCCGCGTCCGCACGGCGAGGCCGTCCCGTCGCCGTCGACGGCCCCGGCCGTTCCGCCGTCCCGGCCTTCCGAACAGCAACCGCCGCAATAGCCGTAACGGTTCGTGCGGGCGAGCAGAGCTCGCCCGCACGAGCCCAGGTCGTCGATCCATGCGGATGATCAACTACAAACAAACCTTCGACATCTTCATCTGCGGCGGGTCTCAGCACGTGGAACTGCTCAAGCAGGTGCTGCCCAAGCTCCTCCCCTACGGGACGGTGCATCTGGGGTCGAGCTTCCTTTCGGAGATCGACCTCTTCGAGCTGCACGGCCTGTACGACGTCCTGCACACGCCGCGGCACAGCAACGACGGCTATCACAACTTCGAGCTCTTCTCGATCCGCGACATCAACCGTCTGGCCACGGCCCCGTACTTCGTCAAGCTCGACGCGGACATCCACATCGAGCCGGACTGGATCGCCTACGTCGAGCAGTGCATCGCCCGCTATCCCGACGCGGTGCTCTTCGGGCCGTATCGCGGCTGCGTCGACGTGAACTTCGAGATCAGCGGCGCGCTGGTGCGGCGCATGCTCCGGCGCGACCTCCGCGTGACGAACGCGCCGAAGGTGATCGGCGGCTTCTACGTCGGCAAGACGGCCTTCTTCAAAGAGCACAAGCGGATGATGGACATCGTCCACGAGCTGCTGTGGTGCTACGAGGACGGGGTCCGCCGCCATCCCAGCCCCAATCCTGAATACTGGAGCGGCAATCCGCCGCGGCGCGCGCGCCTGACCATCACCGGCCGCAGCCCGCGCTTCCGCGGCAACGAGGACACGCTGCGCAGCCTGGTCGTCCACGCGGCGGGGGCGAGCGATCGCCTGCATGTGGTCGACAGCGGCGGCCGCATTCGCATCGAAGGACGCACGGCGCCGGCGCAGCCCTGACACATCCATGACACACCCGCTCGATCGCCTTTACCAAGGCTTGCCGATTTTCGTCGTCTCCACCGGAACGAGCCTGCGGGGCTTCGACTTCCGGCGACTCGACGGCCAGGTGACGGTCGGCATCAACCGCGTCATCGAGCATTACGACCCGACCATCGTGCACCTCCTGGACAGGACCGCGCACGTGACGCACGCCGCGGCGTTGGAGCGGTACGGCGGTATCATCATCGCCAACGAAGACGCGGCCCCGCCGCGCACGAACGCACGGACGTACGAGATCCGCCACAACGTCGATACGTTCCGCATGAACGGCGACCGCACCGAGGTGTCCACGTACGTCGGCCGCTCGTTCCACGACGGCTTCTACGGCGGCGGCGCGGGATGCACCGCACTGCACACGGCGGTGCTCCTCGGCGGCGACCCGATCTACCTCCTCGGATACGACTTCTACGAGGACAACGGCCGCCACTTCGACGAATGGGACCCGTCGTGCAACGCCAGCGACCTGTACAAGATCCCGTTCGACTGCCTCCAGCACCTGGCCCGCGAGCCGTGGATGCCGCGGATCTACAACTGCAATCCGCTGTCGCGCCTGCGCTGCTTCCCCTTCCTCGACCTCGATACCGTCGTCCCGAGCCGCGCCGCATGACCGCCGCCCCGTTCATCTCCCGCAAGACGGGACAGTTCGCGTACTTCGCGCGGCAGGTCGGCGACTGGGACTGGCAGACGAAGAACGTGCTCGACTTCGGCGGCAACATCGGCAACATGCTGCGCGACGCGGGCTCGACGATCGACCACCGGCGCTACTGGTGCCTCGACGTCGTCGACGAATCGACCGCCGAGGGGCGCAGGCGCTTCCCCGATGCGCACTGGCATTTCTACGACCGCTACTGCTTCTACTTCAACCCGCGCGGCGTCCGCGGCCTCCCTCTCCCCGACCTCGGGGTGAAGTTCGATTACATCCTCGCCTACTCGGTGTTCACGAACACGGGGCCGTCGGACATGCTGGAGATGGTTCCGCAGCTCGAGGCCATGCTCGCCGACGGCGGCGCGCTGGCGTTCACGTTCATCGACGCGGGGTTTCGGCCGTGGGATCACTACCCCGGAACGAATTTCGAGTGGCGGCTGAACCGCGAGGGGGGCGATCCGTCGTCGTTGCAAGGCCGGCGCATGACCCGGCAGGCGCTCGAGGCGAAGTGGTGCGTCCTCGTCAACGGCGAGGAGCTCTTCGTCGAGAGCGAGGAGATCGGCCACTATCCGCCCGAGGCGCAGCAGTCCCACCACACGTTCTACAGCACGCCGTACATGCGGACGCTGTTTCCGCACGCTTCGATTCAGGAGCCGGTCGAGGACGAGATGCAGCACTGCTGCGTCATCAGGAAGAGGTGAGCCATGGAATTCGTGCGGCTGACGGCGGAGCAGCGGAAATCGTTCGACGAGGACGGCTTCCTGGTCGTGCGCAAGGTGCTCGACGCCCCGGCGATTCAACGCGCCACTGCCGCGGGCGACTCTCTGGCTCACGCCTTCCTGAACAAGCCTGAGCTGCTCGACCGGTTCGAGTACAACCACCTCGATCTCCGCCCGGCCGTCGTCACCGAGAAGGCGCTCCTCGAGCTCATCACCCACTCCACCGGGGTGTCGTACATGATGCAGCTCCTCGGCCCGAACATTCATCTCCACTCGACCGCGCTGATCTACAAGCGCCCATCGCGCCCCGACGGACCGGCCTTCCGCCGCGGCTGGCATCGCGACATCCGCATCCCGAAGGACCTCGGCCATCAGTTCCTGCCACGCGTCGGGATCAAGATCTGTTACGCGCTCACCGATTTCCACGAGCCGAATTCCGGGATGACCCTGCTCGCCCGCGGGACACACATGCGCACCGCCCCGCTGGTGTTGAAAAAGGGAGTCGTCGATCCCGAGGGCATCGAGGTCTGCGACCTGCAGCTCGATGCGGGCGACGCGTTTCTGTTCGACAACCGGCTCTTCCACACCGCCGCGCCGAACGTGAGCAACCGGACCTCGAAAGTGGTGATGCTCGGATATGCGTATCGCTGGATGAAGCAGGAGGTCTATCTCGAGACGCTCGATGCGTCCTACTTCAAGCAGCAGCATCCCATCACGCGGCAGCTCCTCGGCGGCTACCGCGACATCGACACGCCTCCGTGGGCGCTGCAGCAGTTTGCGAAGAGGCACGGCGCCGCACCCGAGGAAATCCCCTGGACGGTGAATGCATGACCATAGCCCTCGCCCGCGAGCACATCACCACGCGCGAGACGCAGTTCGCTTATTTCGACGAGATCCTCGGCCGGCCGTCGTGGACCGGGCAGAAGATCCTCGACTTCGGCGGCAACACCGGCGTGTTCCTGCGGAACGCGCATGGGATCGACCACGCCGACTACTGGTGCATGGACGTCCACGAGCCGGCCCTCGAGCGCGGACGCGCCGAGTTCCCGCGCGCCCACTTCGTCCACTACGACCGCTACAGCACCGAGTTCAATCCAGACGGTATCCTGAATCTCCCGGTGCCCGACTGCGGGACGCAGTTCGACGTCATCCTAGCCTTCTCCGTCTTCACCCACGTGCATCGCACGGAGCTGTTCGAGCTCGTGACCGCCCTGCGGCGCATGCTCGCTCCAGGCGGCGTGCTCGCCGTCACGTTCTGCGACCCGCGCTATGACCGCTCGCTGTCCGATCCCTCGCTGCCGCCCGGTCCCGACACGCTGAAGAACCTGTCGTGGTTCCCGAAATACAGCGCGGCGGAGATCGAGGAGCTGGTCGAGCGCGGCCGCCGGTCGCGCTGGTGCATCGCCATCGATGGCGAGCTGTACATCGATCCGGACGACTTCTCGCCCAAGCGTTGCCGCGACGAGGGATGGGGCACGTACTGCTCGTACTTCACCACCGAGACGGTGCAGGAAATGTTTCCCGAGGCCACCATCCACGAGCCGGTCAAACCGGAGTGGCAGCACTGCCTGGTGTTGAGGAACGGCTGATGGCGCTGCGCTTCCACTGGATGTTGCCGAAGGCCGGCGAAGTGGCGGCGACGCGGACGCCCGTCGAGTCCCGCCGCTATCGCGTGGCGGCGGTCGGCGACGATTCGCCGGCGCGGCGGCCGGACATGGAAGGGTGGTCGCACTGGGCGCGCCGGGCCGAGGAGTCGGGCATCGACTCGACGCTGGTCTGCTTCAACCGCTACGAGCCCGATCCGTTCATCGTCGCCTCCGCGCTGGGCGTCGCGACGTCGAAGCTGAAGTTCATCCTCGCCTACCGGTCCGGCCTGATGCAGCCGGCGACGTTCGTCCAGCAGGTCAACACGCTGTCCGGCTTCATCGGCGGACGGGTGGCGGTGAACCTCGTGGCCGGCAGCTCCAGCGCGGAGCAGCGCGGCTACGGCGACTTCCTGTCGCATGACGACCGCTACGCGCGGGCGGAGGAGTTTCTTGCCGTCTGCCACGCCTTCTGGCGCAACGGCCAGAACGTCGACTTCGACGGCCGCCACTATCGCATCGAGCGCGGCCGCATCCACACGCCGTTCAGCGACAACGGCCACCGCACGCCGGCCATCTACATCTCCGGCCATTCCGAACAGGCGCTGCAGCTCACCAGAACGCAGGGCAGCTGCTGGCTGCGCACGGCGGACGTGCCGGAGCGCATCGCCGCATCGGTGAAGGAAATGCGCGACGCCGGCCTCTCCGTCTGCCTGCGCGTCTGCGTGATCTGCCGCCCGACGCACGACGAGGCGGTGGCGGTGGCCGAGTCGCTCCTCTCCGACGCCGCCGGCGACGGCATCGCCGGCACGGCCGACGACTCACGGATGTACGCCGAGCGTTCGCGCGAAGCGGCGTGGCTGAGCCCCACGCTCTGGACCGGCCTGGTGCCAAAGTACGGGCCCGTCTGGACGACGCTCCTCGGCACGCCGCGCGAGCTCGCCGACGCGTTTCTCGCGTGGGGCGGGATCGGCGTCGACGAATTCATCCTCTCCGGCTGGCCGGAGCTCGACACCATGGACACCTTCGGCCGCGAAGTGCTGCCGCTGGTGCGGGAGGCAGAAGCATGAACCAGCTGCGCTTCCACTGGATGATGCCCAAGGGCGGCGAAGTCTCGATGAAGACCGCCCAGGAGACGAATCGCGTTCTCACGACCAAGGACCAGTCCCCGGCGGCCATGCCCGACATGGAAGGGTGGACGCGCTTCGCGCGCGCGGCCGAGGATGCCGGCATCGAGTCCGTGCTCCTCTCCTTCAGCCGCTACGAGCCCGACACCATCGTCGTCGCCACCGCGGTCGGCATGGCCACGTCGAAGCTCACCTCCATCGTCGCCTACCGCTCCGGCCTCATGGGACCGGCGACGTTCGTCCAGCAGATCAACACGGTCTCCGCGCTCACACAGGGGCGCGTGGCCCTGAACATCGTCGCCGGCAGCTCCACCGCCGAGCAGCGCGGCTACGGCGACTTCCTCGAACACGACGACCGCTATGCGCGCGCGGAGGAGTTCCTCTCCGTCTGCCGCACCTTCTGGAGCAACAACGGCAACGGCAGCACCGTCGCGTTCGACGGCCGCTACTACCGGCTCGAGGGGGGCAAGATCGCCACGCCGTACATCGCGCCGCAGCGGAAGATGCCGGAAATCTACATCGCCGGCCATTCCGACCAGGCCCGCAGCCTCGCCGAGACGCAGGGGACGTGCTGGCTGCGCCTGATCGACACGCCGGAGACGCTCCGTCCGCAGGTGGCCCGCATGCGCGAGGCCGGCAAGGAAGTCTGCCTCCGTCTCTGCCTGGTCTGCCGTCCGACCCGCGAGGAGGCGCTGCAGGCGGCACTGGCGTTGCTGCCCGACGAGAGCATCGCCCGCGAAGAGCGCGGCATCCTGATGCGCAGCGACTCCCGCACCCTGCATGACGCGCTCGCCGCCGCCGACTCGCACGGCTGGATGAACGACCTGCTCTGGGCCGGAGCGGTCCCCTACTACGGCTCCTCGGCCATGACTCTGGTCGGGACGCCCGAAGAGCTGGCGCAGGCGTTCCTCGACTATGGCAACATCGGCGTCACCCAATTCATCATCGCAGGCTGGCCGAAGCTCGACGAGATGGTCCGCTTCGGCCGTGACGTACTGCCGATCATTCGCAACATGGAGCGCAAGACGGAGGGAAGATCGTGACCACCGAAGCTCAGACCCTGGCGCCGCGGGCGTTCAACCGGACGATGTACCACGGCCACCCCGAGCACGTGTTCTACGGAACCGACGACGGCGCCCAGGACGGCTCGTTCTCGGAGTTCGCCGAGATCAAGGCCCACTACGACGGCATCGAGCCCTGGCGGCGCGAGGACATCCACATGATCAGCGTCGTCGGCGGCCTGTACGGGCTGAACCTGATTCCGCTGTGGAAACCGAAGGCCATCACCTTCTTCGACATCAATCCGGCGGCGGTCTCGTACTTCAAGGTCGTCCGGCGGGTCTTCACCACCAGCGACAACGCCGCGCACTTCCTTTCCCGCCTCACTGATGCGAGCTATCCGGTCGAGGACGAGATGGAGGAGTTCGTGCGCGAGAACATCCGTCTCAAGCAGGCCGGCTGCCTCCCCCGCGAGCGCGGCTCGACGAAGCGGCCGTACGAGCAGAGCTGGCAGTACGCGCTCGAGCACTTCGACCTGACCAGGAAGCTCCTCACCGAGGTCCCGCTCGACATCCGCACCGTGCCGATGGAGAGCGAGGAGTTCAGCAGCTACATCCGCCAGCGGAACAACCTCTGGATCTACTGCTCGAACATCACCGAGTTCCACTACTTCAATCTCGCCTTCGACGACACGTCGAACGCGGTGGTGCTGCAGATCATCTTCCCGAACCAGCCGCAGTTGCTCGACCTCGCGCCGCTGGCGGGCGGCCCCGTCGAGGTGCGGTTCGAGATTCCCCTCAAGGCGGAACGCCTCTGATGCCGCAGAAGATCAAGATCCAGACGAACGCCGGGCCGCCGTCCACCGGCACGCACTCGCAGGCGGTGCGGGTAGGCGACCTGGTCTTCGTCACCGCGCAGACCGGCCGCGACCCGAACACGGGCAAGCTGCCGGAGGGCGTGGAGGCGCAGACGCGGCAGATGCTGGCCAACATCGAGGCCATCCTCAACGCCGCCGGCTGCACGTCCGAGGACGTCGTGAAGGTGACCCTGCTGATGCAGAACCTCAGCGACTTCAAGGCCATCGACGTGATCTACGCCGGCTGGCTTCCCGGGCTCGGCATCACGCCGCTGCCGGCGCGGCTGGCCTTCGCCACGGCCGCACTCCCGGCCGGCGCGCTGGTGATGATGGACGTGATCGCGGTCGTACCGGAGGTCTGAACCGGGATGGCGCGTACCCGACGCGTCGCCCTCCTCATCGACAGCGCCTGTCAGGTGGAGCGCGACCCGGGTCTCCTCACCCGCCGCGCGTTCCGCCACGCGCCCATGGAGTACTACCTCGCCCGGGCCATGCGCGAGCACGGCTACGACGTGACGGTGCTCCCCTGCCGCAACGGACGGCAGCTCGTCACCGAGCTCACCGCCCTGCGGCCGGACGTCGTGTTCAACGCCACCGAGCATCTCTACGGCCGGCACGCGTCCGACGTGCACGTGGCGGCGATGCTGGAGGGACTGCGCCTTCCCTACACCGGCGGCTCGCCGGCCACCCTGCTGCTCTGCCGCGACAAAGCGGCGAGTAAGGGACTGGCCGCCGCGGTGGGCGTGCCCGCGCCAGGCTTCGCTCTCGTGCCGCTGGGGAGCCGTAGCGGCGGGGCGCTGCCGCCGTTTCCGCTCGTGGTGAAGCCGGCCGGCCGCGACTCGTCGGAGGGAGTGGGCGTGGCCTCGTTCGTACGCAGCGAGCGTGACCTCGCCGCGCGGATCGGCGTCATCCACCGCCGCTACCGCGATGCGGCCATCATCGAGCAGTTCATCCCCGGCGTGGACGTGAACGTCTTCGTCGTGGAAGGTCGGCGGCTGCAGATCGGACCGCCGACGCGGCGCTTCATCGGCGCCGCCGACACGCAGTCGCCGTACTCGATGATCACGTACCACGCGAAGCACAACAACCCGTACCGCGCCAGGTGGCGCGTCCGGGCCGAGCCGCTGGAGCTGAGCGCCGCCACCACGCGCGCGCTCCATCGCGACATCCACCGTCTCTGGCCGGCCCTCAGGCTCCGCGACTACGGCCGCTTCGACTACCGAATGACCGACGACGGAGACCTCTACTTTCTCGAAGCCAACGCCAACCCCGGCTTCTCGCCGATGTCGCGGACCGAGTTCTGGGAGTGGCCGGACTACGCCGCGGCGGTGCGCACGGTGGTCGAAAACGCGGTCCGGCGCGGAAGCTGATCCTGCTGCATCACAAGACCTGGAGGGTCTATTTCGTTGAAATTCATCGCGATCATTACGCCGGTCTATGTATCGCCCGAGTTTCCGTCACGACTGGAGCTCTTCGACAAATGCGTGGCCAGTGTCAACAGGCTTGGCTCGAATGGAACAGCTCATCTGCACATCGTCGTCGATGACGGGTCGACGGATCCGGAGGGCATCAACCGCGTATTGAGGAAATACGACGACCCCAGGATCCGGTACCTGCGGAGAGAGCGAAAAGAGACCGACCTCAAAACCGCGTCCAACGCCCTCAATTGGGGAATCGACGCCGTACTCGAGGGACACGAACGAATTCCCGAGTACAAGTCCATCCGCGCCGTCACTCCGCTTCATTCCGATGACCTCATGTATGACGTATCGTCGCGCGCAAAATCTCTCGAGCCGGCCGGCACCGGTGCGGTTGTCGGCAAGATCGCCGTTTATCGCGATGGTCAAAGGGCCATTCATGAACCTGATCCCACGCTGCGCGCGCGGGACTATGTCGCGCGGGGAATCGCTCCCTATCCGGTCGCGTCGATCATGTGGAAGCCGAGCACATTGAAGGGAATGAAAAAGTACAACAGGCAGAAACTGGCCGGCGATCAGCGATTCGACGGGGTCTACCATCCGAGGTTCGTCAATGTCGAAGATGTGCTGGTGACAAAACTGACGGCTCTCTACCTTTACAGCACAGAGTTGCGTATTGCAGCGTCTGACGAGCTCTCAATGGCGTATCACCATCACGATGACAGCCTGCGGGGCTATCACCAAGACCCTCGGAGAGGAAAGACCAGGCAGGACTTGTGGAATCTCAATTCGTCCTTGATGGCGAAGATGTATTACGAGCTTTTGTCATGGGACCATGTCAGCCCCGAAAACGAGCCAGCGGCCGTGCGCAAAACGGCACTGAAACGCGTGATCAGGTAGCGAGCCGCGGCATGACGGAACTCCTCTCATGCGCATCCTGCTGACCTCGATGAGCCGGTACCCGGCGCGCATGCGAGGCAACGCCTCGTCTCGCGTGCACGATCTGCTCGCTCGCGGGCTGGCGGAGGCCGGCCATACCGTTTACTACTGCGTCCTGCAGGGCTACGCCGAATCGCTCCCCGAGGGCGTCATCGCCAGTGATCGCGCTGTCACCGACGCCGATCTGTACCACTTCAACGACTACCCGCTCGACGGTGCGCCCCCGCCACAAGGCAAGCCGTGGCTGCGCACCGTTCACGAGCCTTACCGGCCGGAATTGTCGTTCATGCCACTCGAGCATCTGATCTTCGTATCGAAGACGCAGGCGGCGGCCTTCGGCTCATCGCGCTACGTCTGGAACGGGATCGATCCCGACGAGTTCATTTACTCCGAAACCAAAGACGACTACTTCCTGTTCATCGTCAGCGACCTCCAGCGTGCGGAACTGAAGGGTCTGGTCATGGCCATTGCGGTCGCGGAAAGGGCGCGGATCCACCTCATCGTCGCCGGTGAGATCAACGTCGACGTCGACTCCGCGCCGTTCCAGTCGGCCAATGTCACCTATGCCGGCGCTGTTCACGGACAGGAGAAGGCCGTTCTTCTCGCAAGTGCACGCGCACTGCTCTTTCCGGGACACTCGGCCGAAGCCTTCGGTCTCGTCGTGGCGGAGTCGCTCATCTCCGGAACGCCGGTCATCACCGGTAAGGGCGGTGCGCTCACGGAGATCATTCGGCCGGACGTCGGCTTCACCTGCCAGACGGTCGACGACTACACGGCCGCGATCGCGGACGTCAGCCGGATCTCGCCGGACGCCTGTCGCACCTACGCCGAGCACGAGTTTCACTACCGGGTCATGACGCGCCGGTACCTCATAGAGTACGAGCACGAGCTCGGCGCCTGCCGCACGTCGAGCCCGATGTCCTATGGACTGCGGCGGCCGCAGACGCCGCTTTGACTGCCGTTCGTTATGGAGTACTTAGTGCCCCATTCGCTAAGTTCAGTAACACAGCGTGGCGGCGTGGAGCGGTGGGCTTTAGCCCACCGCTGCCTACGGGCGGGAGCCGCGGCGGGCTAAAGCCCGCCGCTCCACGCCGTCGCGTGTTGTGTCCGAACTTAGCGAATGGAGTACTTAGCCGACCGTCACGCGCTCGTCGCGCGCCGCCAGGCAGCCATCGAGACATCGAACTCCGCCGGTGGCGGTTCGGTCAGCGTCTCGAGGTGCGGCGACTGCGCGCCGCGGGCCACCACCACCGGCGTGATCGCCTGCAGCATCTTCGGGGTGGTGTAGCGGACGATGAAGCCGGTGCGCGCCCATGAGGCTCGATTGGGATTCGAGCCGTGGACGATGTCGACATGGTGGAGCGACATCTCCCCCGCCCGCAACTGCACGTCGACGGCGTCGCGCTCGTCCACTTCCGCCGCGATCTCCTGCCCCTGACGCAGCATGTTGGCCGGCGCGTTCCTGACGGCGTGCTCGAGCCGCTGCTTGTGCGAGCCCGGCACCACGCGCATGCAGCCGCTCTCGATGGTGCTGTCGCTGAGCGCGATCCACGCCGAGACGGCCAGGGCGTCGCCGAGGAAGCCGGCGTAGACGCCGTCCTGGTGCCAGGCCACGAAGCCGGGATCGTTCGGCGGCTTGGAGAGGATGAGCGAGCCCCAGACCACAACGTCGTCCCCGAGGATTCGCGCCACGGAGTCGACCACGCGCGGATGCCGCACCAGGTCGTACGCCCAGCGGAAGAAGAGATGCGAGCGGTCGAAGCGCTTGAAGGCGCCGTTCTCTGCCGCGGCAATGCGGGCGGTCTCGGCCCGCGCCGCCGCCAGCTCTTCGTCAGTCAGGACGGGAATCGGAAAGAACACGCCGTCGTGGTCAAAAGTCGCGGTCATGGCAGCTCCTTGTTCATGCGGCGAGCTCCCAGAACTTCTCCCGGAGCTCGGCCAGGAAGTTCACGTGCAGCCGCGGGTGCGGCGTGACCGAGCGCACCGACACGCCGTGTACGGCCACGGGCGAGTGGATGAAGAACACCAGCCGGTTCGCGGCATACGGAATCGTCTTCACTTTCTCCACCAGCGTCTCGTCGACCCAGCGGTCATCGGAATACGCCCGTTCGCTTCCGCGAAAGCGGTACAGCTCGAGATCGCCGCCGGTGGAGTCGTCCTCCGGCCGGCGGAAGTAAAGCAGCCCCGCGTACAGCGCCACCTGCCGGTCGACGTGTACGCCGACGCAGCGCGTGGCCGTCGTGACCGGCGATCCCCACGCAATCTGGCAGGTCGAGCGCGGCGTCGGCGAACGGCTCGGCTGCGCGGACGTTCGTGCGCATGCGCATCAGCGGCCGGCCGACACGCTGCTCCAGCGTCGGGTGAATGCGGCGGATGGCATCGCCGAACAGCGCCACCACCTCGGCGAAAAACTCCGGCGACGTGTGCACCCGCACGAACTCCTGCCACACCGGCGGTGCGTCCGCGAGGATCCGTTCGGCCGCATAGCGGTACGCGGTGTTGCTCTGCACGGAGCGCCCGGCCAGCAGCTTCTCCGCGGCCGGCATGGTGGACGCGAGCTCGCGGTAGAGCTCCGGTTCGAGCGCGCCATCGACCACCACGTGCGGGAAGGGCTCAGGCTCGATGTCGGCGCGCGTCAGTCCATGCAGGATCGTGCGCATCAAGCCGCCTCCTCCTGCTCGCGTGCCCGCACCCGAGGGAGCACCTCGCGATGAAAGTTCGTCATCTCTTCCATGTCCGGCCAGCCCATGAACAGGAACTGGGTGATGCCGGCGGCGCGGAACTCGAAGAGCGCCTCGGTCACTTCATCGGGCGAGCCGACGATGGCCATAGCCGGCGCGCCGAGGTACGGCACCGCGCCGGCCCAGAGGTACGGCGTCAGCCAGTCTTTCCCCGCCGCGAGCGCGTACGTGGAGGTGAAGGCCACCGAGTCCGATCGCTTCGCGAACTCCTCGTGCGTCCGCTTCGGCTGATGACCGACTTCTTCCAGGATCGCCCCCGCCGCGCGGACCGCTTCGGCATGCGTCGGGCGGATGATCAGCGACACGAGCAGGCCGACCTCGGTCCCCTGTTCGACGATCTCCAGCGTCCGCGCGCGGAGCTTCTCCGGCGTGTCGGGCAGACGCCACAGGCAGTCCGCGTAGCGGATGGCCATCTCCTCCGCGAGAGCGCTGCTGCCGCCGAGGAAGATCTCCGGCCTGGAGCCGTCGGACGCGGCGAAGGGTACGTTTAGTTTCCCCTTCTCGATGCGGTAGTGCTTTCCCTCGAAGTTCACCTCGCCGTCGCGGCGCCAGAAGGCATCGCAGACCGCGAGAAACTCGTCGGTGCGCGCGTAGCGCTCATCGTGCGCGAGGAAGTCGCCGTAATACCCCTGTTCCTCGGGAGTATGGCCCGCCACGACGTTGATGCAGACGCGACCCCCGGTGTTGATGGCGATGCTGTTGATCTGCTGCACGAAGAGGGTCGGGGACATCACCCCCGAGCGGATGGCGATCATGAACCTGATGCGCGAAGTGACCATGCCCAGCGCGGAGGCCAGCACGATCGGATCGGGCCGGTGAAAGCCGAACGCCATCAGCAGCGAGTCGATCTCGCACTCCTCGGCGTGCCTGCAGAAGCGGGCCAGCGTTTCGAGCGACTGGAGGCCGTAGGCGGCGCGCGCTTTCGCGCCGCGGTGCTTCTCCCCCGCCGACGACATGCTCCAGTGGAAGCGCATTCCCATATCTACGCGATCCCCAGATCGTCGAACCGAAGGCGCACCAGTTCCTGAATGCGCCGGGCTGTATCGGTGTAGACCGCGTCCGGCTTTCCGATCGGATCGGGGATATCGCCGTTCGGGTCGAGGCAGTGCGTCTTCGGCGCGGCGGCGGGGTGTTCGTTGAGGAGGTCCGCCCGCTGCGCGGCAGTCATGCAGTAGATCGCGTCGGCAGTGGCGATCTGCTGCGGCGTCAGCAGACGCGCCTCGTGATGCCGCGGGACGACGGACAGCCGCGCCAGCGCTGCCAGCGACGCCTCGGTCATCGGCGCTCCGAGGCGCGGCGTCAGCCCGGCGCTCTCGGCGCGGATCGGGATGCGGCCCGGGCCGGTGAGAGCCTCTTCTACCGGCCGGCCGAAACGCAGTGCGATCTCCGCCTGCGCGATCGCGGCGGCCATCGGCGAGCGGCACGTGTTGCCGCTGCAGACGAACAGGATCAGGCTGGGCGCGGGAGATCCCGCGGCTTCGACCAGCGTCGCCGCTCGGAGACCCTTGCTGCCGCCGCGGAGGAACGCCCACGCCTGCTCCATCTGATGGTGGAACGGCGAGAGAAAGAAGAGAGCCGAGAGAATCATCGCCGCGGAAATGAGCTGCGACGAAGGAGGTGCGGCGACGCCGGTCAGCAGCGAGAGCGAGGAAACGGCGAAGAAGCCGGCCAGAAAACTCGCGCCGCAGAACAGCGGAACGCAGAACGTGTTCTCCCGTCCGTCGAGGTAGATCAGCGTGCCGAAGATGTTATGGCTGGCATAGAAAACGCCAATCAACACGATCGGGATGATGGTCGCCAGCGGGTGGAGGCTCCAGAAGCTCGTGAAACCGTGGCGCAACGCGAGCGACGTGGGGCTGTTCCCGAGGAACGCCATCAAGGCCGGGATCGTCGGTAGCAGCGCGATCGTGACGAGCACTTCGCGCACGAAATAGCGGCGGGTGATGTCGAGGTCGCGCGTCTTCGCCAGTTTCGTCATCAGCGGCGTGCGCAGCGCGTAGCCGGTCAGGTAGATGGCCAGGTTGAGGGCGGCCAGCAGCGGCAGCGAATAGTCTTTCGCCGCGGCGAGCGAGACACCGAGGGCGGCAAGGCAGATCGCCAGCGCGACCCACGAGAACCACCGCACCTTCCGGCCGAAGATCGCGTCGATGAGCGGCGCCATGATCAGCAGCCCGCCGCGCATCAGGATCAGCGCCAGCACGATCGAGATCCCCTGGAACGTGAAGGCCACGGTCGTGCTGCCGATGATCAGCGCCAGGCCGAAACCCGACAGCGCGATCTCGCGCGACGGAACACCGGCGAACTTCCACCAGCCGACCAGCGTAATGATCAGGGGTACCGTCAGGACCGTGCCGAGGATCGCGGCAGGAAGGATCTCCAGACCGAGCAGCCCTTTCGGCACACCCGGAACGACGCCCGACGTCACCGCCTTCGAGAGCGCCGCATACGGCGTATAGAAGAGGAGGAAGCCGGCCGCGAACCACCAGATGCGTTTCGAGTACATGGCCACCTCATGGTTTGAAGAACGAGGAATCGAACGAGCGGCCGAGGACCGAACGTCCGATCGTGGCCAGCACCTGGTCATCGTTGTCGTGGCGGACGTACATCGCCAGATCGCGCATCACGCGCTCGATGGGGCTGGGACGGTTCAGCGCCCGCGCACCGCAGGCACGGACACAGTGGTCGACCGTCTCCAGCGCGAGGTGCTCGACGAGATGCCGCGCGCGGCTCCCCGCCACCTGCGCCTCCGCGTACGCCCCCTTCTGCCACAGTCCGGCCACGTGCAGCAGCCAGAGGTGCGCGGTCTCGACGTTCATGGCCATCTTCGCCACGTGGTGCTGCACGTACGGGTCGTCGGCCTTGTTCTGCGTACGGATGTAATCGAGCGCGTATTCGTACGCCGCCTCGGCCGCGCCGAGGAATGAGGACGCGTAGTGCGGGACGAAGCACGTCTGCCAGCCTTCGCGCAGGTATTGCCCCGGCGCGCCGACAAGGTTCTCCTCGGGGATGAAGGTGCGGTCGAAGCGGGCCACGTGGCTCACCGTCGAGCGCATGCCGATCGGGTCCCACCACGTGCCGTCGAAGCGGATCGACGGATCTTCGAGATCGCACGCCAGGAGGAGCAGCGTGTCGGCTGCCTCGGCCGACGCGTGTCTCGCACCGCCCGGACCGGCCGTGTTGACGAGCAGCAGCGCCCAGCGCGCCCCGCCCGCGCTCGTGCAGAACGCCTTCGTCCCGTCGAGGACGAAGCCGCCTTCCACGCGCTCCAGGTTCGTGCCGAACTTCGCCTTGTCGCCCGGCGCGCGTGACTGCGGCTCGCCGCTCCACGCGACCCATTTCTCGCCGCGCTGCACGATCCCTTCGAACCAGCGCTGCTTCTGCTCGTCGCTGGCCATGCCGTCGAGCAGCACCAGCGAGTTCGCGTGTCCTTCCCAGCAGCGCGCCAGGGAGAGGTCGGCTTTGGCGACCTCCTTGGTCATCATCCAGAGCGTGAAGACGTCGCCGCGATAGGGGCCCAGTCCCAGTCCGCCATGCTCGCGCGGCACGGTCGGCGCGTGCAGTCCTTCGGCGAACAGGTCGTCGAAGTCCTCGAGCGGAAACGTGGCCGTGCGGTCGTAGTGTGCCGCGCGCGGGGCCAGGCGCTCCCGCGCGATGCGCGCCATGCGATGCACGAGCGCGCGCTGCGTCTGCCCGAGATACTGGTCGGCAAACGTACGCGCCTCCGTCGACGTCTCCATCTCGATCGTCACTTCGAGATCCTGTGGAAGAACTCGCGGTCGAAGTAGTTCGTGCGGCCGCTCCGGTCGCGGACCTCGTTGAAAGTGGCCACGACCAGCACGCCCGACTTTACGTTGGCCTGCATGTGCACCTCCTCCTCGCCCGCGTGGAAGACCGCGTTGAACGCCCCCGCCTCGTGAGAATCGAACGTGAAGGCGTAGACGCGGGCGGAGACGGTTCCCCAGTCCTTCACGTCGCCGCCGGCGCGGCCGTAGCACTGCACGTCGATGCGGTCCCCGTCGCCCGCATTGCTGCCGGCGTTGCTGCAGACGATGCGGGCGATGCCGCCGTCGGCGTTCGTGTTGCGCCAGTCGCCGAGGAGGACGCCGAGGTCGAGGGATACAGCCGGGATCTCCATTGCCGTCATGTGCGATTCCTCATCTCATGCACGGAAAAAGAACTCGCGCGTGAACCGGTCGGCGAGCTCGCCGCGCGACTTGAACGCGACGAACGTCGCCACGACCAGCAGGCCGAGGTTGTAATTGGCCTGCACCTCGACCGTGAAGTCGTCGAAGTCGTAGTGCGCGATGAAGCCGCCGGCACGCGCGCTGGAGGTGTCGGGCGCGTTCGCGTAGACCGACGAGCATCGGACGCGGCCCCAGTCGGCAGGCGAAGGCGGCGTGCCGCCGAGGATGCGGACGAAGGTCTCGCCGTCGACCGTGTCGATCTCGAGCGACTCGATCCACTGCGGCTTGTCATTGGTCTTCAGCCACTGACCGTCCATCACCTCCGCCTCGATGCGGGGCGGCGGATACGGCAGCGTCACGTCTCCCTGCGCGCGCCGCGAATAACTCGGTTCAGCCATTCTTCGTCTCCTAGACTTCGCCGGCCACGGCGGCCGGCTCGTCGAAGCCGAGGGCCTGCCGCGCCATCCGTTCCGGCATGTCGGCGCCGGTCATCAATCGAAATTGCCGCAGGGCCTGGGTCACGAGCATGTCCCAGCCGTCGACGGTGATCCGCCCCGGGCCGCGCGTGCGCGTCATCAGAGGCGTAGGACCGTCGCGGTACACGAGGTCGACGATCACCGCGTCGCGCTTCAGCGTCTCCACCGGGAACGAAATGTCGTCGCTGTCGCGGCCGACCGGCGTCGCGTTGACCACGATCGAAAAGCTCTCGCCGGAGAAATTGCGCAGCGGCAGGAACGGCAGGCCGAGAAGATCGCGGGCGAAGCAGCCGCGCTCGAGGCCGCGATTGACCAGCGTCACGTCGGCGCCGGCCTGGTGCAGCGCCGCGGCCATGGCCCGTCCCGAGCCGCCGCAGCCGATCACCGCCACGCGCTTGTTGCGGCACTGCACGCCGCGGTCGCGCAGCGAAAGCAGCACGCCGTCGGCATCCGTCGTGTCGGCGATCCAGCCCCCGTCGTCGTCGCGGCGGAAGAAGTTCGTCGAGCCGGCATGCGCCACCATCGGACTCCGCGCCACCGCCGCATCGAGCGCGATCGCTTTGTACGGCGAGACGATGGAGAGCGCATTGAGCGTGAGACCGAGCCATTCGATCTCGCGCGACTCGAGGATGTTGACGCGGAAGTCGTCGAAGTTCTCGACGTGGAACGGCACGTACAGCGCATTGCGCCCCTGGGCGCGGAACGCGGTGTTGTGGATGCGCGGCGAATACGAGTGCAGCACCGGATTGCCCACCATCCCGAACAGCTCCGTGAGGGGCGGGAGCTCAGGGAAGCCGTAGCTGTTCGCCACCCGCTCGATCTCCGCGAGGCGCTCGAAGACGAACGGCGCGCCGAGCCACGGCGCCAGGATCCGCGACCACGCGCCGATCGGCCCCATGGCATACGCGGTGACGTCGCTTCGTCCTAGTCTCCGCAGCAGCCGCAGCGGCTCGAGCTCGTCGCCGGAGCGCTGCGCGTGGACGGTGAAGCGATAGAGACGCGCCGGGATGGCCAGCGCCTCGTCCGCGGCGCTGCACGGCGCGGAGATCACCCGCCGCGCGGGCGGGATGGCCTGGAGCACGCGCGGCACGCAGTCCGCGGGCTCGAGGTCGACGAAGTCATAGTCGCGCGCCGCGGCGATGAGGCTCTCCGCGTCTCCGCGGCGCGCGTGCAGCAGCGCGCCGTCGAAGTGCGCCCGCAGCCGGGCGGGGTCGGCGTCGACCCGAACCTCCAGCCAGCCCGCCTGCCGCGCGGCCTCGCGCAACGCGTCGTCTGACGATGGAGATACATCGAGAACGGCAACGAGCGTTGCGCCCGCGGTGGTCTCGGTCATGTCGGCTGGGCCTTTCCAAGAAAAGACGACTGGCGGCGCGGCGTTGTGAATTCACATCCGGCAATTTCGGATCGTCTTCTTCTTGTCCATATGCTCCGTTCCCTGGCCCTCACCGCTCTCGCGGCTGCTGTCCCGCTGCTCGCTGCCGGCATGCCCCGGCGCGTGGTCGATTCCGGCGTCGCCGTCGACTTCAAAATCGATGGCTCGCTGCGCGAGGGCGAGCCGGCCCGCGTGCACGTCACCCTGACCAACGAGAGCACCAGCACGCCGGTCGCCGGCGCCAGACCGGGGGCCTGGTTCACGCCTGCCGGCAACGAGCCTCCGCTCGACCGCAACCGCTGCACGGCCCGCGTCGCCGCCTTCGCCGGCGGGAACATGCTCACCCGCCCGACGGTGGATCTCAATTCGTACTACGTCGTCGCGCTCAACGGCGACGCCACGCTGACGGTCGTCGATCCCCTCTTCGGCTTCGGCGGCACGAAGCTCCTCGGCATGCTGGAGCTCGAGGCCCCCGGCTTCGACTGGGCCCTCGTCGCCAACGACGACCGCCTCCTCGTGACCATGCCGGCCGCGAACCGTGTGGCCGTCATCGACACCACGAGCTGGAAGCAACTCCGGACCCTCGACGCCGGCGCCGAGCCGCGCCGCATCGTCAGACAGGCCGACGGCCATTACGTCTGGATCTCCAATGCCGTCGGCGTCACCGTGGTACGGACGTCCGACCTGTCGGTCGCCGCCACGATCGCCACCGGCAAGGGGCCGCACGACGTCATGATCACGCCCGACGACCGCATCGCCTTCGTCACGAACCGCGACGACGGCACGGCCACGATGATCGACGTGGCCACGCTGAAGGTCGTGGCCCAGGGGCCGGCCGGCGCGAAGCCGGTCTCGGTGGACTGGTCGCCGCTCAGCAAGCTCGCCTACGTCGCCTCCGAGGATGGGCGGATCACGGCCATCGACCCGAAGCAGCGGAAGGCCGTCGCCCACCTCACCACCGAGCCGGGGCTGGAGCGCATCCGCTTCGCGCCGGGCGGGCGGTACGGCTTCACGCTCAACCCGGCGCGCGACCTGATGCACATCATCGACGTCGTCTCGAACCGCGTCATCCAGACCGGCGAACTCGAAGGCGGACCGTTCGAGGTCACGTTCACCGAGACCCTCGCCTACATCCGCCGCCGCGAGAGCGAGCTGGTGCTGATGGTCCCGCTGGCCGACATCGGCACGCCCGGCCGCCGCATCGGCGTGGCCGACTTCCCCAGCGGCGATCACACGTTCGGCAAGAAACCGCGCACCACGATCGCCGACGGCATCGTGGCGGCGCCGGGAACCAGCGCCGTGCTGGTGGCGAATCCCGCCGACGAGCACGTGTACTTTTACAAGGAAGGGATGGCCGCGCCGAGCGGTCACTTCAAGAACTACGGCCACGATCCGCAGGCCGTGCTCGTCCTCGACCGCACCTTGAAGGAGCGGACGCCCGGCGCGTTCATCGCCAACACGACTCTCCCCTCCGCCGGCACGTATGACGTCGCGGTCTTCGTCAACGCGCCGCGGGCGGTGGCCTGCTTCCGCGTCGAGGTGGCCGAGAACCCCCAGCTCCCGAACAGGCGCCCCAAGGTGCCGCTGCGCGTCCAGCATCTCACCCCGGCCTCGACGATCGAAGTCGGGGCGCGCACGCCGATCGAGCTGCGCCTGTGGGACGCGAAGTCGAGCCGGGCGGCCGTCGGCCTGCCCGACGCCGGGATGCTGATCGTCCAGGCGGGCGGCACCTGGTCCGAGCGGCAGCCGCTGGCCGCCGCGGACGACGGCCGCTACCAGGGCGGGTTCACCGCGCCCGTGCCCGGCGTCTACTACGTGTACGTGGAGTGCCCCTCAGCCGGTCTGAGGGCGAGTAACCCGCACTTCCTCATCCTTAATGCCCAGTAGCACGCCGGCCAGGTGCCGGAGCCGCGGCCGCAGCTGCTCGCGGGCCTGCTGGACGCGCTTCCGCGCATTGGCCTCGGTGATCGACAGGCGCTGCGAGATGAAGTCGTAGTCCATCTCCTGCACGAACCGCAGCTCGGCCACGATGCGCAGCGGCGGCGGGAGCTCGGCGATGGCGTCGCGGATCCCGGCGCCGATCTGGCCGGTCATGACCACGTCCTCGGGGGATAAGGCATCCGGGAGGCTGGCCTCGCGGCGCGCCAGCACGCGCTCGTCGAGCGTCTCCGACTTGCGCGACCCGCGGCAGCGCTCTTTCTTGATGTCCAGGCAGACGTTGCAGGTCAGGCGCGTCAGCCACGCCTCGACGTCGATGATCTCGGCCGCGTACTCGGGGAGCTTGGCGTGGGCCACGAGCATGGACCGGCTCACGGCGTCATCCGCATCCGCACCGACCCGCCGCATCTGGCGATAGCAGACCGCCAGCAGATGCGGACGGTGCATCATCCACAGACTCCAGAAGGCATTCGAATCCCCACGGCTCACCTTGTCGAGCAGACTGCGTTCACCGACGCGGGCCTCCAGCGGCATGCGTTTTCTCCCCCCTCGCGATGATGGTGGATACCACGGACCCGAGCTTTCCGAAACAAGCTCGTATTCAGGTGTACCACGAAGAGGCCCTTTCCCTACCATCCCCCGCCAAAGTTCCTTTTTGGAGTCGTTCGGGAGGGGGGTGGGAGGGGGCGGCCGCGCGGGAGCGCCGGCCGACCGGCCGGCTGGCAGCTCGCACTGCCGCACGCCAAACGCTTCGCGTATCTTCCGTCTGTCATCCCGAGCGTGAGTCGAGGGACCTGGGTGGGTGGGCGGCTCGAGGCTTGTGGCTCGTGCAGCGTACCGCCCACCCGCCCAGGTCCCTCGACTCACGCTCGGGATGACAGACGGGCGGCGCTGCGGCTTGCGGCATGTGTGAAGCGGGAGCGGAATGCCGCTCGAAACACGCGCAAAAAGCGAAAGGGCCTTCGATTGC
>Ga0190272_10000042_pt1 | contig 102439 bp, 82 predicted proteins | sample Popmic504T_FD_133746 | JGI IMG/M metagenome (GOLD analysis project Ga0190272, IMG submission 133746) | Populus adjacent soil microbial communities from riparian zone of Shoshone River, Wyoming, USA - 504 T | ecosystem: Environmental > Terrestrial > Soil > Riparian zone | place: USA: Wyoming... | reverse complement strand
TGACAGCTTCCCTCCCATTTCGCTGATCCACGATCGGCTCAGTATCTGTCTGTCCCCACACCCGTCCCCGTCCTTTTTGTTTTCGTAGCAGCCGCAGGAACCGTCCAACGCAGCCTAAAGCATGGCGGCGAAGGACCCCCTCCGGTTGCACGCTGCCCGCTCCGTCGGCAGGGGGTCCTTCGCCGTCTACGCGGCTCAGGATGACAGCAATTTTGGCGGCGTCCTGCGACGCGCAAGGGGCGAGTGGACTGAGTCGTGTTGGATGGTTACTCGCGTAATGCGCGGATGATGGCGCGGTGCACGCTGGGGTCGGCGGCGAGGCCCTGGTGGCCGTCGCAGAAGAGCGTGGCCTCGCCCTCGGCGCGGGCGCTGGAGACGGGGACGGTGCCGTCGCCGGGCTCGAAGAGGATGCGTGCGAGATGCTCTTCGCCGGCGCGCAGCTCGCCGGGATAGAACGCGTATGTGCCGTCGCGGCGGGCCAGGACTCGGATGGCAGTGGGGACGCAGTCGCCGGCCAGCACCGTTACTCTGGCTCGCGGCGCGCCGAGCTCGTTGCGGAATGCGCGGGCGCTGGCGAGATGGCGGGCGACGTCGAACGGCCAGGCGCTCGGGTCCCAGAGATCGCGGTCCAGGGCGCGGCCCTGTTCGTCGACGAACACGCGGCCGTCCTCGGGCAGCAGCTCGAACACGAACGGCCAAGTGGCCACGATGTCCGGTGTGAAGGTGCGGCGGATGAAGCGTTCGGGACGCATGAAGACGCGGAAGGCCTCGAGCGAGCCGCGTTGCACTGGCGCCACCATGACCAGGTTCTCCACGCGATCGGAATCCTGCGCGTACGCGAGGGCGACGATCGCGCCGGCGGAGTGCGTTACCAGATCCACCTTGCTGTTTCCGCGCACGCGCTCCACCAGCTCGCCGAGGAGCTTGGCGTTCTCGCGCGCGGGCTTGCGCCAGTCGTAATGGAAAGGAAAGACGTCGCGATCGGCGGTGTAGCCGCCGTACTTGCGCAGGCCGATGGCGAGCTGCCAGCCGGTGTTGATCGGGCCGCGCGAGCCGACCCAGCCGACCGGAACGAGGCGGTCGTCGGCGTCGAGGTCGAGGTCGTCGGGAAACGTGCGCTGCCAGACGGCCCGAGGGGTGCCCCAGACGTGGCGTCCGGTGACCGGATCGGCGAGCCGCGTCACGCCGAAGCCGGCGATGACGATGACCGGGCGCGGCGGTGCGCCGAGGGCCGCGGCGTTGGCGCGGAGATAGCCGCGGCGCGTGCGGTCGTCGGTGGAAAAAGGGGTGCTACAGTGCGCCAGCGCGACCGCGCACACCGCAATGAAGATTTTCCAGGTCCTCGAGTTCAATCAGTTCAACACCGGCTCCGTGCACCAGATGTTCCAGGCGGCCACGGGACTGCGCGAGCGCGGCCATGCGGTGACGATCATCAGCCGGCCGGACGCCATCCTCGAGGCGAAGGCGCGCGAGAAGGCCGTGCACTTTCATGGCTTCCCGTTCCGCAATCAGTTCGACCTCGGCACCGTGCGCGCGCTACGCCGCCTGATCCGCGCGGAACGTCCCGACGTCATCCACGTCCACAAAGGGATCGCGCATGGACTGGCGCTGGCGGCCACGTGGAAGCAGCCGGTCGGCGCGTTCGTCGTCAACCGCGGCGTGTCGTTTCCGCTCGACCTCTGGAACCGCGGCAAGTACCGCACGGCGCGCGTCGACCGCGTCATCACCGTCTGCCGGCAGATCAAGGACGTGATCGTCGACAGCGGCAAGCTGCCGGAGGAGAAGGTCGAGGTCGTGTACGCCGGTACCGACGTGAACCTCTTCGATCCGGCGAAGTGGATGCGCGCGCGTTCCGCCGCGAGAAGGACATCCCCGACGACCGCTTCGTCCTGGCGCAGGTCGGCGTCCGCGACTGGAAGGGGTGGAAGGAGCTGATCGACTCCGTCTCCGACGTGCGCGTCACGCACCCCGAGGTCCATCTGCTCCTCATCGGCTGCCGCGGCGATGCGGAGAAGAATGAGGTGATGGCGTACGCGGCGGAGGCGGGCGTCGCCGATGCGGTCAGCGCGATCGAGTACCGCACCGACATGCCGAACGTCTTCGCGTCGTGCGACCTCGTCGTCGACGCGTCGTGGGCCGGCACGGGGATCACTGGTACGGTCCGCGAGGCCATGGCCATGGAGAAGCCGGTCATCGCCACGGACGCCGGCGGCAACGGCGAGCTCGTGTCGTCGGCCGACGTCGGCTGGCTGATCCCGATGAAGAACCGCGCCGCCCTCACCGGCGCGCTGCTGCGCGTGATGGGCAATCGCGAGCGCAGTGAGGAAGTCGGAAGAAACGCGCGCCAGCACGTGGTGCAGGGGTTCTCGAAGGAACTGCGGATCACGAGGCTGGAGGAGCTGTACTCGGAGATCCTCGCAGCGGCACCAGCAGGTCGATCGGGGGCCCCTTCTTCGGCGTGACGGTCATCCGCGTGTAGGTCCAGCGCAAGGGACTGGTCGACTTGCGCTCAGGGGGATTCACTCAGCGCCTCCGCGTGCGCCGCGACACTGGCCGCCAGTCCCTCCATGTCGTAGCCGCCTTCGAGGAGCGAGAAGACGCGGCCGCTGCAATGACGCTCTGCGCATTCGACGATTCTACGCGTCAGTTCGCCATAAGCATCCTCGGTGACGTTCATGCCGCCGAGGGGATCGCGACGATGGGCGTCGAAGCCGGAGGAGAGGAGGATGGCCTGCGGCGCGTAGTCGTCGATGGCGCGCACGATCTGCTCCTCGGTCGCGCGGAGGAACGGTGCGTCTCCTTCGCCGGCGCTGAGCGGGATGTTCTTCGTGAAGCCGCGTCCGGCGCCGTTGCCGATCTCCGACGCCGCCCCGGTGCCGGGATAGAACGGGAAGCGGTGGATCGACGCGTAATAGACGTCGTCGCGCGACTCGAACATGTGCTGTGTGCCGTTGCCGTGGTGGACGTCGAAGTCGAAGATGAAGACGCGCTCCACGCCGGGCTGCTCGCGCAGCCACTCGGCGACGCAGGCGATGGTGTTGAAGAAACAGAAGCCCATCGCGCCGAGGCGCTCCGCGTGATGGCCGGGCGGCCGGGCCACGACGAAGGCGCGCTTCGTCTTCTCCTTCCACATTTCTTCGATGGCTGTCAGTGACAGGCTCACGGCCGTGCGGGCCGCGGAGAACGTGGCCGGGGAGATTGGATTGTCGACGGTGTGGAAGTACCGGAAGCCGGCGCGCACCGCGTCCTCGAACTCGCGCTCGTAATCGGCGGAGTGCACCCTGGCGATGATGCGGTCGGTCTCGGGGTGCAAATCGGGATCGCGCACGACCGCGTCCTGCAGTCCGGCGCGCTCGATGCCGCACAGGGCCGCGTCGAGCCGGGCCGGGCGTTCCGGGTGGTCGAAACCGGTGTCGTGCCGGTAGAAAACGGAGGCTGTGTAGATGTTCAGCATCTATGATGCGCGACGCGTGAAGCGCATTCTACAAATTGCGGTCATCGCGGCCCTCACCATCTTTTTCCTGTGGCTTTTCCTGAGGAACGCGAATCTCCGCGAGGTCGGAGCGATTCTCGCCAGGTCGAGCTGGGGCTGGGTCATGGCCGGGTTCATCGTCAACCTGCTGGCACTCATATTCCGGACCATGCGCTGGCGGACGCTGCTCGACCCCACCGATCCGCCCCCCTTTTACGCGACTTTTTTCGCGAACGCGGTCGGCTACATGGCGTCGATCGTCCTGCCCATCCGCGCCTCCGATCTCGCCCGTCCCCTCCTGCTCTCCCGCCGCACCTCGCACCGGGTCTCCGGCGCCCTCGGCACGATCCTCTGCGAGCGCGTGCTCGACCTGACGTCGATCCTGCTGATGTTCATCTTCTTCGCGGCGCTGCGCTGGAACGAGTTCTCGCACGACCGCGGCATCGCCGCCTGGTTCTACATCGTCCGCGCCGGCGCCATCGCCTCGGCGGTGATCCTGTCGGTGCTCTGGTTCTTCCTGATCGGGCTGCGTTTCTCGCGCGACACCATCCGCCGCCTCCACGAGCGCCTCGGGCGCCTGATGCCGCAACGCTTCCGCGAGTCGTGGATGCACTTCTTCGACACGTTCGCCGAGACGCTGCGCATCGCCAAGTATCCGGGCGCGCTGGTCAAAGTGCTGCTGTTCACGGCGCTGACGTGGACGTGCCTGACGTCGCAGTTCTGGTTCGCGACGATGGCCGTACACCACCGGCTGCCGTACGACGCGAGCTTCTTCGTCACCGGCGTAACCACGGTCGGCCTGGCCATCCCCACGCCGGGCGGCATCGGCGGATTTCACAAGGCGTGTCAGCTCGTCCTGACGCGCTTCTACGCGTTCAGCGTCGATTCGTCCGTGGCCGTGGCGGTGCTGTTCCACGTCATCGGCACGCTGCCGGTGCTGTCGATCGGACTGTTCCTCTTCGCGAAGGAAGGGGCCAGCTTCAAGAACCTGCGGGAGTAAGAAGTTTATCCCGAGCGCAGCGAGGGATCTCCGGTACACCCTGGAGGCCCGTGGCCCGTGCGCTGCCGTTGCACCAAAGATCCCTCGCTGCGCTCGGGATAAACTAACCGAATCAGTCTCGTGATATACGGGCGCTGAATGCGGTGCCCGTTCTGCGGGAACAGTGAAGACCGCGTGGTCGACTCACGCGAAAGCCGCGAAGGGGACGTAATCCGGCGGCGACGCGAATGCGCCGCGTGCGAGCGCCGCTTCACGAGTTACGAGAAGATCGAGCTGCCGACGTTCCAGGTCGTGAAACGCGACCAGCGGCGGGAAACGTACGACCGCGCCAAGCTGATGGCCGGGCTGCACATCGCCTGTCGCAAGCGTCCCGTGCCGCAGGCGGAGCTGGAGAAACTGGCCGATGCCATCGAGTCGGCAATGGCTGACTCGGGGGAGCGCGAGATTTCGTCGCAGGAGCTCGGCACGATGGTCATGAACCGGCTGCGCGAGCTCGATCCCGTGGCGTATGTCCGGTTTGCGTCCGTATATCGACGGTTCGAAGACGTAGACGCATTTGTGAAAGAGTTGCATCGATTGAGGTAAGCGGGAACAGCCATTGCACCGAATCGCCATGGCCCACCCCCTTCGGAGAGCATGAAATGACTGACGCGAACGAAACCGCGAAAGAAGAAGCAATCAAGATTCCCGACGTCCTGCCGGTACTGCCGCTGAAGGACCTGGTGATCTTCCCGTTCATCATCGTCCCGCTGTCGGTCTCGCGGGAGAAGTCGATCAACGCGGTCGACCAGGCGCTCGCGGAAAACCGCGTGATCATGCTCACCGCGCAGAAGGACTTCCAGAACGAGGACCCGGGCGAGGAAGATCTCTACCGCGTCGGCACGGTGGCCATCATCATGCGCATGCTGAAGCTGCCCGACGGGCGCATCCGCATCCTGGTGCAGGGCCTCTCCCGCGCGCGCATCGACTACTTCATCCAGACCGCGCCGTTCTTCAAGGCCAAGATCACGCGGATCGAAGAGCCGGTCACCAAGGACCGCGGCCTCGAGGTCGAGGCGCTGATCCGCGCCGTCAAACAGAACCTCGACCGCGCCGTGTCGCTCGGCAAGAACATCTCCCCCGAGGTCATGGTCATCGCGGCGAACCTCGACGATCCGGCGCGCCTGACTGACCTCGCCGCGTCGAACCTCGACCTGAAGCTCGAGGAAGCGCAGGGCATCCTGGAGACGATCGACCCGGTCGAGCGGCTCAAGAAGGTCAACGAGATGCTGACCCGCGAGATCAACCTGCTCACCATGCAGCAGGAGATCTCCTCGGCCGCGCAGGGCGAGATGAACAAGTCGCAGCGCGAGTACTTCCTCCGCCAGCAGCTCAAGGCCATCCAGTCGGAGCTGGGCGAGGGCGAAGAGATCGCGGAAGAAGTCGAGAACTACCGCAAGAAGATCGAAGAGAAGCAGATCCCCGGCGAGGCGAAGGAAGAGATCGAGAAGCAGATCAAGCGGCTCGAGCGCTCCCATCCCGACTCCGCGGAGACGTCGATCATCCGCACGTATCTCGACTGGATGACCGGCCTGCCGTGGGGCGTGCAGTCCGCGGACAACCACGACCTGGCCCGCGCCCGCGAGATCCTCGACGAGGACCACTACGACCTCGAGAAGATCAAGGAGCGCATCCTCGAGTACCTGGCCGTGCGCAAGCTGCGCGGCCAGAAGATGAAGGGTCCGATCCTCTGCTTCGTCGGCCCTCCCGGCGTCGGCAAGACGTCGCTCGGTCGCTCGGTGGCCCGCGCCCTCGACCGCAAATTCGTGCGCATCTCCCTCGGCGGCGTGCGCGACGAGGCGGAGATCCGCGGGCATCGCCGCACCTACGTCGGCGCGCTGCCCGGCCGCATCATCCAGGGCATCAACCAGGCCCAGACCGGCAACCCGGTGTTCATGCTCGACGAGGTGGACAAGATCGGCGCCGACTATCGCGGCGATCCGTCGTCCGCGCTGCTCGAGGTGCTCGATCCGGAACAGAATTTCTCGTTCCGCGATCACTACCTCGGCGTGCCGTACGATCTGTCCAACGTCATGTTCATCGTCACGGCGAACGTGCTGGACACCATCCAGCCGGCGTTCCTCGACCGCATGGAAGTCATCCGCCTCTCCGGCTACACGGACGAGGAGAAGCTGATGATCGCCAAGCAGCACATCATCCCGAAGCAGATGGAGGAGAACGGGATCACGGACACGAAGGTGGTCTGGACCGACTCCGGCATCATGCGCGTCACCACCGGCTACACGAAGGAAGCGGGCCTCCGTAACCTGGAGCGCGAGATCGGCACGATCTGCCGCAAGATCGCGGTGCAGGTCGCGGAAGGGAAGACGGAGCAGGAGTACCGCATCACCGACGCGAACGTGGAGAAGTACCTCGGCCCGATGAAACACTTCGCCGAGGAACTGCTCGAGCGCGATCAGGTCGGCGTGGCCACCGGGCTGGCGTGGACGGCTGTGGGCGGCGACATCCTCTTCATCGAGGCCACGGCGGTGCGCGGCAAGGGCAAGCTTTCCCTCACCGGCCAGCTGGGCGACGTGATGAAGGAGTCGGCGCAGGCGGCACTGACCTACGCCCGCGCTCATGCGGACGAGCAGGGCATCCCGGCCGATTACTTCGAGACCCACGACATCCACATCCACGTCCCCGCGGGCGCGGTCCCGAAAGACGGGCCGTCGGCCGGCGTCACCATCACCACCGCCATCATCTCGGTCCTCACCGGACGCCCGATCCGCCGCAACGTGGCCATGACCGGCGAGGTGACGCTGCGCGGCGACGTGCTGCCGATCGGCGGAGTGAAGGAGAAGGTGCTGGCCGCCCGCGCGGCGAAACTGAACACCGTCATCCTGCCGAAGCTCAACGAGCGCGATCTGGTCGACGTCCCCGAGCCAATCAAGCGCGACATGACCTTCCACTTCGTCGAGCACGTCGAAGACGTGCTGGCCATCGCGCTCCTCTCACGCGACGCCGCGGAGCAGAAGACGACCGACCGCGCCGGCCGCGAGTCGCACCCGCTGCCGGAGCCGGAACCGGCGGGGCACGAGCACGTGCAGGTGTAGTTTGCCTCGGTCCCCTCTCCCCGCCTTGGCGGGGAGAGGGGTAAGCCGAGCGCTCTTAGACAAACGGGTGCATCACTGTCGCCCGCTACGCGGGCTCGAAGAATGAGCGACCCATTCCACCGGCTGAAGCCAGTGGCTATTTCCTGAAGCCCGCTACGCGGGCCCGGTCTGCCGCCGTAGGCGGCTGGAGGAAATAGACCCCGGCTTCAGCCGGGGGTTGGTACGTGCCACCCGAACGAGCCCGCGTTAGCGGGCGACAGATACGGGAGTTAGTGCCACAACCCCGGTTAAATAGTGCCGGGACCCGGACGGCGAGTGCCATGACCCGGGGCGGTGGGACGTTCCACGTCACCCGTCGGGTTACCCGACCTCGCGGCCGGCGGTCACGACCTCACCCGGCACGTCGCGGAACCTCAACGACGAGGTTCGCGACCCGAGCGATCATGTCCGACCACCCGGGCGATTGGGTTGCTCGACCTCGCGGAATGGGTCCCGCGACCTGACGGTGAGGTTGCTCCACCTCATGGAAGAGGTGCGGCGATGCCACGGGCGAGGTTGCTCGACCTCATGGGCCAGGTGCGAGGACGTAACGGCGAGGTGGCTCCACGTCATGGGTGAGGTGCGAGGACGTGGCGGCGAGGTCGCTCGACGTCATCGGTGAGGTGCGACAACGTCGTCGGTGACGTGCGACGACGTCATCGATGACGTAGCGCGATGTCAGGGACGACGTGCGCGGACCTCAGCGCCGGGTCGCTCTACCTGACGGCGAGGTGGGATGACCACATCCGTGACGTAGCTCTACCTCGGGCGCGAGGTCCGCGACCTCACGGCTGATGTTGCTCGTCTATTTCCGTGGGGTCGTGGAACGTGGCGGGTGAGGTCGCGGGACTCGAGCGTCAGGTGCTCCGACGTCACCGACGATGTTGGCCGATGTCGCGCTGACATCCCCGAACCTTCAGGCTCGGGTCGCGAATGCCCGGCGTGGGGTTGCGACTGCCCAGGCTGGGGTCGCGAATGCCCAGCGTGGGGTCGCGCCACCTGGCGGCGGGGTTCCCCCACTATTTGGCGCGACCAGGTTCATGCCGTATTTTCATCGGCGGGCGTCACAGCCCGCCCAGCAGCGTTTCGAGCCGTGCTTTGAGGCCGTCGGTATCGACGCCCGTGGCCAGCGCGCGCTGCGCGAGCGTCTTCGCCCGCGCCGGGTCGCGCGGGGCGATGTGCTCGGCGACGAGGTAGTGGCTCCAGGCGTCCATCCACTTCGGCTTCTCGGCGCTGCTGGTGATGATGGCGTCGAAGACGGCGAGCGCGCGGGCGGCGTCGGGGCCGTTGATGCGCAGCGTGGGACGGACGTTGCCGTAGGCCATGCCGAGGTTGAACTGGATGCCGAGGTCGTTCGGGAAGGCGGCGGCGAGACGCGCGCCGGCTTCTGCGGCGAGTTTTCGCTTGGCGGGATCGGTGCTGTCGGCGTAGAGGCTGAGGCGATCGTCGTCGCTGAGCACCGGTTCGCCGACATCGCCGAGGAACGTGCGCAGGAAGTCGTTCGCGATCGGATAGAGCAGGACGTTGGACGCGCCGCGTTGCGGGGAGACGAGGGTGTCGGTGTTCGCCAGCAGGACCAGCGTCAGCTTGCGCGACGGTACTTTGACGAGGAGGCCGGAGAAGGCGTCGGGCCACCAGCTGGTGTGCCACACGACGCGCTCGCCGGCGACGGTCTGGGTGTACCACCCGAGGCCGTAGGGGAAGCGCGGATCGGCGGGCGTCCAGGCACGCTCGCGTGCGGCGGGGGAGAGCAGCTTTCCCTCGTCGAGGGCGATGCTGTAGCGGGCGAGATCGCCGACGGTGGAGGAGAGGCCGGACGAGGAGTGCAGTCCCAGCGGCGGGAGCTTCGAGGGGACGGCCTGATCGCCGTCGATGCGATGCGGCTCGGCGTGGCCATCGGGATGCTCTTCGCCGGGATACGTGCGTTTCAATCCCGCGGCGTCGATGACGCGGGTGACGAGCAGGTTGCGGAAGTTCTCTTTCGTCGCGGCCTCGACGACGTTGTCGAGCCAGTTGAAGCGGGAGCTGTAGACGAAGCGTGTCCCGGGCGTGCCCTCGGAGGTGTGGGAGAGGACGTGGCGGATGCGGACGTCGGGCGGCACCTGCCAGTCGACGTACGGCTGCACCAGCGCGTCGAGGTCGAGGCGTCCCTCTTCCGCCAGCTGGAGCATCAGCGTCGCGGTGAAGGTCTTGGTGATGGAGCCGATCGGATAAAGCGTGTCGGCGCTCGAGGTGCCGAGGCCGCGCTCGAGGACCACCGCTCCATCGCGCACGACGGCCACGGAGAGCCCGGGGATGTGCAGCGCCGCCCGCGCCGCGTCGGTTCGCTGCAGGAACGCGTCGAGCGGATCCGCGGACGGACGCGCGTGGCGGCAGCCGGCGAGGAGGAGGAGGGCCAGTACGTATCTCATCTGATGGCGATACCGGGGAAGTCGCGAAAAGGTTCAAAACGTAGGGCGTGGCTTCAGCCCGCCTTCCCCCGGGGGCGGGCGGGCTGAAGCCAACGCCCTACGTTGGGGTCGGTCCCGGCTCGGTGCAGGTGCGTCGCGGCGATGTCGCGTGCATCGGACGCGGGGTCATGCGACGTGATCGTCGACGTACGCGCACGTCGATCGCGACGTCGTGGGAGCGTTCGACAATGTCGCGTGCATTGAGCTTGGGGTCGGGCGACGTGATCGATGACGTCCGGGTGACGTCGATTCAGGACACTTGGACGTCGCGGGGAGCATGCCGGACGTCAACTTCAATGTCGGCCACATTGACATTGGCATCCTCGGACCATTTCGACGACATGGGGCGACGTGAACGATGACGTCGATGGACGTCAACTTCGATGTCGCGTGCATCGAATTGGGCAACAGCGACGTCAACGTCAATGTCGCCTACATTGAGCTTGGCGTCGTACGACGTGATCGATGACGTCGAGTGACGTCGATTCAGGACACTCGGACGTCGCGGGGAGCTTGCCGGACGTCAACTTCAATGTCGGCTACATTGACGGGACCACCGTCGGACCATTCGTTGACATCGGTTGACGTGAACGATGACGTCGATGGACGTCAAGTTCAATGTCCGCGTACATCGAATTTGGCAACAGCGACGTCGACGTCAATGTCGCCGACATTGAACTTGGGGTCGTGTGACGTGATCGATGACGTCGGGTGACGTCGATTTAAGAAAGCCGGACGTCGCGCGGAGCTCGTTGGACGTCACCGTCGATGTCGCGTACATCGAATTTGGCAACAGCGACGTCGCGGCCAGCGTACGCGCACGTCGAAAGCGACGTCCCGGGAGGTGAACGTCGGTGTCGCGTGCATCGAATTCAAGTACGCGCAGCGTGTGCCGGATAAGAAAGCGGTGGCTCGTTCGACACCGCACTCCTAAAACTTCGGTCAGATACGGGCGATGAGTTTCTGGGCTTTGGGGAGCAGGGCGGCGCCGATGGCGACTTTGATGATGTCGGCGAGGACGAAGGGGGCGACGCCGGCGGTGAAGGCGGAGCGGGGGTCGGTCAGGGTGGCCAGCCAGGACCAGCCGCCGAGGTAGATGACGCCGAGGGCCAGGAGCATGCCGCTGACGGCGCGGGTGATGGTCGAGCCCCAGCCGCGCTCGGAGACGAAGCCGGCCACCCAGGCCGCGGCCGGATAGGAGAAGAGGTAGCCGGCGGTGGCGCCGGTGAGCCAGATCGCGCCGCCGTGTCCCTGCGCGAAGACCGGGAGGCCGCTGAAGCCTTCGAGGAGGTAGAGCGCCGCGGCGGCCGCGCCGCGCGTGGAGCCGAGGGCCACGCCGATGAAGATCACGGCCAGCGGCTGCAGGGTGAGCGGGACGGGAGTGAAGGGGAGCGGGATGGCGATCTGCGCCGCGATGGCGATCAGGGCGCTGGCACCGACGACGAGCAGCATGTTGGCGGCGGCGCGTCCGCGCACGAGGCGGTCGATCACGACGGCGGGGATGGTCTGCGCTTTTTCACTCATGTCGGGTGAGAAGATACCAAAGAATGGCGGTCTCCTTGCTGTGAGAAGAGCGTTCGGGAGAAGAACATGCTGAATCGCATCATGGTCGCGCTCGCCGTCGTCATCCTCGCTGCCGCGTGCAGCAAGCCGGAGCCGCTGACGGCCGAAAAGGCGCAGCAGGTCATCGGCGCATGGTCGTTCAAACGGGAGCCGGTTTACGCGGAGGTGCCGCAGAAAGTGTGGTGGTCTCCGAAGGCGCCTAAGGACGACTACGATGAGAAGGCGCTGCGCACGCTGCGCAATCTGGAGCGCGAGGGGTATCTCACGGTGACGGAATCCGGCGTGACCGCGGACTCGGCGACGTACGTGGCGAAGGCGACGAAGAAAGGCTTCCCGATCCTCGGCACCGCGCCCAGTTATCGCGGCCCCGTCTATCGCGCGCGGATCGCGGAGAAGCGCTACGACGGACTGCGCAACTTCGTCCGCCATCCGGAGCAGGTGACGGTCGGCCACGCGGAGCTGGTGTGGCACTACGAGAACCCGACGTCGCTCTATCCGCTGTTCGAGACGAAGATCGACAAGCCGCTGAACAAGCCGTTCATCTCGCACGTGTCGTTCTGGTACGACAAGCACCAGTGGCGGTTCGAGGTGAACGTGAAGAAGATCAGCGCTGCATCGTGACGTGCGTTAAACGTTACCCCGTTGCTCGTCCGGTGTGAGTCTCGGCGAGAAGCACCCCGAACGAGCAACGAGCAACGGAAAACCGCGCCCCTTCAGACGCTGCGCGTTTATGGCGGGCGTGTCATGCGGCGCAGACCGGTGGAGCCGGCGATGATGGCTTCCGTGGCTTCGCGCGGGAAGTAGCCGGTCTCCACGACACCGGCCAGGTCGCGGATGCGCGCGACGACGACGCCGATGTCTTCGGCCGGGGGGACGAGCACGTCGACGATGCGGTTGCCTTCGTCGGTGATGCGGGCGGCGCCGTCGCGCAGGCGCAGTTGCGGCTGGAGGCCCATTTCGTCGAAGCGCCTGGTGAGGACGTCGAGGGCGAAGGGGGTGACTTCGATCGGGAGGGTGCCGGTGCCGAGGCGGTCGACGATCTTCGATTCGTCGGCGATGACGATGAAGCGGCGGGCCTGCTGCTCGACGATCTTCTCCCGCAGGAGGGCGCCGCCGCGTCCTTTGATGAGGCGCAGTTGGGCGTCGATCTCGTCGGCGCCGTCGACGGCGAGGTCGAGCGGGGCGATCTCGGCGAGGTCGAACAGCGGGATGCTCTCTTCGCGTGCCTGTGCGGAGGTCTGTTCGGAGGTCGTGGTGCAGCGGATGTCGCGGAGGGTGCCGTCGCGCAGGGCGGCGCCGAGGAGCTTCACGAACTCGTAGGCAGTGCTGCCGGTGCCGAGGCCCAGCGTCATGCCGGAGCCGACTTCGGCGAGGGCCGCGCGCGCGGCTTCGATCTTCAGGCTCATCGCTCAGCTCTCATCGTGCATCGCTCCTCAGAATCCTCCCGGTGAGCCGCCGCGGCGCGGATCGGCGACGGCGACGAGGCGGCCATTCTCGAACAGAATGGCGTGCACGTCACCGATGGACTTGCGCATGTCGACGGCGTGCCCTTTCTCGTTCAGCGCGTTGATCGTTTCCTGAGGCGCGCGCCCGCGCTCGACGGCCATGGTGTCGGGCGTCGCGGCGTGATGCCAGCGCGGCGCGGCGACGGCGTCGGGGAGCGACTTGCCGTGGACGACGACGTTGAGGAAGACCTGCAGGATGGTGGTCGGGATGGCGGTGCCGCCGGAGGTGCCGAGGGCGAGGAAGGGGCGGCCGTCGCGCAGGACGATGGTCGGCGCGAGCGAGGATGCGGCGCGCTTGCCCGGCTCGATGGTGTTGGGCGTGACGGTGAAGTCGGCGTTGGCGTCGTTGAGGAAGAAGCCGAGGCCGGGGACCAGGAAGCCGCTGCCGAAATCGTCGCCGAGGCTCGTCGTGAAGGCGATGACGTTGCCCTGCTGATCGGCGATTGTGAAGTGCGTGGTGTGCTCTCCCTCGGCGGTCAGCTCGCGCGGCTCGCTGAGGCTGGCGGTGCCGACGACGCGCTCCTGGATGGTCTTGCGCCACAACTCGCCGCGCCGGCGCGAGAGCAGGTCGCGATAGGGGATGCGCACGTTGGCGGGATCGGCGACGTAGCGGTGGCGGTCGATGTACGCGCGGCGCTGCGCTTCGAGAAGGAGGTAGAGCGTCTTGGGCGTCTGGAAGCCGGAGGCGCGCAGGTCGTCCGCGGCGAGGATGTTCAGCGTCTCGCCGATGACGAGGCCTCCGCCGGACGGCGGCGCGACGGTGTAGATCTCGTAGTCGCCGTAGACGAGCTTGAGCGGCGCGCGCCACAGCGGCTTGTACTCGCTGAGGTCGCGGAAGCCGATGACGCTGCCCGCGGCGCGCGCGCCTTCGACGAGCTTCTTCGCGATATCGCCTTCGTAGAAGTCGCGCGGACCGTGTTCGGCGATGCGCTGCAGCGTGGCCGCGAGCTCGGGCGCGGGGAGCTTATCGGGGAGCTCGAGCTTGCGCGTGGATTTGGCGTTGGCGACGTCGGCGGCGAGCTCGGGGTCTTCGCGCGGACCTTCGCGCGCCAGGAGCAGCGCGGGCTCGACGAGCTCTTTCCAGGGGCGCGAGCCGAAGCGCGCGTGCAGCGCTTCCAGTCCGGCGAGAGTTCCGGGTACTCCCGCCGCGGATGCCCCGGTGCGCATGTCTTTGTTGGCGAGGCGCGGTGCGGTCTCGCGGAAGTCGAGGGTCCAGACGCCGCGCGAGTGGGCGTCGTAGTAGGTCGCGAAGCCGCCGCCGCCGAGGTTGCCGGACTGGGGGCGGACGACGGCGAGGGCCAGGGCTACGGCGACTGCCGCGTCAGCGGCGTTGCCGCCGCGCTGCAGGACTGCCAGGCCGACTTTGGTGGAGAGGGGATGGGCCGTGGAGAGGGCCGCTTTTCTCGCGGCGATCGCGCCGCCCGCGTGGATGCTGGTCGCGATGAGGAGGACCGCCGCGGCCTGCGCGGCGCGCATCACTTGCGCGCCCTCCGCCCCGTCGAACCCGGAGTCCGGTTGCGGTCGTAGATGATCTTCAACCCTTTCAGCGTCAGTTCGGTGTCGACTTCGTCGATGTGCTCGCTCTCGTCGGCGAAGAGGCTTGCCAGTCCGCCGGTAGCGACGACTTTCTTCACGTTCGGCACTTCGCGCTTGATGCGGGAGAGGATGCCGTCGACCAGTCCGAGGTAGCCGAAGTAGATGCCGGACTGCATGTTGACGACGGTGTTGGTGCCGATGACGTGATCGGGCCGGCGCACGTCGACACGCGGCAGACGCGCCGCACGCGCGAACAGGGCCTCGGCGGAGATGTTCAGTCCCGGCGCGATGACGCCGCCGACGAACTCCGCGTTCTCGGTGACGACGTCGAAGGTGGTGGCGGTGCCGAAGTCGACGATCACCGTGGGGCCGCCGTAGGCGTGATGCGCGGCGGCGCAGTTGACGATGCGGTCGGCGCCGACTTCGAGCGGGTTGTCGACGTGGATGGCGATGCCCGTCTTGACGCCCGGCTCGACGAACATCGGCTCGACGCCAAAGTACTTCTGGACCATGAAAGTCATGGCGCCATTCAGCGGCGGGACGACCGAGGCCACGATGGCGCCGGCGAGCTGCCCCTGCAGCGCGTCGCCGACGAGCTGCTTGGCGAGGATGCCGTATTCGTCGGCGGTGCGCTCGCGCGCCGTCGCCAGCCGCCACGAGCTCACCAGGTCGGCGCCGCGATAGACGCCGAGGACGATGTTCGTGTTGCCGAGATCGACGACGAGGAGGTTGGAGGACATCGGTCTGGTTAGTTTATCCCGAGCGAAGCGAGGGATCTCTGGTGCACCGGCAGCGCACGAGTTACGAGCATCGAGAGGGCACCAAAGATCCCTCGCTGCGCTCGGGATAAACTGACTAAGCCAGAAACAGGTCCCCCGCCGAAACCGAGATCACTCCCTCCGCGCTATTCAGCACCGCCCTCCCATGCTCATCGATGTGCGACCAGGTGCCGGAGATGGTGCGCTCGCCGATGACGCAGTGGATGCGGTCGCCGGGTTGGTGGATGGAGAGGGCGCGCCACTGGGCGAGGACTTCTTCGTGGAGGAGGGGGTGGGAGAGGGCGGCGTCGATGTGCTCGATGAAGGCGATGGTGGCGGTCTCGATGCCGCCGAAGTCGCGGGTGCTGACTTCGCTGATGGTGATGGCGTTGGGGCGCGTGTCGTCGGCGAACGGCTCGACGTTCACACCGGTGCCGATGAGGAGGTACACGCGGTCATCGTTGATGCGCGCTTCCATCAGGATGCCGGCGATCTTGCGTCCGTTGACGAGCACGTCGTTCGGCCACTTGATGCGGGCGTCGATGGCGAACGTGTCGCGGAGGAACGTGGCCACGATGTTGGCCATGGCCAGCGGGATGAGCGGCAGCTCGCGCGCGGGGCGCGAGACGAGCGTCGTGGCGTAGATGCCTTTGCCGGCCGGCGACGACCAGCGGCGGTCGTTGCGTCCGCGTCCGGCGAACTGCTCGCCGGCGATGATCATGGCCTGCGGCAGCGACAGCTCGTTCTCGATGCACTCGGTGACGATGCGCCGGGCGATGAGATTCGTCGAGGCGACGCGCGGAATCACCGCGACCGATTCGATCACGTGCAGACGCGAAACGATGGAGGTGTCGATCAAGACTCGCTCACTGGTTCTGCTGAAGCTTTTCCAGTCTAGCGCGCAACTCGGCCTGGCGCGCCTGCGCGCCTGCAACGATGTGCGGCGGAGCGTTGCGGACGAACGGCTCGTTGGCGAGCTTGGCGTCGATGCTCTCGATCTCCTTCTTGATCTTCTCGATCTCTTTGGCGACGCGGTCGAGCTGTTCCTGGGAGACTACTTTCTCCGGGAACTCGATGGCGATGTGGAAGCCTTCGATGACGTCGTGATGCGCGCCGGCGGCCGGCTCCCCGCCGACGATCACTTCGTCGAGGCGTGCCAGCTCGATGAGCAGATAGGCATTCTCGCGGAAGAAGTTCGAGTCGCGCTCTCCCTCGCCGCGGATGTGCAGGCGGAAGCGGTCTTTCGGCGTGAAGCCGCGCTCCGCGCGCACGTTGCGGATGGAGGTGATGACCGCCTTGGCGGCATTCATCAGCCGCTTCGCCTCCGGATCCTCGAGCACTTCCTCGGGCACCGGATACGGCGCGATCATGATCGACGGCTCCACCCCGCCGAGCTTCTGCCAGATCTCCTCGGTCACGAAGGGCATGAACGGATGGAGCAGGCGCAGCGACCGGTCTAGCGCTTCGAGGAGCACGCGTTTGGCCAGATTGCGGTCGCGATCGGAGCCGTGCTTGCCGAGCAGCACGGGCTTGGCCATCTCGATGTACCAGTCACAGAGCTCGTGCCAGAAGAAGTGATAGAGGGCGCCGGCGGCCTCGTCGAAGCGGAACACGGAAAGCTGTTTGTTCACCTCGGCGGTGACGCTGTTGAGGCGCGAGAGGATCCAGCGCTCGACGGTGCCGAGGTGGTCGCGGTCGATGTGTCCGGCATGGGAGAGGTCGACGTCGATATGCATCAGCGCGAAGCGCGATGCGTTCCAGATCTTGTTCACGAACGCGGAGTAGCCGGCGATGCGCGACTTGCCGAGCGGGATGTCGCGGCCCGAGGCGGCAATGGCGAGCGTGAAGCGGAGCGCATCCGCGCCCACCTCGTCGACGACGTCGAGCGGGTCGATGACGTTGCCTTTCGACTTCGACATCTTCTGCCCGTTCTCGTCGCGCACAAGACCGTTGAGGAACACCTGGCTGAACGGCGCCTTGCCGGTGAAGCGCAGGCCCATCATGATCATGCGCGCCACCCAGAAGAAGAGGATGTCGAAGCCGGTGATGAGCGTGTCGGTGGGATAGAAGACGTCGTAGTCGGGCGTGTCGTCGGGCCAGCCCATCGTGGAGAAGGGCCACAGTCCTGACGAGAACCAGGTGTCGAGGACGTCGGTCTCCTGGGTCACCGGTGCGCCGCACTGCGGACACGTCGCCGGCTCGTCCATCGTCACGGTGGTGTGGCCGTTCGGACAATGGAATGCGGGGATGCGATGGCCCCACCAGAGCTGGCGGGAGATCGTCCAGTCGTGGATGTTTTCCATCCAGTTGAAGTACGTCACTTCCCAGCTCTGCGGGACGATCTGGATGGCGCCGCTGCGCACCGCGTCGATGGCCGGCTTCGCCAGAGGCTCGATCTTCACGAACCACTGCTTGGAGACCATCGGCTCGATGTCGGTGTCGCACTTGCCGTGGACGCCGACGTTGTTCGTGTGGCTCTCGATTTTGACGAGGTGTCCCTGCTCTTTGAGCAGCTCCACGACCTTTTTGCGCGCTTCGAAGCGGTCGAGTCCCTCGAACTCCGCGCCGGCGGCGGGGGTCATGCGGCCGTCTTCGCCGATGACCTGGATCTGCGGCAGGTTGTGGCGCTTGCCGGTCTCGTAGTCGTTCTTGTCGTGCGACGGCGTGACCTTCACGACGCCGGTGCCGAACTCCGGATCGACGAGGATCGGGTCAGCCACGATGGGGATCCGGCGATTCACGATCGGGAGGACGGCGAACTTGCCGATGAGGTCTTTGTAGCGCTCGTCGTCCGGATGCACGGCAATGCCGGTGTCGCCGAGCATCGTCTCCGGACGGGTCGTGGCGATGGTCAGCCGCGTGGTGCTCCCTTCGACGTTGTAGTCGATGTACCAGAGGCTGGCGTTGCGCTCGCGGAACTCGACCTCGATGTCGGAGATGGCGGTGCGGCAGCGCGGGCACCAGTTCACCATGGCGATGCCCTGGTAAATGAGGCCGTCCTCGTAGAGCTTCACGAAGACGTAGCGCACGGCGCGGGAGAGACCTTCATCTAATGTGAAGCGCTCGCGCGTCCAGTCGCAGGAGGCGCCGAGGCGGGTGAGCTGGTCCTTGATCTCGGTGGAGTGCTGCTCCTTCCACTCCCAGATCTTCTCGACGAACTTGTCGCGGCCGAGCTCGAAGCGCGAGATGCCCTGCTCGAGCAGCTTGCGCTCCACCACCATCTGCGTGGCGATGCCGGCGTGGTCGGTGCCGGGGAGCCAGAGCGTGTTGAAGCCGGACATGCGCTTCCACCGCGCGATGATGTCCTGCAGCGTGTTCACGAGCGCATGGCCGATGTGCAGACGGCCGGTGACATTCGGCGGCGGGATGACGATCGAGAACTTCGGGCGCTCGCGGTCGACGACGGGCGTGAAGTAGCCGCCTGCTTCCCAGGAGGCGTAGATGCGCTGCTCGAAGGTGGAGGGCTCGTAGCGTTTGGCGAGTTCTTCTTTCATACGGCTGGTCCGCGAGGGGGACGCATGATACCAGCCGATGCCTTGGGCCCCAGGGGCAGGTCACAGGGGGCAGGGCGCAGGAAAGCCCGCCGGGGCCCTCGCCCTCCTGCGATCTGCCCTCTGCGACCTGCGCCTTGGTACGTCGGCCACATGAATGCCATCGTCCGTTCACGCCTTAGTAACACGTAAATCCAACGAAACGCGGCACTTGATTCATAAGACCGAACAGTCGTTATGCGTTACGGAACGGTGAATCGAAGTCAAGCGTAGCGTTTGGAGTCACTTACCAAAAGCAAGCACTCTGGGCGCGATCCTGCAGTGAGCTGCGCGCACCGCGATGGCAACCCGGCCATCCGAAATCATCAGGAGGCAGACTTGAAGTACTCAAGGTTTTTCTCTCTCGTCGCCATCCTGCTCCTCGCGTCAGTCAGCGCGTTCGGGCAGGGCACGACCGCGACGCTTTCCGGAACCGTCACCCACGAGGGTGCGGGACTTCCGGGCGTCACGGTAACGATCAGCTCGCCCAATCTGCAGGGCAGCCGCACCACCGTCACGAACGAAGCCGGTGGCTATAGCTTCCCCTCGATTCCGCCAGGCCAGTACGACGTCCGGATCGAGATGGAGGGGATGCAGGGCGTGGAGCAGTCGGTCCGCGTCAGCCTCGCCTCGACCGCGAGCGCTGACGCCGAGCTGAAGCTCTCGGCCGTCACCGATGCGATCACCGTCACGGCGTCGGCGCCGGCGGTGCTCGAGACGCAGGAAGTGCAGGCCAACATCACCGCGGAGCAGGTCGAGGAGCTGCCGATCCAGCGCACGCTCCAGGCCACGACGCTCTTCGCACCCGGCGTGACCGTCAACGCCAACACGACCGGCATCCAGATCTCCGGCGCGTATTCGTACGACAACCTGTTCCTCGTGAACGGCGCGGTCACGAACGAGAACCTGCGCGGCCAGACGCACAACCTCTTCATCGAGGACGCGATCCAGGAGACGACGATCATGACCGGCGCGATCTCGGCGGAGTTCGGACGCTTCACCGGCGGCGTGGTCAGCGCGATCACGAAGTCGGGCGGCAACGATTTCCACGGCACGCTCCGAGACTCGCTGACGAATCCGGCGTGGACCGAGAAGACGCCGTTCCCCGGTCAGGAAGATTCGCTGGACAAGGTGAACTCGGTCTACGAGGGCACGCTCGGCGGCCGCATCATCCGTGATCGTCTCTGGTTCTTTGCCGCCGGCCGCCTGGCCGAGGCGTCGACGGACCAGACCTTCACCCGCAGCGCCACCAACTTCACCTTCGGCGACGACGAGACGCGCATCGAGGCCAAGCTCACCGGCCAGATCACGCCGCGCCACAGCCTCGTCGGCTCGTACTTCGACATCACTCGCGACCAGTCGAACTTCTGCTTCGGCACTTGCTTCGAGCAGTCGAACATCGACGTCTCGCGCTCGCTGCCGAACGACTTCCTCACCGCGCAGTACTCGGGCGTGCTGACGAACAACTGGCTCGTCGACGTCACGTACGCGCAGAAGAACTTCGCATTCGAAGGCAGCGGCGGCGACCTCCGCGCCACGCTCGGCACGGACTCCATCGAAGATGTGGCCCGCGCCACGTCCGGCTGGGACGGCGCCGTCACCGGCGGCTTCTTCGGCGCCCCGCTCTTCTGCGGCACGTGCGATCCGGAAGAGCGCAACAACGAGTCGATCGGCCTGAAGTCAACGTACTTCCTCGGCACCAAGTCCCTCGGCAGCCACAGCATCGTGGCCGGCTATGAGAACTGGGCCGAGCAGCGCGTCGCCAACAATTTCCAGTCGGGCTCCGACTTCTTCGTCAACCTCTATAACTTCAGCCCGCTCGACACGATGGTGAACGGCCGCACGCGTCCCACCATCGAGGCCGGCGACGCCATCGCCTGGTGGCCGATCCTCGAATTCACGCAGGGCTCGGACTGGCAGACGGACTCGTTCTACGTCAACGACAAGTGGGACCTCAGCAACCACCTCAGCTTCAACCTCGGTCTCCGCTATGACCGCAACGAAGGCCGCGACAGCTCGGGCAACCTCATCGCCGACGACGCGGAGCTCAGCCCGCGCCTGGGCGCGATCTACGACCTGCGCGGCGACGGCCGCGTGCGCGTCAACGCCAGCTACAGCCGCTACGTCTCCCGGATCGCCGAGACCATCGGCGGCTCGGCCGGCCGCGGCGGCAACCCGGCCGCGTTCTACTGGGAGTACGACGGCGACACCATCAACGCCGACGGCTCGCTCGATTACGTCGGTGCGTTCTCGGAGCTCTTCCGCTGGTTCCAGTCGCAGGGCGAAGTGACGATCCCGACCGCGTACGGAAACGTCACGGTACCGGGCGTCGACCGCCTCTTCTTCATCGACATCCCGGGCCTGACCAGTCAGTTCAACGGCACGCTGAAGTCCCCCTCGGTGAACGAGATCACTCTCGGCGCCGGCTTCCAGGTGGGCACGAACGGCTTCGTCCGCGCGGACGTCATTCGCCGCGACTGGAAGAATATGTACGCCCGCCGCGTGGACCTTTCCACCGGCTCGGTGCTGTATGAGCCGTTCGGTCTCGACTTCGACCTCGGCCTGGTCGAGAACACCGACGATCTCGAGCGCACGTACAACGCGGTGCAACTCCAGGCGAACTACCGCCTGCTGAACAACCGTCTGAACATCGGCGGCAACTACACCTACTCGCAGACCGAGGGTAATACGGCCGGCGAGACGCAGGCGAACGGCCCGATCCCTGACGCCACCTTCCAGTACGGCGAGTACAAGAACTTCGCGGAGTTCAACCCCTCGGGTCTCCTGGCCGGCGTCGACCAGACCCACAAGGCCCGCCTCTATGCGTCGTACGACCTGCCGACCGCGTTCGGCGCGTTCAACTTCAGCATCCTCGAGCGCCTCGACTCCGGTACGCCGTACAACGCGCTGGGCACGATCGACGTGCGCGCGCGCGACGACTTCTACGCCGACGGCACCGCGGGCGGCGTCGATAACCCCGGCTACGTCACCGCGCCGAACAACGTGAATTACTACTTCAGCGATCGCGACGCCTTCCGCTGGGAGGACGACATCGCGACCGACATCGGCATCAACTACGAGCTGCCGGTGCGCAACATGGGCGTCTTCGTCCAGGCCGACATCATCAACGTCTTCGCGCAGAACGCCGTGATCAACGGCGACTCGACCGTCTACACGCACCGCAACGATCCGGAGGGAACGCTCGTGCGCTTCAACCCGCTCGCCGGCGACGTGCCGGTCGAGGGCGTGCATTACCGCTTCGGCGAGGACTTCGGCAAGGCCGTCGACACCACCGATTACCAGCTCCCGCGGACATACCGTTTGTCGCTGGGACTGCGCTTCTAGTCATCGTTGTTTCACAGCAGTACACGCTCCGGCTCTTCCGGGCCGGAGCGTTTTCTTTTCTATGCGCTTTCGCTTCGCTTTCCTTCTTCTTCCGCTCGCGCTGTTGCTGGCGTGCTCGAAGTCTTCGTCGCCGGCGGCGGCGACGCATCCGTCGTCTCCGAACGCGCCGGTGATCGTGATCTCCGTCGACACTCTGCGCGCGGACCATCTGCCCGCGTATGGCTACCGCGGCGTGGAAACGCCGCACATCGACGCGCTGCGCCGCGATGCGGTTCTATTCGAGCGCGCGTACTCGCCCGTGCCGCTCACGCTGCCATCGCACGTTTCGATGCTCACGGGATTGCTCCCGCCGCAGCACGGTGTGCACAACAACCTCGGCTTCGCATTCGACGCGACGAAGCATCCGACGCTGCCGTCGGTGCTCAAGCAGCGCGGCTATGCGACCGGCGCGGCCGTGTCGGCGTACGTGCTCCGCGGCGCGTCAGGACTCGGCGCGCTGTTCGACGACTACGACGACGCGGTGGCGATCCGTGGCGGCGCGTCGATCGGCTCGCAGCAGCGCTCCGGACGGGAGACGGCGGCGGTCGCGCAGCGCTGGATCGAGCAGCACAAAGGCGCGCCGTTCTTCTACCTGCTGCACCTCTTCGAGCCCCACTCCCCGTACACGCCGCCCGAGCCGCATCGCAGCCGCTGGAAGCTGCCGTACGATGGCGAGATCGCCGCGGCGGACGAGATCGTCGGTGAGCTGCTGGCGTCGCTGAAGCAGAGCGGCGTGTATGACGACGCGCTGATCGTTTTCCTCTCCGATCACGGTGAAGGACTCGGCGACCACGGCGAGGCCGAGCACGGGATCTTTCTCTATCGCGAGGCCATCCATGTCCCGCTGCTGGTGAAGCTGCCGAAAGGGAAGCGCGCGAACACGACGTCGGGCGAGGTCGTCGGGCTCGTGGACCTGTTCCCTACCATCGCACGCGTTGTCGGCGCGGAGCCGCCGGCACAGCTCGCGGGTGTGTCGCTGTTCGACGCCGCACCACCGCGGCGCATGTACGCGGAGTCGCTCTATCCGCGAATCCACCTCGGTTGGAGCGAGCTGCGCTCGCTCGTCGACGCCAGGCATCACTTCATCGAGGCGCCGCGTGCAGAGCTGTACGACTTGGCCGCCGATCCCGCGGAGAAGAACAACGTCCTCGCCGAGCAGCGCCGCGTGTATGCCGCGCTGCGGAAGGAGCTCGAGGCGGTGCCGCGCGGCGAGCAGACCTCCGGCAACATCGACCCCGAGGATGCGAAGAAGCTCGCGGCGCTTGGGTATCTCAGCGGGACCGCGTCCGCGGACGGCGGCCCGCTGCCCGATCCGAAAGACCGCATCGGCGAGCTGACGTCGCTCCAGCGTGCGTCGATGCTCGTCGCCCAGCGCAAATACGACGCGGCCATCGCTGAGCTCCACGCGCTCGTCGCCGTCAACCCGCGTCTCACGGACGCGTGGAGCCTCCTCGCGCGGACGCAGCAGGATGCGGGTGACGTGGACGGCGCACTGGCGACCTATCGCCGCACGATCTCGCAGCATCCGCAGCTCGCGGGCGACCTCGGGCTCTCCGCGGCCGCCCTCTATCTGACGAAGGGCGACTACGCGAACGCCGAGTCCCATGCACGCCTCGGCGAGAAGAGCAGTCCCGCGCTCGCGAACCTGATGCTCGGACGCGTGGCCATGGCCCGCGGCGACTTCAATGCGGCCATGCAGCACGCGCAGTTCGTCACCAACGCGTACGGCTATCGCGTGCAGGGACTCATCCTCGCGGCGCAGGTGCACGCGCGGACGCGCGGCGCCGAGCGCGCCCTGCAGCTCATCGCCGAGGCCGATCGCGAGATCGCGGCGCGCAAGCTCGGCACGATTCCGCTGCTGGAGTACACGCGCGGCGACGTGCTGGCGCGCCTCAATCGTTTCGACGACGCGGAGGCAGCGTTGCGGAAAGAGATCCTCGATTTTCCCGACGACCGGGAGGCCTACGCCAGCCTGGCGGTCATCGACTGGCTGCGCAACGATCCCAACGCCGCACGCACGACGATGGAGCAGTACGTGCGCGCCAATCCGTCGCCTGACGCGCACGCGTTCGCGGCGAAGACGTTCCGCGAGCTGGGCGACGAACGGACCGCGCGGCAGTTCGCGGTTAGGATGCAGCGATGATCCTCGGCATCGAAACCTCCTGCGACGAGACCTCGGTGGCTTTGCTCGAGAAAGACGGCAGTGTGCGCGTGAACCTCATCGCCTCGCAGATCGCGCGTCATCAGCCGTTCGGCGGCGTCGTCCCCGAGATCGCCTCGCGCGAGCACCTGCAGCATCTCTTTCCCCTCGTCGAGCGCGCCCTCGTCGACGCGAACGTGGAGTGGCAGCACGTGGATAGCATCGCCGTCACCTCCGGTCCGGGTCTCATCGGCGCGCTGCTGGTCGGCGTCGCGGGCGCACAGGGGCTCGCCTACGGCCTCGGTATCCCGATCCTGCCGGTCAATCACCTCGAAGGACACATCTACTCGCCCTACCTGCAGAAGGACGGCCCGGCCACGCCGCTGCCCGATCGCTTCCTGTCGCTCGTGATCTCCGGTGGCCACTCCGCGATCTACGACGTGCGTGGTCGCGACATCGTGCAGCTCAACCGCACGCGCGACGACGCCATCGGCGAGACGTTCGACAAGGTGGCGAAGTTCATCGGGCTGCCGTATCCCGGCGGTCCCGAGATCGAAAAGCACGCCCGTACCGGCAAAGCCGATCCGAAGCGCTTCCCCTTTCCCGTCCCGCAGTTCAAGGACGTGTCGCTTGACTTCTCGTACAGCGGGATCAAGGCCGGCGCGATCCGTCTGGCTCGCGAGCACAACATTCGCGCGGAGGGAGATCCCGCCGCTCTCGGCGACTTCTGCGCGACATTCCAGGACGCGCTCATCGCCCAGCTCTTCGACCGCCTCGAGACGCTCTGGGCTCGACTCGAAGAGCCGAAGCCGGCCGAGCTGGCCATGGCCGGCGGCGTCGCCGCGAATGGCGTCCTGCGCGAGCGCATTGCCGCCTGGGGCGAGAGCCGTGGGCTCATCGTGCGCCTGCCGGAGAAGCGTTTCTGCACCGACAACGCCGCCATGATTGCCTTCGCCGGCCTGCAGAAAGGGAACCTCTCCGACCCCCGCCGGGTGGTGACGCGGTCACGGATCGGTTAAGCGATCGATCCGCGTTCCCGGGGCCAGAAACCTTTTCCGCTCCTCTCCGTCTGAACTTATGAACGAAGCGAACGAACGAAACGCAGCGGAAAACGAACGAACGAGCGAACGCAGCACCGGACGAACGAACGCACCAAACTCCTACACCTCCTCCTGATCCGACACCCGCGCCGGCCCCAAGGCCGGCGTTGGTGTTTTAATCGCCTGCATGCGAATCGTGATTGCCGGCGGTACCGGGTTCATCGGAGAGCCGCTCGTGCGGCGATTGGCCGCGCGCGGCGACGACGTGGCCGTGTTGAGCCGCAACCCCGCGAAAGTCCGGGCCGGCCGCGGGGTCCAATGGGACGGTCGCACGCAAGGGCCTTGGTCGGCGGAAGTAGCCGGCGCCGACGCCATCGTCAACCTCGCCGGCGAGAACGTCGGCGAGGGTCGCTGGACCGAGGAGCGGCGGAAGCAGCTCGTCGCCAGCCGTCTCGATGCCACCGGCGCCATCGTCGAGGCGCTCCGCAACGCACCGCCGCGAACCGCGGCGCGTACGCTGGTCAACGCCTCCGCCGTCGGCTACTACGGCTTCGACCGGGGCAAGGCCTTGCTCGACGAGCACGGCACGCGCGGCGGCGGGTTCCTCGCGGATCTCGTCGAGCAGTGGGAGCGCGCCGCGCGTGAGGCGGAGAAGCTGGCCCGGCTGGTGATCCTGCGCTTCGGCGTGGCGCTGTCGCCGGAAGGCGGTGCGCTGAAGAAGATGATGCTGCCGTTCAAGCTCGGCGCGGGCGGGCCGATCGGAAGCGGGAAGCAGTGGATGTCGTGGGTCGATCGCGACGACGCGGTGCGCGCGATCGAATGGGCGCTCGACAACCCGCAGGTCCGCGGCGTCTACAACGTCACGGCACCGGAGCCGGTCACGAATCGCGATTTCACCCGTGCCCTCGGGCGCCGGTTGCATCGTCCCGCGTTCATGCCCGTCCCGGCGTTCGCGTTGCGCGCTGCCTTTGGAGAGATGGCCGACGAGATGCTGCTCGGCGGGCAGCGGGTGGTGCCGCGGCGCGCCGAACGTGAGGGATTCGTGTTCGAAGCTCCCACGCTCGACGCGTCGTTCGCACGTTGGTAGAAAGATCCTTCGGACGGGGCTCGTCAGGAGGAAGCGCCGACGTCGCGGCGCTTCAGTTTCTCGACGTCAGCATGTGCCACTCGGGGTTGTCCCTCACGTAGGAAGGGCGTTTATCCCGCAGGGCGCCGCTGCTGACGGTCGTGTTGACCTCGGAGGCCGTTTCGAGCATGAGCTGGAACTTGCCGAGCATCGCCTTCTGCAGCGGCTTGGGGAGGACGCGGAGGTCTTCCATCAGGCGCTGCGTCGCTGTCTCATCTTCGTCGAGCTCCCACGGCGCGATCTGGCGCTCCACCGAGCAACCGAAGAAGTCCGCCTCGCTGAGGCCGTACACGCCGAGCAGCCGCTTGAGCTGCGCCAGCTTGAGAGAGCCGATCCGCTGACCGGTCTCGAAAGAGCTGATTGTCTTTTCGCCGACGCCCGACATCTTCGCCACGTCTTTCTGGCTCAGACCGCGGAGGCGGCGGATTTCGCGGAGTTTCAATACGAGATCCATGGCTTTCCTCACCTATTTCCACAACACCAATCAGAACCTGCGCATCAGGCCGACCACCACGCCCTGCACCGCCACGTCGCGGGCAGCAGCGAAGATGGGGCTCATCATCGAGTTCGCCGGCTGCAGGCGGACCCGTTCCCCTTCGCGATACAGGCGCTTGAGCGTCACTTCTCCACTGACGTTCGCCACGACCATTTCGCCGTTATGGGCGTCATCGCGCCGCGCGATGATCACCAGGTCGCCGTCGAGGATTCCGTCGTCGACCATCGAGTCCCCTCGCACCTTCAGCACGTAGTTCTCCCCACGTGTGGTCAGGTGCTCGGGCACCGCGATGGTCTCGTCGGATACGTCCACGTCGAGCGGACGCCCCGCGGCGATGTACCCGAAGAGCGGCAGCTCACGCGCGGCCGGCCGGTCCTCGCGCTTGGGAGTGCTCTTCGGTTCTTCTTCCTGGTCGACGACTTCCACGCCGCGCTTCTGGTTCCAGTCGCGGCGGATCAGCCCCTTCTTCTCGAGCAGCGACAGGTGCTTGTAGACCGTGCCGTACGAGGAGAAGCCGAAGTGGTCGCAGATCTCACGATGGGTCGGGGCAATCCCGCGTTCCTTCTGGAACTCCCGGATGAAGTTCAGGATGTCCCGCTGCCGCTCCGTAAGATATTTCATTGCGCCCTCACACCACCCAATGTAGGCGGTAATAGGGCGAAAGTCAAGCGTAAGTCAGCGTAAGTAGGCGTAAAAGGCGAAAGAAAAAGAGCCGGCCTTTCGGCCGGCTCTTGCCCACATTGCTGGAGCGTAAGAGGTTAGTCGAGCTTGATGGATTTCTTGGTCTTCTCGCGGCGGGACGATTCCTTCTGCTGGTACTCGGCCATGCAGTCGCCCTCGTCGACCATCGCGCAGGCGAGGTAGTCGCTGATCTCGACGATCGTGGCGCGGATCGCTTTGCCGGCCGGCGTCTTCTCGTGCTTGGAGAGGTTGCCGCCGAAGCCGCCGCGATAGAGGCCGACGTTCAGACCGCCGCCGCTGGAGCGGCCTTCGACCGTGCGGGTGAACTCGACTTCGCCCGTGGTGGTGTCGATGACGCGGAGATCGACCGCGAGGTACGCGCTCTCCTTCTTGCCGCCGACGCTGATGCCGCGGAAGCTGAGGCCGCCGCCCGTGCCCTGCACGTCCTCTTCATAGGCGGAGAGCGAGCCGGTGACGATGTACTGCGCGCCGGTCAGCTTGCCGATCTTGGCGCCCGTCTTCTTGGCAACGCGGCCGGAATCGGCCAGGTCCTGCTCGTCGAGCACCGCGGCGAGCTTCTCGCGCTCGACCAGCTTGAACTTGCCGGTGGCCTGGAGCTCGTTGGTGAGCATGTCGGCGAGATCGCGTCCCGCGCCGCCGTACCACCAGCCCGCGGACGTCTCGTTCTTGAATTCGTTGACGGCCAGGACCGGCTTGTCAGCCGCCATCACGGCGCCGGCGATGAAGATCAGAAGAAAGGCAAAAAGTGTTTTCGAACGCATTTGTCCCCCGTTTGAGATAACCGATTTGATGCACCGAAGGTAAATCGGAAGGCAGCAGTGTACCGTGATCCGGCTCACGAAATCAGTGGCTGACCGCGTCCGAGAGGTCCGGAAGCGTGGAATCCCACATTTCCACTCGATTTCGCCCTAAGTTCTTCGCCTGATACAGCGCACGATCGGCCCGCTCGATGAGCCCCGCCGGACTGAGCACGTCGCCTTCGACCGAGCTCTCCATCCCGGCGATTCCGATCGACGCGGTGACGGCGATCGACTTCTCCCCGCACGGCAGCTCGGTCGACTCCAGCCGCTGCCGGATGCGCTCCGCCACGACGGTCGTGCCGCCGAGGCGCGTCTCGGGCAGGACGATGCAGAACTCCTCGCCGCCGTAGCGTCCCGGCACGTCGTAGACGCGGCAACTGTCGCGGAGCAGTTTGCCGATGGCCTGCAGCACCTGGTCGCCGGCGGAGTGCCCCCACGTGTCGTTGACACGCTTGAAGTGGTCGACGTCGAGCATCAGCAGTGACACCGGCGAGCCGTGGCGCACGGCGCGATTCAACTCGCTGTCGATCTTCTCCATCACGAACCAGCGGTTGTACAACCCGGTCAGACTGTCGCGCGACGACACCTCGGAGAGCATCCGGTTCTTCACTACGAGGTCGAAGTTCTCGCGCTGCAATTCGAGCATCCGCTGTTCGAGCTCGCGATAGCGCGCCTCGCATGACTCGGCGACGCGCAGGACGTCGAAGATCTCGTGGATGACGCGGCGCTCGGCTTCGGCGAACGGACGCCCGTCGCCGGCGACGACCGACATGCGCGGCACGCCGAGGCGGACGGCGAAGGCGTGTCCCGCTTCGGTCGATTGCGAGTCGGCGAGTGAGAGTGGTTTCTGCAGCAGCTCGGAGAGCGGCGCCAGAATCCGGTGCGCGGCGGATTCAAAGGAGTCCATAGGCAGCTTGTCTTGTCGAGAGAGAGGAACTGAGTATAGCCAGGCGATTCGCGCGCGCAACCCGCAATGATGGCAAGTTCAGGGGTTGCCTGTAAGGCGGGCCCTACGGCCTGTGCTCGACCTTGAAGCGGTTCATCCCGGCCGAGATCTCGTCGCCCGCGTGCACCTTCGTGTTGCGGGCCGGAAGCGTGTTGAGGAACGTACCGTTGCGGCTGCCGAGGTCGCGGACGCGGATCTCGCCGGCCTCGTCGCGCAGGACCTCGAAGTGGCGGCGCGAGAGGAACTCGTCCGGCACCCGCACGTGTCCTTCGCGGCCCACCACGAGACCGGTCGTGGGGATCTCGAACTCCTGACCCGACAGCGTTCCCTCGACGCAGACCAGCACGACGCGCGTCGAGACTTGTGCGGTGCGCGCGCGGATTTTCTCCGCCAGCTCCGCCTCGTCGGTAACGCTCGTGTCGTCGAGCGTGATCGGCTCGACGGGCAGGCCGACCTGCTCGGTCGGCTCCACGCTGACCAGGGCCGAGCCGACGCGCAGCAGATGCACGCCTTCCTCGATCACGGCCTCGTCGATCTGCTTGCCGTCGAGGAAGGTGCCCATGTGCGAATCGGCGTCGCGCACGACCAGCGACTCGCCGCGCACGAAGATCGAGCAGTGGCGGATGGACAGCTCCGCCTCGTCGAGCTCCACGTGGCAGCCCTTGCGGCCGATCCATAGCGGATGCTGGTCGATGGTGAAGACCGTGTTCATGGAGTCGTACGCGCCGCGCGCCACGACGCGGATCGAGCGCGGGCGCGCAGGCGGCGCGTCGACCGGCTCCGGCTCCGTGGGCGCCGGAGCCGCGGCCGCCTCGACGCGGTACGGTTTCATGTCGATCTCGCGTACTTTGTCGACGTCGACGAGGCGCGCCAGCACCGCGGCCTTGCTGCCCGACAGCCATTCGCCGCAATGGCAGGTGGCGATCGAATTCGGCAGCCGCACGGCGATCACGCCTGGAACGTCATACGCCTGTCCGCACTTCGGACAGCGAATCAGCGGCATGCGCGGGATGATAGCGGAGTCCCGGGTCGGGAAGTCGCAAAGTGTCAAAGCGCGAGCGGCAACTCTTTGAGACTTTGCACCTTTGAGACTTTGAGACTCTACGACTACACTTCGCGCCGGTCCTTATGCTCGCCGGCACAAAGAACGAAACGGGCGCGCGCCTCGGGCTTCGCGCAAAGTTCGTCCTCGCATTCGCGCTCCAGGCGCTCCTCATCGCCGTCCCGCTGGTCGTCATCCAGCAGCTTCTCGTGCGGCGGGCCATGATCCGCCAGACGGTGGAGCAGGGCTCGGCGATCGCGGAGACAGTGGAGGCGACGGCGGGCTACTACGTCCTCTTCGGACTCACGGACGACCTCAAGAAAATCGTCGCCGACCTGGCCCGCAACCCCTCCGTCGCGTATGCCGAGTTCCTCGACGGCAGCGGCAAGGTCCTGGCGGCCACGCATCCCGAGCAAGCTCCGGGGCTGGCCGGCCGGGTGCTGGAGCGCGAGCGCGGCATCGTCACCGGACGCGGCCTCCACATCTATACAGAGCCGTTCTATGAGACCGAGGCGGACGCGGCGAAGCCGGGGACGAAACCGAAGGGCTACTTCCGCCTGCTGATGAACGAGTCGCAGGCCAGCGAGGCGATGACGCTGCTCCGCCGCTGGAGTTACGGAACGACGCTCCTGATCCTGGCGGCGGCGAGTTTCCTGGCGTGGATCGCGTCGCGCTACATCGTCCGTCCGATCCTCTCGCTGGTCGAGACGGCGCGGCAGATCGCGAAGGGCGACCTGACCCAGAAGGCAAAAGTGGAATCGGGCGACGAGATCGGCATTCTGGCCGAGGCGTTCAACGGCATGACGGCGAACCTCGAGCGCACCGTGACCAGCCTCGTGCAGTCGCAGGCGAAGCTGAAGAACGTCGTCGAGACCGTGGAGACGCGCTCGCAGCTCGTCATCGAGCGCGTCGACGAGCAGCGCGCCGTCATCGACGAGACCTATAACTCCATCGACCAGCTCAACGGCGGCGTGCGCAAGATCACCGACAACGTCGAGGCGCTCTCCGCGTCGTCCGAGGAGACGTCGTCCTCGATGCTGGAGATGGTGGCCTCGATGGAAGAGGTCAGCCGCCACACCGACACGCTCTTCAACTCCGTCGAGGAGACCGCCTCGGCCACCCATCAGATGGTGTCGTCCATCAACGAGGTCGACCAGAACGTCGTCTACCTGACGAACTTCGTCACCGACACGTCGTCGTCGATGGTCGAGATGTCGGCCTCGATCGCGCAGGTCGAGCAGAACGCCGCCCGCTCCTACGACCTGGCCATCGCCGTTTCGGACGCGGCCGAGTCGGGGATGAAGGCGGTGCGCGAGACGATCGAAGGGATGGAGCAGATCCGCCAGTCGGTCATCGAGGCGAACAGTGTCGTCTCCCGCCTCGGCGACCGCTCCGTGGCCATCGGCAAGATCCTCAACGTGATCGAGGACGTAGCCGAGCAGACGAACCTGCTCGCCCTGAACGCGGCCATCCTCGCGGCGCAGGCAGGGGAGTACGGCAAGGGCTTCTCGGTCGTGGCCGCGGAGATCCGCGATCTCTCCGAGCGCACCGCCTCGTCGACGCGCGACATCGCCAACCTCATTCGCGCGGTGCAGGAGGAAGTGGAGAACGCGCTGCAGGCCATGGGCTCCGGCTCCGCGCTCGTGGAGACCGGCGTGTCGCTCTCGCACGAAGCCGGCAAGGCGCTGAACAACATCCTCGTCTCCGCCGCGAAGGCGTCGAACATGGGGAAGGAGATCGCCGGCGCCACGCGCGAGCAGGCCAAAGGCAGCGAAACCGTGACGCGCGCCGTCGACCGCCTGCAGTCGATGGTCGGCCAGATCAACTCCGCTACCACGCAGCAGGCCCAGGGCTCGAATCACATCCTCAAGGCCGTCGAGTCGATGCGCGAGGTCACCAAGTACGTGCGCCAGGCCATGGTCGAGCAGAAGTCGGGCTCGAGCATGATCTCCTCCGCCGCCGAGCGGATGATCGAGATGATCCACGAGATCTTCCAGGCCGCCGCCAGCCAGGCCTCGGAGAGCGAGAAGATCGTCACCACGATGCAGGCCGTGCGCGCCATCGCCGACAACAACCGCGCCGCGGCCGGCGACATGAGTGCCGCCATCACGCTCCTCAACGACGCCATCCGCAGCTTCGATGAGGAAGTGCGGAAGTTCCGGGTGCGTAGTTGAATTTATCCCGAGCGAAGCGAGGGATCTCCCGGTGCACCGGCGAGCCTCGTGCGACCGGCGGCGGCAGCCCATCTGGCGCCAAAGATCCCTCGCTGCGCTCGGGATAAACTGCAGGGGACGATGCTCCGCCTGATCACCTTCCGCGTCGGCCCCGAGACGTTCGTGCTCGACATCATGGCCGTGCGTCAGATCGTCCAGTACGCCGGGTCGACCTCCGTCCCCACCGCGCCGTCGTTCGTCGAAGGGATCATCGTCCTGCGCAGCGAGGTCATCCCGATCATCGACCTGCGCGAGCGCCTTTACCCTCTCCGAACCGACCGTGGCGAGCAGCCGCTCGTTCTGATTACGCACACCACCGCCGGCACGATCGGCCTCAAGGTCGATGAAGTGCGCCGCATCGTCACGCTCTCGCCCGACGTCCTCCTCCCGCCGCCGCCGCTGATCCGCGGCATCCGAGGTGAGCTGCTGATCGCGGTCGTGCCGCACGGCGACGAGGTCTATCTGTTGATCGACCTCGACAACGTGCTGACCGAGCCGGAGAAGAGCGAGCTCATTCAGGCGGATCTTCGTCCGGAACATCCGCCCGCCGATCCTGCCTGAAGCCGAACGGGCAGTGCCGGCAGCCCGACTCGCAGCAGTAGCCGCGGTCGCGGAGGAACTTCTCGGTGAAAACGAGGTACGGACCTTCGTAGTAGAAGTCTTCTCCCTCGACGAGGCGCTTGCTCATTTGATGGTTTAGACTCCGCCCGTGTTCTCGCGCTCCCGCCTGTTGCAGCTCACGGAAGCGATGAAGGGGAAGCTGGTCGTCGTCTACGGCGACATCGTAGCGGACCGCTTCATTTACGGTACCCCGAAGCGCATTTCGCGCGAGGCGCCGGTGCTCATCCTCAAGCAATACCGCGACGACATTCTCCTCGGCGGCGCGGGCAACGCCATCAACAACATCCACTCCCTCGGCGGCCTGCCGGTGCCGGTCTCGGTCGTCGGCGACGACGCCGCGGGCCAGACCCTCATCGCCACGCTGACCGCGCAGGGGATCGACTGCAACGGCATCCTCCGTGCGCCGCGCTACGCGACGCCCACCAAGGTACGCATCCTCGGCGGCATGCCGCACGCCAGCCGGCAGCAGATCGTCCGCTACGACATCGAGGACACGTTCACGATGACGGACGACGAAACGCGGACCTTCAGCGCCATGCTGCGCGACCACATGAGCGTCTGCCACGCCGCGCTCGTGAGCGATTACGGCTACGGCGTGGCGCGGCCCCAGCTCGTCTCGACGCTCACGCAATACGCGAAGAACCGCCCCGTGACGCTCGACTCGCGCTACAACCTCCTCGACTATCCCGGCGTCACCGCCACGACGCCGAACGAGGAGGAAGCCGCCTCCGCGGCGGGCACGTCGCTCTGGAACGGCGAGGAAGCGAAGCTGGGCGAGGTCGCGCTGACGCTGCAGCAGAGCCTCGACTGCGAGGCCGTGCTCGTGACGCGGGGCAGCCGCGGCATGGCCCTTCTCGAGCGCGACCGGCCCGAGCCGTTGCTGATCCCGGTCTACGGCACCGACCAGGTGGCGGACGTCACCGGCGCCGGCGACACCGTCATCGCCACGTTCACGCTCGCCCTGGCAGCCGGCGGCTCGTTCGCCGAGGCGGCCAAGCTTGCGAATTACGCGGGCGGCGTCGTAGTCATGAAGATGGGCACCGCCACCGTCTCGAACGAAGAGCTGCGCTACGCCATCGAGCGCGACGAGGAGTTGCAGGCGTGATCCTGCGCGAGCCCGAGCTCGCCGAGGCGCTCGAGCGCGAGCGCGCCGCGGGGAAGACGATCGCCTTCGCGAACGGCTGCTTCGACGTGCTGCACGTGGGTCACATCCGCTACCTGCAGGACGCCTCCCGCGTCGCGGACGTGCTCGTGGTGGGCGTGAATGGCGATGACTCCGTGCGCGTGCTCAAGGGCGAAGGCCGTCCGGTGATGCCGGAAGACGAGCGCGCCGAGATCATCGACTCGATCCGCTGCGTGTCGTACGTGACGGTGTTCGACGAGAAATCGCCCGCGCGCCTCCTGCAGACGCTCAAGCCCGACTTTCAGTGCAAGGGCACCGACTACACCGCGGACTCCGTCCCCGAGGGAGAGATCGTGCGCGCGTATGGCGGAAAGGTCGTCATCGTCGGCGACCCCAAAGACCATTCCACGACCGAGGTTCTCGCGAAGATGCGAGCGATGAGAGAAGCGAGCGATGAACGATGAGAGATGAGGGATGAGCGGCGTCCCGGTTCCTAGCTCATTGACCATCCCTCATCGCTCGCGGCTGCTCGTTCTGCGCCTCTCGGCTCTCGGCGACGTCATTCACACCATCCCGGCCGTCGTGTCGTTGCGCGAGCGCGCCGACATCACCTGGGTCGTCGAGGCGCCGTACCGCGAGCTGGTGGAGATCGTCGCCGGCGTGCGTACGATCCCCGTGCGCATGAAGAAGTGGAAGGGCGACCCGCGCGCCGCCATCGACGCGATCGCGGCGATGCGCAGGGTCGACGTCTCGATCGATTTTCAGGGACTGGTGAAGTCGGCGGTGCTCGGATTCCTCTCCGGCGCCCGTACGCGCTACGGTTTCGATCGCGATGCCATCCGCGAGAAGCCGGCGCTGCTCTTCTCGAACCGCCGCATCGCCGTCGACACGACGAAGCACGTCATCGAGCAGAACCTGGAGCTCGCGAACGTGGAGGGAGGGGAGGGGAACTGGGCAGACTTTCCAACACCGGTCCCGGGCACCGAAGGCGCCATCGTCCTCCTCCCCAGCGCCGGCAAACCGAACAAGATCTGGCCCCACTTCCGCGACCTCGCCAAACATCTCGGACCGAAAGCGCTCGTCGTCTGGGGCCCGGGAGAGCGCGATCTCGCCGACGCCGTGGGGGCGCCCATCGCGCCTCCGACCAACCTCCGTGAGCTCGCCTACATCCTCCAGAACACCGCGGTCGTGATCGGCGGCGACACCGGTCCGCTGCACCTTGCGGCCGCGCTCGGCACGAAGGTCGTCGGCCTCTACGGACCGACCGATCCGAGGCGCAACGGACCATACGGACAGCTCTCACGTGTCATCGATCGTTTTCGGACGACGAAATCAATGGAATCCATTTCTGTTGAAGAGGTCGTGAAAACGCTGGAAAGGGTGCTCGCCGAGTGAGCCTGCTCTTCGCCGCCATCATCGCGGCCGCGGTCATCGCCACTCCCCCCGACCCTGTCCCTGCGACTCCGGTGGAGCAAACGTTCGTTGCGGGGGAGACCCTCGACTACAACCTCACTTGGCTCAAGGTCACCGGCGGCACGGCCCGGATGACCATCGCCCCGCACGACGACGCCAGCTACCGCATCACCTCGGTCGCCAAATCCTCGCCGTCCTTCTCCCGCTTTTTCAAAGTCCGCGACGAGATCGAGACCACCGTGGCCCGCGAGGATTTCTCCACGCTCCGCTACGTCAAGCGTCTCGACGAAGACGGCGACAAGCACAACGAAGTCACGGTCATCGAAGATGGCGTGGCCACACGCACGCGCAAGAAAGTGAAGAAGGTGGCCGTGCCGCGCCCGGTGATGGACCCCATCTCCGTGATCTACCACTTCCGCACGCTCGACCTCACGCCGGGCAAGTCCTACGACCTCGAGCTCATCTCCGACGGCAAGCGCTACACCGTGCATGCGAAGGTCATACGTCGAGAGAAAGTGCAGACTCCCGCGGGGACGTTCGACTGCGTCCGCGTCGAGCCGCAGATGGTCAGCGGCGGCGTGGAACGGCAGGAGCGCCTCTTCCTCTGGTATACCGACGACGAACGGAAGATCCCGGTGCGCATTCGCACCGAGGTCAAGTTCGGCGCAGTCACCGCCACGCTCCGTGGCACCTCCACCGGCGTCACCTCGCTCGACCCGCCCACGCTCGTCGAGGCCAAAAAGTGACGGGTGGTACTCTTAGAAAGAAGATATGAGTGTTCGTCTCGGTGAGTTGCTCACCAAAGCGAGCCTGATCACTCAGGATCAGCTCAAGGAAGCGCTGCGCGTCCAGAAAGAGACCGGCGGCAAGCTCGGGGAGACCCTGATCAAGCTGGGATTCGTCTCGGAAGAAGACATCACCGAGTGCCTTTCCCAGCAGTTCGGCGTCCCGTCGATCAACCTCCAGCATTTCGAGATCGACGCCAGCGTCATCAAGCTGATCCCGGGCGACGTGGCCCGCAAATACAACATCCTCCCGGTCAACAAGACCGGCGCCACGATCACCATCGCCATGGCCGATCCGACGAACGTCTTCGCCATGGACGACATCAAGTTCATGACCGGCTACAACGTCGAGCCGGTCGTGGCCTCCGAGCTGGGGATCAAGGCGGCCATCGACAATTATTACGGCACCACTTCCTCGCTCGAGCTGAAGAAGGTCATGGAAGACCTTCAGACGCAGGAGAGCGCCGACCTGGAGGTCCTCGAGGACGAGGAGGAGATGGACGTCCACGCCCTCGCCGACTCGGCCGAGGAAGCGCCCGTGGTCAAGCTGTGCAACCTGATCCTCACCGACGCCATCAAGCGCGGTGCGTCCGACATCCACATCGAGCCGTATGAGAAGGAGTACCGGGTCCGTTTCCGCATCGACGGAATCCTGTACGAGATCATGAACCCGCCCCTGAAGCTCAAGGACGCCATGACCTCGCGCATGAAGATCCTGGCCAAGCTCGACATCTCCGAGAAGCGGCTCCCGCAGGACGGCCGCATCAAGCTGAAGATCAAGCTCGAGGACAAGAACAAGGAGCTCGACTTCCGCGTCTCCGTGCTCCCGACGCTCTTCGGCGAGAAGATCGTCATGCGTCTCCTCGACAAGGACAACCTCCGCCTCGACATGACCAAGCTCGGCTTCGAGCCGGACTCGCTGGCCCGCTTCGAGGAGGCCATCTTCAAGCCGTGGGGGATGGTGCTCGTCACCGGCCCGACCGGCTCGGGGAAGACGAACACGCTCTACTCCGCGCTCTCGAAGGTCAACTCGCCGGAAGTGAACATCATGACCGCCGAGGATCCGGTGGAGTTCAACCTCCCCGGGATCAACCAGGTGCAGATGAAGGAAGCGATCGGCCTGAACTTCGCCGCGACCCTTCGGTCGTTCCTCCGCCAGGACCCCAACATCATCCTGGTCGGCGAGATCCGCGACTTCGAGACCGCCGAGATCGCGATCAAGGCGGCCCTCACCGGCCACCTCGTGCTCTCCACCCTGCACACCAACGACGCCCCGTCGACCATCAACCGCCTCATGAATATGGGCATCGAGCCCTTCCTCGTGGCCACGGCCACGCAGCTCATCGCCGCGCAGCGTCTCGTGCGCCGGATCTGCTCGCAGTGCAAGGAAACGGTGGAGATGACTCCGCAGGCGCTCACGAACCTCGGCTACCGGAAAGACGAGGTTGGCGGCGGCTTCCCGGTGTACAAGGGACGCGGCTGCGAGAAGTGCAACAACACCGGTTACAAGGGGCGTGTCGGCCTGGTCGAGGTCATGGTCATCGACGACGACATCCGGGACCTGATTCTCTCGGGCGGCACGGCCATCGACATCAAACGCAAGGCGATGGAGAACGGCATGGTCACCCTGCGCCGCTCCGGACTGGTTAAAATCAAGGACGGCGTGACCACGGTCGAAGAAGTGGTACGCGAAACCGTGCTATGAGATAGCTCGCAGCTTGCAGCGCTCAGCTCTCAGGAGGACGGTTCTCCTGCGAGCTGCCAGCTGCGACCTGCGAGCTCGGAGAAACAATGGCCGTCACTCTGCATCAGCTACTGAAGACGATGGTCGAGCGCGGCGGCTCGGACCTGCACGTCACCACCAATTCCCCTCCGCAGATCCGCATCGACGGCAAGCTCGTGCCGCTGGACATGCCGCCGCTCACCGCGCCGGAGACCAAGCAACTCGCCTACTCCGTCCTGACCGACGCCCAGAAGCATCGCTTCGAGGAAAACCTCGAGCTCGACCTCTCCTTTGGCATCAAGGGACTGGCGCGCTTCCGCGCGAACATCTTCAACCAGCGCGGCGCCACTGCCGCCGTCTACCGCCAGATCCCCTACGAGATCCTCGGCTTCAAGGAGCTCGGCCTCCCGCCCGTGGTCGAGGAGATCTGCAACAAGCCGCGCGGCCTTGTGCTCGTCACCGGCCCCACCGGCTCCGGCAAGTCGACCACCCTGGCCGCGATGATCGACAAGATCAACCGCGAGCGCCACGAGCACATCATCACCATCGAGGATCCGGTCGAGTTTCTCCATCAACACAAGAACTGCATCGTCAACCAGCGCGAGCTGCACGCCGACACGCACTCGTTCGGCAACTCCCTCAAGAGCGCGCTCCGTCAGGATCCCGACGTGGTCCTCATCGGCGAGATGCGCGACCTCGAGACCATCGAGTCCGCGCTGCGCATCGCCGAGACGGGCCACCTCACCTTCGGCACGCTGCACACGAACTCCGCGGCCCAGACCATCAACCGCATCGTCGACGTTTTCCCCGCGCACCAGCAGCCGCAGATCCGCGCGCAGCTCTCGTTCGTGCTGGAGGGCATCCTCTGCCAGGCCCTCCTGCCGAAGGCCAACGGCAAGGGGCGCGCGATGGCCATGGAGATCCTCGTTCCCAACGCCGCCATCCGCAATCTCATCCGCGAAGACAAGGTCCACCAGATCTATTCGATGATGCAGACCGGCCAGGCTAAATACGGAATGCAGACTTTCAACCAGTCGTTGGCGACGCTGTACTTCAAAAAACTGATCACGTTGCAGACGGCGTTGTCGCGCTCGTCGAACCCCGACGAGTTGCAGGAGATGATCTCCCGCGGCGCGGGAACGCTGTTCGCGCAGGGGCCGACCGGCAACATCAGCGCGTCCAGACCGAGCAGGCCGGCGTGAAGCAGCTCTCAGCTCGCAGCTTTTAGCTCTCAGGAGCTGCGGGCGAGACGAAAGTGTGTGGTGTCCTGAGAGCTAAGAGCTAACAGCTAGGAGCTGAACATGCCGACATTCGAGTGGAAGGGCACAGCACGTAACGGACAGACGCAGACCGGTCTCCTCGTGGCCGACTCGAAGGACGCCGTCATCGCCGTCATGCGGCGGCAGCAGATCGTCGTCACCGCGGTCAAGGAGAAGGGGAAGGAGATCGCCCTGCCGAAGTTCGGCGGCGGCGTCCCCTCGCAGTCCATCGCCGTCTTCACCCGCCAGTTCTCGGTCATGATCGACGCCGGCCTGCCCCTCGTGCAGTGTCTGGAGATTCTCGGCAACCAGCAGGACAACAAGACCTTCAAGCGCGTCCTGATCCAGATCCGCCAGGACGTCGAGTCGGGCTCCAACCTCGCCGACTCGATGCGCAAGCACCCCAAGATCTTCAGCGACCTCTACACCAACATGGTCGCCGCCGGCGAGGCGGGCGGTATCCTCGACACCATCCTCCAGCGCCTGGCGACCTACATCGAAAAGTCGGTCAAGCTGAACGCGCAGGTGAAGTCGGCGATGATCTACCCGGTCGCCGTCATCAGCATCGCCGTCATCGTCGTGGCGGTCATCCTCTGGAAGGTCATCCCGGTCTTCGCGGCCCTGTTCGAGTCGCTCGGCGCCGAGCTGCCGATGCCGACGCGCATCGTCATCGCCCTGTCGAACTTCATCGCCGACTTCTGGTGGCTGATCGGCATCGTCGTGATCGCGACGATCTTCTTTCTCAAACGGTATCACCAGACGTACAAAGGAAAGCGCGTCCTCGACGGCATCCTGCTGAAGATGCCGATCCTCGGCATGCTGCTCCGTAAGATCGCCGTGGCCCGCTTCTGCCGCACCCTGGCCACGCTGACGTCCTCCGGCGTGCCCATCCTCGACGGCCTCTCCATCACCGCCCGCACGGCCGGCAACTCGATCGTCGAAGACGCGATCATGGCCACGCGCAAGTCGGTCGAGGAAGGCAAGACCATCAGCGAGCCCCTCGGCGACACGGACGTCTTCCCGCCGATGGTCGTGCAGATGATCGCCGTCGGCGAGCAGACCGGCGCCCTCGACACGATGCTCTCCAAGATCGCCGACTTTTACGAAGAGGAAGTCGACCTCGCCGTGGCGGGCCTGATGAAGCTTCTCGAGCCCGTCCTCATCGCCTTCCTCGGCGTCGCCATCGGCGGCATCGTCATCGCCATGTACATGCCGATGTTCACGCTGATCTCGCAAATTGGGTAAGAGCTCGCAGAAGAACGAACTGGCAGCTCTCAGGAGCCCCCTGAGAGCTGCCAGCTGAGAGCTGATAGCTGACCATGTCCAACGACGTCCGGATGCTCATCGCGGTCCGCGTCGTGGTCGTCACCACGCTGCTCCTGGCGTCGCTGATCATCCAGTACACGATCCGCGAGGTCCTGCCGATCGACTACCTCTATGTCGCTGCCGGCGCGACGTACGCCCTCACCCTCCTCTACATCGGCCTGGCGTTTACCGTCCCCTCGCGCTCCCTCAACCTGGCCATCCAGACCGGCGGCGACATCTTCGTCGAGACGCTGCTGGTCTACTTCACCGGCGGTCTCGACTCGCCGTTCTCGTTTCTCTACCTCGTCTCCATCATCACCGCCTCGATGCTGCTCTACCGGCGCGGAGGTCTCCTCACCGCGTCCGGCGCGGCGATCTTCTACGGCGTCCTCGTCGACCTGATGTACTACAACATCCTGCCGATGCCCGAGCAGTCGATGTTCATGCCGGTGGAGTGGACCTCGTCGCGCCTCTACTTCAACATGGCCGCGAACTTCTCCGGCTTCTACGCCACGGCGCTCCTCACCTCGTACCTCTCCGAACAGCTCCAGCGCACCTCGCGCGAGCTCGACGCGAACCGCCAGAACCTGGCCGAGCTCCGGGCCCTCAACCAGAACGTCGTCGACTCGATCCCCTCGGGGCTGATCACGCTCTCCTCCTTCGGCACCGCGTCGTTCATCAACCCTGCCGGCGCGCACATCCTCCGCGCCGAGCCGCTGGCCATGCTCGGGCGCCACGTCACGGAGCTCGGCTTCCTCACCAGTGACGAATGGATCGCCGCGCGCGAGGAGCTCTCCACCGGCACGATCGTCCGCCGCGAAGGGGAGCGCGTCGACGAGAGCGGCGAGATCCGCAGCATCGGCTTCGCCCTCTCCCCCCTCAGCACGCTCGAGGGAAAGTTCTCCGGCTACACGGTCATCTTTCAGGACCTGACCGACGTCAAGAAACTCGAAGCCGAGGTGCGGCTCAAGGACAGGATGGCCGCGGTGGGCGAATTGTCCGCCGGCATTGCCCACGAGATCCGCAATCCGCTGGCCGCCATCGCCGGCTCCGTGCAGGTGCTCAAGAAATCGCAGAACCTCACGCCGCAGGAACAGCGGCTGATGTCGATCGTCCTCAAGGAATCGGAGCGCCTGAACAAGTCGATCTCCGACTTTCTCCGCTTCGTCCGCCCACAGGAGAAGCGGAGTGCCGAGTTCGACGTCGCCGCCAGTCTCTCGGAGACGCTCGACCTCCTCTCCAATTCCCCCGAGCTCCACGAGCGCCACGTCATCCGCCGCGAGATCGTCCCGCCGTCCTTCGCCCTCGTCGGCGACGCGGACCAGATCCGCCAGGTGTTCTGGAACCTGGCCCGCAACGCCATCGCCGCCATGCCGAAAGGCGGGACGCTCAATGTGCGCACGACGTACGACGACGCGGCGTACCACATCATCTTCACCGACAGCGGCCGCGGCATGTCCGCCGCCGACCTGCACCGCCTCTTCCAGCCCTTCCGCACCAACTTCCCCTCCGGCACGGGCCTCGGCATGGCCATCTCCTACCGCATCGTGCAGGAGCACGGCGGCAAGATCGACGTGACCTCGCGGGAAGGGGAGGGCACCAGCATCATCATCACCCTCCCCACGCACCAGCCGGCCCTCCGCCGCCTCGGGATAAACTGAGCGGACGTGACCGACCGCATCCTCGCCGCCACGCCCGACCCGGAAGACCTCCAGAACGAGCTCTCCCTCCGCCCCAAACTGCTGCGCGAGTACATCGGCCAGCAGAAGGTCAAGGCGAACCTCGAGATCTCCCTCACCGCCGCCCGCAACCGCAGCGAGACCCTCGACCACGTGCTGCTCTTCGGCCCCCCCGGCCTCGGCAAGACCACGCTCGCCAACATCATCGCCAACGAGATGAACGCCAGCCTGCGCACGACCTCCGGCCCCGCGCTGGAAAAGCCGGGAGACCTGGTCGGCATCGTCACCAACCTCGAGGCCGGCGACGTGCTCTTCATCGACGAGATCCACCGTCTCTCGCCGATGGTCGAGGAGATCCTCTACTCGGCGATGGAAGACTTTCACGTCGACCTGGTCGTCGGCCAGGGCCCGGCCGCCCGCACGATGAAGTTCGAGCTCCCGCGCTTCACCCTCATCGGCGCGACCACCCGCGCCGGCCTGCTCACCGCGCCGCTCCGCGCCCGGTTCGGCATCGTGCACCGCCTCGATTTCTACGACGTCGAGTCGCTGACCATCATCGTCAGCCGCTCCGCCGATATCCTCAGCATCCCCATCGGCCGCGAGGCCTCCGTCGAGATCGCCCGCCGCTCCCGCGGCACTCCCCGCATCGCCAACCGCCTCCTCCGCCGCGTCCGCGACTACGCCGAGGTGCGCCACGACGGACGCGTGGACATCAAAGTCGCCCGCGAGGCGCTGCACATGCTGGAGGTCGACGACTACGGTCTCGACGAGATCGACCGCAAGCTGCTCACGACGATCATCGAGCGCTTCGGCGGCGGCCCCGTCGGCGTGAACGCCCTGGCCTCCTCGATCGGCGAAGACCGCGGCACGATCGAGGATCTCTACGAGCCCTACCTGATCCAGATCGGCTTCATGCAACGCACCCCCCGCGGCCGCGTCGCCAGCCGCACCGCCTACGAGCACCTCGGCTACCCTCTCTCCGCCGCCCGCCACCAGCGCGACCTGTTCTAGCGCCACCACCCGGAACGACGAAGGGCCTCCGGCGGGCCGGTGCGACCGGCAGCGCTTTTTTGTCATCCCGAGCGTGAGTCGAGGGACCTGGGTGGGTGGGAGGCTCGAGGCTTGTGGCTCGTGCAGCGCGCCGCCCACCCACCCAGGTCCCTCGACTCACGCTCGGGATGACAGGCCTACCGCGGCGCGATCACCGTGATGTGCTGCGTCTCGTTGTTCGTCACCGTGATGAACGCCCACACCCCCGCACCCGCCCGCGTCGGCTGGATGATCACGTCCGTGAGACCCGTCCCCGCCGGGAAATCCGAGATCTCCGCGTACGCCGGCGTGAACATGTCCACGTTACCGGCCAGCATCACCGTGCGCGGCGCGCCCAGTCCGCGGATCGTCACCAGGTTCGGATCCTCCGCGTAAATGCGCAGCGTCTTACGGAACCGCGCGTCGAGCGGGACACCGAGCAGCGTGAACGGCTGCGTCGTGAAATCCTTCGTCATCCGCACCACCGGCACCTCCGTGCCGAAGTTCTCCGCCGAGCGGCTCGTGTCGTACACGCGCAGGTTCGCCGTCAGGCTCTCCGCCTGATTGCGCGGCACCAGCACGAACCGTCCCGGCGCGCCGTTCGTCACCAGCACCGGCAGCGCCGCGCGGCCCGGCAGCAGCAGCGGCACGCGCGGATCGCCCGCGCCGCCGCAGCACGGCGTCGCCCCGTAGATCGACACCGCGCCCGCGGCCGTATTCACCACGTCGAATTCTGTGCGGAACTCCGAGTCGAACGCGCCCGGGATCGGCGGCGTGAACACCGGCAGCAGCACGCGCTCGAACCCGATGCCCACGTAGCCGGTGTACTCGTACCTCAGGCCCGTGTCGATCGTCGTGCCGTTCACCTTCAGGATTACCTTCGACAGTCCCGGCAGGTGCGCCGGCGTGCGGACCTGAATCGTGTTGCTGTCCGGGCGCAACATGCCGGTGCTGACCGGATTCGCGTCGAAGAAAACCTCGTACGTCTGCGGCAGAAAGTCGCCCTTGATCGTCACCAGATCGCCGCCCAGGGCGTTTCCGGACGCCGGCTGGATCGTGAACGGCGTCTGTGCGAAGAGCGGAAGAGCGAAGAAGAAAAGAAGGGCCAGTCTCATGACGTTCCTCATGGCATTTCTCAGCGCGGCGAGATCGTCGTGATGTGCTGCGTGAGATTGTTCGTGACGCTGATGAAGCCCCACACCGCCGGCCCACCGGCGGCCGGCGTGATGACCAGGTCCTTCAGCCCCGCCTCCGTCCCGGAGAAGCTGAGCACCGCGTACGCCGGGTCATGGACGGTTGCGCCGCCGCTGAGGGCCATCACGCGAGGTTCCGCATCCAGTCCCTCGATCGTCACCGTCGTCGGTGCCGTCGAGTACAGACGCAGCGTGTTGCGGAAGCGCGGGTCCGTCGGTACGTTCAGCAGCCCGAACGGATCGCCGCGGAACTGCGACTGCCGCACCACCGGAATGGCCGTGCCGAAATTCTCCGCGGCCCGGCTCGTGTCGTACACGCGCAGGTGCGCGGCAAAGTCCCACGACTGCTCCGGCGAGATGTAGACGAAGCGGCCAGGATTGCCGAGGTAGATCACGTCATGTTCCCCGACCGGACTGTCCGGCTCGAGTTGCATCGGATCGCCCTGCGGGTCGATGCAGAGCACGACGCAGTTCTGCGTCAGCCCGAACACCTCCAGCGTCTTCTCGCCCGTGTTGAGCACGCGCAGCGCCGTGCGGAACTCCGACCCGAACGCGCCCGTGACCGGCGGCGTCAGCACCGGCAGCAGGATGCGCTCGAGTTGCACCAGCGGCGGATCGCCGACGAACTCGTACGTCAGCCCGCCGGTTTCCCGAAAGATGTCGTACTCGAAGATGCGTACCTCGACGACTCCCGGGAGATGCGCCGGCGTGATCGCGGTCAGCGTCTCATCGTCGACCTGGATGACATTCGTCGCCGCCGTCTCCCCGAAGCCCACGCCGTACGGCCAGTTGCCGAAGCTCCCCTTGATCGTGACCAGCTGTCCGCCGGTGGTCGGGCCCGATGCCGGCGTGATCGTGAACGGGAAAACCTCGGCGAACAACGGAACGGCGGACAGCAGAACAGTCAGCAGCAGTGAAGCTCGACGCATGGAAGCGACCTCCGAATAACGTTATGCCGTATCAGCATAACCCAGAGGGCGCGGCGCATCAATCTTTGCGGAAGTGTGCCCCGATCGACCGCGGATTGCGGATCGCCGCCGAGGCCACGATCGACGCCATCTGCTGCCCGTGGAACAGCTCCACGATCGACTTGCTGATCGTCGACTCGTGGTAGTACTTCGTCAGCCGATTGCCGAGGTGCTGCATGTCCGCGAGGGCGCGCTTGAGGCGCTCGTACGTGCGGACGATGCCGACGTAGTTCCACATGGTGTGCTGGATGGTCGTCCAGTCCTGCAGGATGAGCGCGGGGTCCTCGAGGTTCTCGGTGCCGGGCGGACGCCAGTCGGGGATCGAGCCGAGGAACCCGTCCGGGATCGAGCCCTGTCCCGCGGGCAGCGACGAGTACGCGCGCTGCACCTGCGGCGACGCCGAAGACGCCGCGCTGGCCATCCGCGCGCGGATCGACTGCGCCGCGTAGTAGCCCCACGTCAGTCCTTCCAGCAGCGACGTCGACGCCAGCCGGTTCCCGCCGTGCAGGCCGGAGCACGAAGTCTCGCCCACCGCGAAGAGGCGCGAGAGCGTCGTCTCGCCGCGCGTGTTCACCAGCACCCCGCCGCAGAAATAGTGCGCCGCCGGCACGACCGGAATCGGGTCCTTCGTGATGTCGATGCCGATGTCCGCGCAGGCCTTGCCGATGTTCGGGAAGCGCTCCGCGATCGGCTGCGGGCCGTGGTAGAAGCTGGCCAGGTCGAGGTAGACGAATTCTTCCTTGTTGCGCGTCATCTCCTCGACGATCGCCCGCGCCACGACGTCGCGCGGCGCCAGGTCCCTCAGCTCCGGCGCGTAGCGCTCCATGAAGTATTCGCCGCGCTGGTTCCGCAGCCGCGCCCCCTCCCCCCGCAGAGCCTCGGAGACCAGAAAGTGATTCGCCTTCTTGTCCGCCAGCGCCGTGGGGTGGAACTGCACGTACTCCGCGTTCATGATCCGCGCGCCGGCGCGGTGCGCCATCACCACGCCGTCGCCGAGGGAGCTCTTGGTGTTGGTCGTGTGCAGGTAGATCTGCCCGATCCCGCCCGTCGCCAGCACGGTGTAGTCGGCGAAGATCGTGTAGACCTCGTTGGTGCGGTTGTCGAGCAGGTACGCGCCGACACACTCATTCGTAAGCCGGTACCGCACCTGGATGTCCAGCGGATGGTGGTGCGTGGTCAGGAGGTCGATGGCCGTGACGTCGGTGGCCAGGGTGATGTTCGGCTCCGACTTGACACGGTTCAGCATCGAGATCTCTATGGCCCGTCCCGTCGCGTCGCCCGCGTGGATGATCCGCGGCACCGAGTGCGCCCCCTCCTGCGTCAGGTCGAGCTCTCCCTCGTGCGTGGTGGTGAAGGGGACGTGCACGTTGTCGAGCAGGAGCTGCTCCACCACCCGCGGCCCTTCCACGGAGAGGAACTGCACCGCCTCCTCGTTCGAGATCCCGGCGCCGGCCTTGACGATGTCGTCGATCAGCTTCGCCGGCGTGTCGTCCTCACCCTGATAGATGATCCCGCCCTGCGCCCACAGCGTATTGCAGTCCGCCGGGTCCGTGGCCTTCGTCACCAGCAGCACCTTCATCCCCGCGCTGGCCAGCGTGAAGGCAGTCGTGAGTCCGGCGATGCCGGTCCCGATGACCAGCACCGGATAGTGAGCGCGATTGACGAGAGCGGGCACGCGCCGCGGATTGTAGTGCAACGCTCCCAGGGACCGACGGGAGGCCTCCGGCGGGCCGGTACGACCGGCAGCGCTGATTGCTGCGCTGCCTGGACGCTTCAGCCGCGAACGCGTTGGTCCCGGGAGTGTGCCCGAGCGCAGCAATCAGCGCCGCCGGTCGCACCGGCCCGCCGGAGGCCTCTCGTCGTCTCCTCGGGCGGGCGGCCTACGCCGCGCTCTGCGCGAAGCCCGTGATTACGTAGGACCCCGACTTCTGGTCCTTCTTGATCTTGATGATGTTGTTGCTTTGCGCGTCTTCCAGCAGGTCGCTGAACGTGTTGTAGCCGTAGTACTCCTCGTTGAACGTCGGCTTCTTGCGTTGCATCGTCTGCTTGACCATGGAGCCCCAGAGGATCTCCTTGTTCTCGCGCATCAGAGCCTTGATCGAGTCGATCAGCAGCTTGAACACCTCGGCCTTCTTCTTGTCCTGGAACGCCACCGTCGGCGCCTTGGCCACGCCGCGCACCAGGTCCTCGTAGAAGATGAACTCATCGCAGTTGTCGATCAGCAGATTGCTCGACGAATTCTTCACGCCGCAGCCGATGACGTACTTGTCGTTCTCCTTCAGCTTCGACACGAGCGGGGAGAAATCCGAGTCCCCCGAGGCGACGACAAAGAGGTCGATGTGATCCTTCGACCAGCACATGTCCATTGCGTCGACCGCCATACGGATGTCGGCCGAGTTCTTCCCCGAATAGCCGCGGCCCGGGATCTCGATCATCTCCACCGCCGCCTCGTGCAGCTCCCGCTTGTAGTCGGGGAACTTGTCCCAGTCGCTGTACGCGCGCTTGACGACGATCTTCCCCTTCTCCAGGAGGCGTTCCAGCACCAGCTGGATCTCGAATTTCTTGTACTTCGCGTCCATCACGCCGATGGCGATGTTCTCGAAGTCGATGAAGAGGGCGATCTTGCTTTCGGCCATGCGTTGCGAGGGGGGCTTGCCGTAATCCGATTCCTCGGCGGGGTTGTCGTAGGCGGGTTTGCGAGGTGCTGGCACGGCGGGAGTCTACACGTACACTACGCGCGCGTGAAACGCTACCTCACCCTCGCCCGGCCCTTCACCCTGCTCCCGCCGCTCCTCGGGATCGTCTCCGGCGCCGTCTGCGCGTGGGGCTCCGCGCACAACCCCGATCCGACCCGCGCCGTGACCACCTCCGTCATCCTCACGGTCGCCCTGGGCTCCCTCTGCGCGTCGTTTCTCAACGCCGCCAACAACACCCTCAACCAGATCTACGACCTCGAGATCGACCGCATCAACAAGCCCAATCGTCCGCTCGTCACCGGCGAAGTCTCCATCCGCGGCGCCTGGATCTACACCTGGATCCTCTACGCCCTCGGCACCATCCCCACCTGGCTCGTCGTCGTCTATCCCTTCACCACCTGGGGCGAGAAACTCTTCGCCCCGCTGGCGTGGCACGAATGCTTCTTCATCTACGTCATCGCCCTCATCTCCACCTTCGTCTACTCCGTCCCCGCGCTCGGCCGCACCAAAGCGCACCCCATCGGCGCCAACCTCACCATCGCCATTCCCCGCGGCCTGCTCCTGAAAGTCGCCGGCTGGACCATGGTCGCCCGCGCCTACGACGCCGAGCCGTGGTTCATCGGCGCCATCTTCATGCTCTTCCTCCTCGGCGCCGCCTCCACGAAAGACTTCAGCGACATGAAAGGCGACGCCGCCGGCGGCTGCCGCACGCTCCCCATCGCCTTCGGCGTCCGCAAAGCCGCCTGGATGATCTCCCCCTTCTTCGTCCTGCCCTGGCTCCTGATGCCCATCGGCGCCGCCACCGGCATCCTCACCGGCAACCCCACCTTCATCTCCCTCCTCGGCGTCGTGCTCTCGCTCTGGGGCGCCTACACCGTCTGGCTCATCGTCCGCAACCCCGAGGAGCTCACCTCCACCGAGAACCACCCCAGCTGGCGCCACATGTATCTGATGATGATGGCTGCCCAGGTGGGGTTTGCGCTGGCCTACGTGGTTTGAACTGAAGAAACAGCAGAGGACCGGCGCGGCGCGGCGGGTTTTACGTGTGAAAAAGGCAAGAGGCACGGGCAACTCGGCAGGCCCAGTCCCCTCTCCCCGCGCACGGGGAGAGGGTTAGGGTGAGGGGCTCCCTTTTCCCGAGCGCGAAGACCCCTCACCCTAGCCCTCTCCCCACTGCGGTGGGGAGAGGGGACTGAAGAAACTACCTGAGTTCAAGAATGCGATACACCCACACCCCCGGCGGAAACTTCGTCTCATACGCCACCCTGTACTCGCGAGCCAGAAACGCGTTGTACCCCTCACTCTCCGGAAACAAAAAGTGCGTCGCGTACAACCGGTCCAGCAGTGCGTACTCGTACCGCACGTTCGGATCCCTCTTCGTGAACGGCACGAAATTCGGCCCGATCCGGTCGAACGCGTTGTTGTCCGCGACCAGGATCTTCGCCTCCGGCTGGCGCACCAGGATCGCGTCGATCACTTCCGACACCCGCTCCCGTCCCTGCGCGTGAATCACCGCCGGCCCGTAGAACTCCCCGATGAACCGCTCCCCATACTGCGCGCCATAGAAGAGGTAGTTCGGAAAGAACCGCACCACGTCCCGCACCTGCACCACGAACAGCGCGATGACGATGGCGAGCACCCACGGCCGCCGCCACCACCGCACGATCCCCACGGCGATGAACAGGTAGAGCAGCGGATAGAACTGCATCTGATGATGCGGCGTCTCGTACCCGAACAGCGTCCCCTTCAGCAGCAACACCATCCCGAACGCCGCCAGGAACCACCGCGCCTGCCGGTGAAACGCGAACACGATCCACGGACCAACCTTGACCAGCAGCAACAGGAACGGAAAGAACCACTGCGCCTTGTTCGTCTCCAGCCCCAGGTAGTTCCAGAACGGATACTCCCCGCCGTGAAAGCACGCCTCGATCAGCGCCCGCAGCAGCGGGGGAGAGAGATAGATGATGGTGGTGGCAAAGAACGTCACCGCTGCAACCGGCACGAACCACAGATCCCGCCAGGACTTCCTGCACCGCGTGACATAGATCGCCACCAGAAAAATCACATTGAACGCCGCCAGCACCGATGACGCGGCCGCCAACCCAGTCAACACCGCGCTCGCATAGAACCACCAACGAGGGGAGCGCCGGCTTCCAGCCGGCCGGTCCGCCGGCATCCTGCCGGCGTGTTCTCCGTGCCGGCTGGAAGCCAGCGGACCAGCCGGCTGGAAGCCGGCGCTCCACCGCAGCATCGCGATCAGCGACAACGTCGTGAAGCACGTCACGATCATCCCCGAGTGCGTCACCACCATCCGCCCGCCCGCCAGCAACTGCGGCGACGTCGCATACAGCGCCGCGAACAGCGTCGCCACCGCCGCCCCGTACTCGCGCCGCGCATACGCGTACACCGCCAGCAGCGTGATCAGGCTGAACGCGAAACTGATCGCAAAGTGCGCCCGGAAGATCGCGTGGATGTAATACGGAAGCCGCGTCTGCGAGATGTCGTCCAGGCAGGCGAACGGATCCCCCGTCCGCTGCAGGCACTGCACGATGGCCAGATCGCCGCCTTCATCCCAGGTCAGCGACAGCTCCCCACTGCGATACAGATGCAGAAACGCGAACGCCGCGAGGATGAACGTTAGGCAGAACGCTCTCATCGCACCCACGCAAAGGAGACGACGATAGGCCTCCGGCGGGCCGGTGCGACCGGCAGCGCTGGTTGAAGCCAGTCGTCGCGCAAACACGTGTTTCGTCGACAGGCGTGCATTCAGGCTAGGCCAATCAGCGCTGCCGGTCGCACCGGCCCGCCGGAGGCCCCCGGTCGTTTCTCCTTGCGTGACTCCAATGCGAGCATCCTGCTCAGCGCACTCGCGTATTCTTGCGCAAATGCATTCGCTCGAGCCCGAGCTCCGCGCCCTCATCACCCCGCACAACGAGCGCGCCATCGGCGCCCTCATCGCCCGCGAGCGCCGCGACGTCTTCTCCGTCTACCCCGAGCTGCGCCTCGCCGGCTGGCTCGGCGCCACCACCCTCGCCGCCGCGGCCGGCATCGTCCTCAAGGACAACCTCGAGCGCCTCGGCCCCATCGCCCTGGCCGCGCTGATGGCCGTCGCCGCCGTCGCCTGCTACGCCTGGACCTGGTTCCGCCGCGCCAAAGCCTCCGTCGTCGACGACTACGTCCTCCTCCTCGGCGCCCTCCTCGTCAGCGCCGACGTCGCCTTCGTCGAATCGCAGTTCCACCTCTTCGACGCCAACTGGAAGCACCACCTCCTCATCGTCGCCGTCTTCCACGCCCTCGGCGCGTACGCCTACCGCTCGCGCATGCTCCTCTCCCTCTCGATCGTTGCCCTCGCCGCCTGGATCGGTTTCGAGACGAGCCGCGGCCTCGAAGGCCTGATGATCCCGGCCTTCGCCACCGCCGCTTTTTTGATCCTGTGGCGCGAAGCCGATCGCCGCGTCCTCCCCGCCACCACCTTTTCGCGCACCTTCGAGCACTTCGCCGCGGTCATCGCCCTTCACGGAGCCGTCAGCCGGATCGACCATGACACGATCACCGCCGGCCTGCTGCTGATCGTCGTCGCCGCGGCCGTCGTGGCGTGGGGCTTCCGCACGCGTAGCGAACCGTTCGTCCTCTACGGATTCGTCTTCGCCGTCATCGGACTCGACGCCCTGGTCCTGAAGCTGGTCGACTACAGCCGCGTCGAACTGATCATCCTCGTCTCCATGGTCGCCGCGGTCGCCGGGCTGCACGCGCTGCACGCGCGCTTCAAGAGCGAGGTGGCGCGATGAACGTCGAGCACGAGCGCGCCCTGCGCCTGCGGGCCCTAGTACCCGAGGCGGCGGTGGAAGTTCCGTGGCGCACCCACGGCATCCTGCTGCGCATCGTCCTCTTCGGACTGACCCTCGCCGGCGTCGCCGCGCTCTACTTCCTGATCGACGAGCGCGGACTCATCACCGGCGCGATCACCATCGCCATCGCCGAGTACCTCATCAACGCCCGGCGCTGGTGGTGGACCGGCATCGAGGAGGCGCTCTGGATCGGCGGCGTCTTCGCCGCGATCACCGACCTCCCCGAGAGCGGAACCCCCGAGGCCCTGCTCGTGCTGGCCGCGGCCGCCGCCATCCCGGGGTTCCGCATGCGCAACCCCGTGTTCGGCGCCGTCGCCGCCGGCTTCGTCGTCGCCTACTTTGAAAAGAAGTGGGACCTCGGCGTCCTCGCCGCGCTGGTGCTCGCGACGATCGCCGTCTTCGCCCTGTTGCGCACGTGGCGCCGCTTTTCCACCGAATGGCTCTGGATTGCGCTCGCCCTCACGCTTCCGCTGGTCGGCCGTTTCTACGCCGATGAAGTCTGGCGCAACGTCACCATCATTCTCTATGGGGCGTTCGGCGCGCTCGCGCTCTTCCTCGCCATCCGCAAACGCCATCACGCGCTCTTCTTCAGCGGCGCGCTCGGGATCGCCATCGCCGGCATCGAGGTCGGACGTCTCCTCGCCGCCCCGCTCGAGCTCAAGCTCGCCGCCACCGGCGCGTGCCTCCTCCTCGGCGCCTGGCTCACCGCCCGATCGCTGCGCGGACGCACCACCGGCATCGTCGCCACGCCGTCCAGCCTCACCACCTTCGACGACGAACTCGAGCTCGCCGCCACCGCCGCTCTACCGCGCGAAGAATTCGATCAGAAGATGGAAAGTGGTGGCGAATTCGGCGGAGCGGGCGCCACCGGCAAGTACTAAGCGCTGCTCCCTCACGCCGGATCGCCTTTCGGAAAAATGTTCCACGTGCCACATTGTGTGTGCACCTCCCCTCGCGACCACTACGAGTGGTAGTTCGCTCGCCAGAATCGCCTTTTCCGCAGAAACTCCATTCCGCTTGCTTTTCGCCCTTTTTCCGGGAGGAAAAGAAACGAAAAAGCTGATGAAAATACGCGCTCTCAATCTGCTGATAATCTCCACGAGAATCGTGTGCATATCCAGAGGAGAATCGGCGGATTTACTGAGGATTCCGTGAAAAGCCCGTTGTGCAAAAGCCTGCGGAAATCCAGTGGGAATCTCGCGGATAAGCGGCGGAACCATGGCGGAAAAGGACGAATTCGTCATAGCTGACACAGCCGTGTAACACATTGGAAATACAGTAGCTTGCGCGAAATGTTGTGGTGTAAGCAATTCAGACCACAAGATGTTGTGGTCTCTGCTTGACTTCGAGGAGGTCCGGGCGTAGCTTAGCGAGCATCCAATTTGACGATGGGAAGTGAGGGAGGCGTATGAAGGATTTGAAGCCGTTGACTCGTCCTGACAACAGTTCCCCTGTGCGCTCGGTGTCGCTGCAGATCAAGGATTACCAGGTGACGGTCAAGGTCAAGTCAGCAGTGCCCCAGACACCTTCCACGAGGTTCGTCCGCCACTCGTTCCGTTAGTCGTTTCAAAGCCGTGAGCCCCACGGCTCTTCGCGTAGAAGAGCGAGGGAAACTCATCGCCGTGTGCGTGTGTGAAGAGAGAAGGAGATTCAGTCATGACGTCCATCGATTTGCCGGTCCGCTCGCGCACCGCGCCTCCCCGCAAGGCCGGTAAGAAGGAAACCAAAACAGGCGGGATTGCCATCGAGCGCTACTTCTCGAAGCCCGGCGTCGACGTGTACGACACCTGCGAGTGGGAGCTCCGCAACGCCGCCATCTCCAGCGAGAGCGGCGGCATCGTCTTCGAGCAGAAGGAAGTCGAGATGCCGAAGTTCTGGTCCCAGATGGCCACGAACGTCGTCGTCTCCAAGTACTTCCGCGGCCACCTCAACACCCCCGACCGCGAGACCTCCGTGCGCCAGCTCATCGGCCGCGTCGTCCGCACCATCACCCAGTGGGGGCGTGAGGGCGGCTACTTCGCCTCCGAGGGCGACGGCGACACGTTCCGCGACGAGCTCACCCACATCCTTCTCTATCAGATGGCCGCCTTCAACTCGCCGGTCTGGTTCAACGTCGGCATCGAAGAGAAGCCGCAGTGCTCCGCGTGCTTCATCAACTCCGTCCAGGACACCATGGACTCCATCCTCGGCCTGGCCAAGACCGAGGGCATGCTCTTCAAGTACGGCTCCGGCACCGGCTCCAACCTCTCCAACATCCGCTCCTCGAAGGAGCTCCTGGCCGGCGGCGGCACCGCCTCCGGTCCCGTCTCCTTCATGCGCGGCTACGACTCCTTCGCCGGCGTCATCAAGTCCGGCGGCAAGACCCGCCGCGCCGCCAAGATGGTCATCCTCAACGCCGACCATCCCGACGTCGTCGACTTCATCGAGTCGAAGGAGACCGAGGAGCGGAAAGCCTGGGCCCTCATCGACGCCGGCTACGACGGCGCCTTCAACGCCCCGGGCGGCGCCTACGACTCCGTCCACTTCCAGAACGCCAACCACTCCGTGCGCGTCACCGACGAATTCATGCGCGCCTACGAGAAAGACAGCGACTGGCAGACCCGCGCCGTCACCGACAGGAACCGCATCATGGGCACCTACAAAGCCCGCGACCTGATGCGGCGCATGGCCCAGTCGGCCTGGGTCTGCGGCGATCCCGGCCTGCAGTTCGACACCACCGTCAACGACTGGCACCCCTGCCCGAACACGGACCGCATCAACGCCTCCAACCCGTGCTCGGAGTACATGTTCCTCGACGACTCCGCCTGCAACCTCGCCTCACTGAACCTGATGAAGTTCTACAGCGAGGCCGGCGGCCTCGACGTCGAGGCCTATCGCGCCGCCCTGCGCATCGTCATCACCGCGCAGGAGATCACCGTCAACAACGCCCACTATCCGACCAAGGCCATCGAGGCGAACTCGCACAAGTTCCGCCCCCTCGGCATCGGCTACGCCAACCTCGGCGCGCTGCTCATGGCCCGCGGCGTTCCCTACGACAGCGAAGAAGGGCGTCACTACGCCGCCGCCATCACGTCCATTCTCTCCGGCGAGTCGTACGCGCAGTCCGCGCGCATCGCCGAGAAGCTCGGGCCGTTCGAAGGCTACGCCGTCAACGAAGAGCCGTTCCTGCGCGTCATCGACAAGCACCGCCGCAGCGCCTACCGCCTCGACGTCCGCTCCCTGCCGGCCGACCTGGCCAAGGCCGCCTGCGACGTCTGGGACGAGGCCTACGCCCTCGGCCAGCAGCACGGCTACAAGAACGCCCAGATCTCCGTCCTGGCCCCCACCGGCACCATCGCCTTCATGATGGACTGCGACACCACCGGCATCGAGCCCGACATTGCCCTGGTCAAGTACAAGAAGCTCGTCGGCGGCGGCATGCTCAAGATCGTCAACAACACCGTCCCGGTGGCCCTGAAGCGCCTCGGCTACGACGTCAAGCAGGCCAAAGAGATCGTCGAGTACATCAACGAGAACGACACCATCGAAGGCGCCCCGCACCTCATCGACCAGCACCTGCCCGTCTTCGACTGCGCCTTCAAGCCCGCCAACGGCACCCGCTCCATCCACTACATCGGCCACCTCAAGATGATGGGCGCCGTCCAGCCGTTCATCAGCGGCGCCATCTCCAAGACCATCAACATGCCCAGCAGCGCCACCGTCGACGAGATCGAGGGCGCCTACTACGAAGCCTGGAAGCTCGGCCTCAAGGCCGTGGCCGTCTACCGCGACGGCTGCAAACGCTCCCAGCCCCTCTCCACGGCCAAGGATAAGGTTGCCTCACTCGAGCAGATCGGCGTCGCCGCGACGGCCGTCCGCCGCAAGCTCCCGGACGAGCGCGAGTCCATCACCCACAAGTTCTCGATCGGCGGCCACGAGGGCTATATCACCGTCGGCAAGTACGAGGACGGCACCGCCGGCGAGATCTTCATCACCATGGCCAAGGAAGGCTCCACCATCTCCGGCCTCATGGACAGCTTCGCCACCATGACCTCCCTGGCCCTCCAGCACGGCGTCCCCCTGCAGCTCCTCGTGGACAAGTTCACCCACACCCGCTTCGAGCCCTCGGGCTTCACCAAGAACCCCGAGATCCCGATGGCCAAGTCCATCATGGATTACATCTTCAAGTGGCTTGCGACCAAGTTCCTGGCCCGCGACGCCCAGGAACACGCCGGCGTCATCCTCCGCGACGACATGCCCACGTCCACCCAGACCGGCTACGGCTCCACCCCCAAGCCCTCGTCCTCCAACGTCACCACCCCCACGGCGTCCGATCTCTCCTTCCTCGAAAAGGTGACCACCGCCACGCCTACTCCGGTGATGACGGACAAAGTGGTCGGCTTCGTCATGCCCGCCAAAAACGCGGACGGAGCCAACCCCACCAAGACCGGCACCTTCCTCTACCAGCAGGACGCGCCGAGCTGCTCGGACTGCGGGGAGATCATGGTGCGCAATGGGGCTTGCTACAAATGCTTGAATTGTGGAAGCACGAGCGGTTGCTCGTAGCCAACTAGTTTCATGTAGAGTGGGCGGGGCGGTCGGAAGACCGCCTCGTCTGTTTAGGAGCCAGATCATGGAGACCGATTGCCGAGAGGAATGCGTGCTTCTCTTTTCGGGAGGCCGCGACTCGACAATCGCAGCGATGCGCCTGGGCGCTCGTGTGAAAAGACTGACGTTACTGACGGTCACTGAGCACGAAATGATTGGGTTCGATCGCGTAACGTTCCGAGTGAACGAACTTCGCGCCAAAGGCCTAGCATTCGATTGGGTGGTCGCTCGACGTCCGGTTCGGGATTCTGCCGCGCAGACATGCTTAGGGTGTCACGCGGCGGCACTTGGCGCTGCGATCTCGTATGCGTTAACGCATGAAATCGCCACCATTGCGGTCGGCTACTCGCGGTACCAAGAGCACTGGCCAGAGCAAAGTCCTGAAGCTGTAGCAAGTCTTCGCACTTTCATGACATCGATGGCGCGTGAGCTCCTGTTGCCGGTCCAAGACCTTAGTTCCAAGGAGGATGCTGAAGCCGCTCTGTGCACCTTCGGGCTTAAGGCTGGGCCCCTTGAGCAGACATGTCGCGTTGGCTCATGGCCGAACAATATTGCAGGTAGCGACTGGCAAGCGGAACTTCGGGACGCTCTCGACGACGCGTGGGTATTCGAAACCGAAGGCGCTTTGCAGGAGCGATCATGCTAACGAAGGGGCTTGCCATCCTTGGTTTTGCGCTGGCGTTTCTCACGCTCGTCGCAAGGGAACGCAAGAGTCCGTACACGATTAACTCAATCTATCGAACTGTAGCACTCGTAGTGGTCGGCCTGGTCTTAGATGTCCTGTCGGATCTGCTCGTTGACATTAGCGATATCGCATTCGCCGGGGTCTCTGTGGCCGCTAAAGTCTTGCTGTTCAGTGCCGCTATCTCGTTGATATTCGATATCGCGTCAATCTATAACCAGCAGGTACACTTCAGAGACGATCCTGGATATAAGGTCTTAAAAAACTCGGCGTTCATGCGCAAGCGAAAGGCGGCGAGACGACTGCGCAACCCTCAGCCAACGTACGAGCACACCGCCAAGCGAATGCCGGCAACGCTGGCGGCGGAACTTAAGGCTCTAACGTTCCTTGACCCGGCCGTAGTCGAAGAGGCGGAAAGACGCACAGCTGATACTTCAGATCAGATCCGCCTCTCCGCCTCGCTGGCTTACGTAGCAACAGCGATAAAAAATGTCGATGCGAAACTCCTGAGTATTGCCGGAGCATTCTTGAAAAACGGATGCCCTGTGCAGTTTATTACTTGTATCCGGCATCCGGCGGAGTTTCTAGTTCAACTCAGGACGTGGTGGAAAGAGAATGGCCAGTCAGATTGGTCGGAAGTGAATAAACGGGTCATCGTCGTAGACGCGTTTACGCCGCATTTCGGATTCACTGATTCCATTCATGAAGAATTCGAGTACCGCGTAAAGAAAGAGTTTGGCGTGTACGTGGCCCGCTCGCCACGCTCGTACGCAGGACTCCACACCAGTGCTGCATGGGCATTCAACAGAATCAGGAAACAGTACGAAGTTGAGGGTCGGCCATTCACGCTCGTGATTTATGAAGGATGCCATGCGCTGGTAGATCTTGAGTCTGTGGAACGCTATCGGCTGTTTCTGCGGCATGTGTTTCCATCGGAACGAGTTTGGGGCGGTATGCTGACAGTTTTTGCGGAGATTGGCATTCCCGACGCCGAGCAGCGCCTCCTTAGATCTTATGCAGATCTGTTCATACAGGATGATGATCCATCTACGAGATCCGGAGCTGAGTCATGAATGAGTTCGCCTATCAGGATGCGCTCTATGGTCGCGTCAAGTTGGATCAAACGACCAGTGATCTCGTTTGTACACCGGTAGTGCAACGGTTGCGAGACGTACGTTTGTCAAACGTCGATTCGATTTCCATGCCTGGAATTGCCAACCTCACGCGTTATGAGCATTCTCTTGGCGTTGCTCATCTGGCTGGTATGGTGAATCTTCGCCGCCGCCTGTCAGATGAAGATCGATCTGTTCTCATCGCGGCCGGACTCCTGCATGACGCGGCGATTGCCCCCTTCGGTCATCTTTTCGAAGAAGCACTAGAGTATGTCGCCGAGAATTTTCACCATGAAGACAAATGGTCTTTGTTGCGAGCCACGTTCAACCCTCAAGAAGTCGGTGGTTTTGGTATGCAGGTTTTGCATGGACGCGATTCGGGATTGCAGAGATGGGCAGACCGGCACTTCAAGTCGCGCGCCGATGTTGTCCTTGATACTATTTTCGAGGCAGTGAAGGGCGGAGGTCCTCTCGGCAAGTGCATCGCTGGGGATATGGATCTGGATAACCTCGATAACGTTACGCGTATCGCCTATCACATGGGTCTCGAGCTGCGTAGAACGTTGCCCCTTGACATCGTCCAAGCGGTGATCGATGTTACTGACGGCGGCGTCACATTCGCGGAATCGGCGCTTGCGCTGGTTAGTGAGTGGCTGGATCTAAGGTCACAAGTGTACGAACGTCTGATGATGTCCCCGGAGGATTTCTGCGGGAAGAGTATGCTGCTGTACGCATTTGTCCACGCGTACGAGGCGGGCGAACTGTTCTGCACTGATTGGAAACTTACCGACCGAGAGATCATCACCCGGCTTCTGGCGAGTCGGGTAGAAGGTGTGAAGGAAACAACGCAGAGGTGGCTCTCCGGCGAGCCGTGGGAAGTGTCGCCTCTAATGTGGTTCGACGGGGAGCCGCCCTCATACGCCGTGGTCCGGAGATTTGTGACCGAACGATTTGGCACTAACAAGCGGGCCTTCGCATATAGGATCAAGGATAAACGCGTGCGCCAGACAAGAATTGTCACCGGCTCGGGAACGGTAACTGTTCTCGGGACTCGGCCAGCACGGTGGTTGTTTGGCGTTGCTGCAGCAGGCCGTACCACAATTCGTGCTCGCGAGGACGGTCATCTGATCGCGGATGCAGAGAAATTCTTTGGGGTGAGATTTCTCGAGGTGGCTGGAGCGTCTGGAGCGCCGCAGCCGGTATTGTGGGATCGTGGTACGTATGCTCGACCTCTCTTTGCGGGATGAAGCACTAACTCGCAGGCAGTTGGATGCGGTCGACTGGGATTTTCCCGCCGCTGGTACTCTGCGTCGAAGCATTCACGGCCTACACTGGTTTGCTGGTAATTTCATACCCCCAATTCCAAGCTATTTAATCCAGCTCCTTTCCTTGCCAGGCCAGGTGATATTGGACCCCTTCTCTGGCGCTGGCACAACGCTTGTCGAGGCTGCGCGCCTGGGGCGCATTGCTATAGGCATCGATAGCAATCGTGCGTGTGCAATGATTGCTCGAGGCAAGTTGGCTGCTATTGGTGCACCGGATGAAGTGACGACAATAGTTAACCGGCATCTACAAACACTTCGCAGCCCGCTATTCAATGGTGGACCGGTGTCCGATAGACGTCTCGATGATACCGAATTGCTCCAATGGTTCCACCCACTCACGTTGGCGCAACTGTGCACGATATGGCAGCAACTCGACGACGTGACTGATCGAGACACCCGCGAGATTCTTCGAGTGGTGTTCTCTGACACACTATTCACATGTGCGGGACCAGGACGCCCCGAGACTAGGGGCGGAGGCGTTCGACGACATCACTGGGGCTGGATCGCTGACAATGTCCGCACACATACGCCCGTGTTCCACGACGCGGCACGCATATATGCCACTAATGCGTCAGCTGCGATGGATGCAATTCGTAATTTGGGGTCCACTCCAGGTAAGGCCGGCGTCATAATCGCAGACAGCCGCGCTCTGCCACTGCCGAGCGCGAGCGTTGACGCCATCGTGACTTCGCCCCCATACCTCGGAATGATCGACTACACCTTAGGACATCGGCTCACCTACCTTTGGCGTGGTTGGTCAATGCAGTCGGATCGAAGACGCGAGATCGGAGCGCGTTCGACAAGAAATCGCAAAGACGCTGTTGGCGAGTATCTGGCTGCGATGTCCATCATCGTGAGCGAGCTTGAGCGCGTATTAAGGCCAGGCGGCTACTGCGCTATCGTGATAGGCGCATCAAGGAAGTTTCCTGAAGCGGTGGCGAAGGTGACCGAGGCGGTTGATGCGAGGCTTCCGCTTTTCTGGGGTCCGGTCGGAAGGAAGCCAACGCGAAGACGCGTAGCCGATCGACACGCTGGCGCCGCGATAGAATACGTTAGCGTGTTTAGAAAACGATGACGACCCTTGCGCTCTACGGCCCCTCATGTGTAGGAAAGACTAGCGTCGCGCGAGCAGTCGCAGACGCTCATGGTCTGCCTGTGCGATATTGCGGTGCCATTGCACGAATGCGAGCCAGCGAACTGGGTGTTTCGCTCTCAGAAGTTCCTGAAGCTGTGCATCAAGAGATCGACCAAGCTACTCGGGCGTGGGTAGCCGAGCCGGGCACGCGGCTTGTCGAAGGCCGCTTTCTTGATATCGTGTTGGTCGATGTGCCGAAGATTATTCTGATTCAACTGACGTGCTCGATAGCAGAGAGGCGGCTGCGCGCAGCGCAGAGGGGAGTAACCTCTATCGATGATGAGGATACCGCTGATGCGCGCTTCAGAGTGGCAGCGCGCGTTCTCGGATTAAGACCTGCGAATTTTACGATCGATACGACGCGCCTCTCTATCGATGAAGTAGTGTCGCGGATTTCGGATGTAGGCCTATGACGTTCCTGTCTACACTCCACCCTTATCCAGCAATGATCGCTGATGAGGTTGCGGAACAGGTCTGCCGCACGTTTGCAAAACGAGATTTCAATGTATTAGATCCCTTCTGCGGGACCGCAAGGACATTGGTAGCTGCGGCGGACCGCGGTGCGGCGGCTTGGGGTTTCGATGTAAATCCTCTGGCGGTAATGATTGCTGAAGCGAAGTTTGCTAAGCCGTCTTTGTCATGGCTAAGTAACGTCGTAAGAGACCTTCCGTCCCAGCTAGAAACTGATCGGATTCTAGACTTCCATCAATCGCGGAAGGTCCGGTGGTTCTCACCAAAGGTAGTACTACAACTTTCCGGTCTAGTTCAGTGGCTCGCACAACGTCCGGATATGCGCAGGGCTGAATGGCTGCTGTTGGCTGCCGTACTTAGCGCCACTGCACGCGAGGTCTCTTATTGCCGAAAAGACCAGTGGAAGTTGCACAGGATGTCTAAGTACGCTCGGCGGCGGTACAGACCCGACACCGTTGCGGTGTTTCGTAGGCGTCTTGACCGAGTGGTGCGCGAGATCGCCGATGGCGATCGCCCAAGCGGGAAGGGGCGGATTTCTCGTGGAAGTGCTTTGTCTCTGCGTTCGGCGTTAGGCTCGGGCAGTCCGCGTCGATTCGAGCTTGTCTTCACTTCACCCCCGTACGGAGACTCACTATCTACAGTTCAGTACGGCGGTATCTCGAGTCTCTGTCTAGCCGTAATAAGGCATCTTGCAGGAGTTTCAGTTCAGTGGCAGCGTCAAAGCGAGATTGATAGTGCATCGTTGGGTGGGCAAAGACGGATGTACCTGCCCGAGTACTCGGCCTACTGGCATGGTGGCGCGCATTCCGCAGGAGTGGGGAAGGTTACGTCTTTCCTCGCCGATTTGTCGGCGGCCTGTGACGAGATTGCAAGTGTCGTCTCACCTGGGGGCGTCGTGGTTTTCGTTGTCGGAAGACGTCGAGTTGGCCGATTTCGCGTATACAGTGATCAATTAATCGTTAAGACCTTTCGTGACCGTGGCTTTGACTTGCTGTCCAACGAAGCGAGACGAATTCGCGGTAAAATGACGCCAGTCATCGTAAGTAGGGCGGGCGTCGGTAATCGCCGGCGCGCTGCGGTTACAGCCGTTCGTACTATGGAGCAGGAACAAATTCTGATTCTGCGACGATCGTGACCGTGTAGGCCGATCGGTTAGCGTCCCGTTATGATGTGGTTGGTCCCTTGGTGTGCGCAGTTGAGCTTTCGTCCTTAGGAATTGTGCGGTACCGCCACGGACTGCGCCCGGTGTCATAACGCAGAGTTCCACGCTCCGTCCAGAGAGAACAGCTGCGGTGCGGTTGGCGACCAGTAGAGGCAGTACGGACGGCCATCGTTGTGGACGGCGAAGAAAAGCGATTTCGTCGTGGCTGACATCGATGAAACATTGTCGGTGCTGGTGTAGGACAGGCTGTTGCCGCGGAGCGATGCTGTGGCTCCGGCGGATCCCGGGGATTCGTGGGCCAGGCCGGTCGGCCGGATCGACGAGGTCTGGCAGCGCTTCGCCGATCCTCGGCGTCCGGGCGGCGAGACCTGGGCCGTGTCGGGTCGCGGGCGAATGGCGGGAGGACTACTTCTGGCTCAGTCGCGCCGAGGCGGGGACGCTGGGCGTGCGGGGCGACGATCCGGCGCTGGTGCGGTGTGACTCGCGGGCGCGGCTCGAGCGCGTTCTGCCGGAGTCATGGCACCGGGTCGGGCTTGATTGAGTCCTCGTCGTCCTCTTCCACTGTTTCGTCCGAGTCATCCTCGAGCAGTGTTTCCTCCGAGTCGTCCTCGAGCAGTGTTTCCTCCGTGTCGTCCTCGTCTTCGTCCGTCTCGGTCATGAGGGTTTCGTCGTCGGGGGCGATCAGGGTGGGGAGTCCGGGGAACTCGTCGGCCCAGAGCATCTCGCGCGCTCCCGCCAGGCGCTCCGGTGTGTAGCCGAGGGCGGTGCGCAGGCCCTCGGCGGCGCGGCGGAGGGCGTTGATCTCGCGGCCGGCGCGCTTGCCGGCATTCACGGTGGCGAGGACGTGGTGAACCATCAGGATCAGGTCCGTGCCCAGAAGGAAGGCCTGACTCTTCTGGCTCGGCTTCTCCGACCCTCGTTCGACGGCCCCGTCCGCCGTGTCGATCGAGAAGTTCGTCAGGTTCGGCAGATGCACCAGGACCTTGCGCAGTGTTTTCAGGGTGACGTTTCCCCCGGTCTCCAGCGTGGCCAGCTGCCGGCGCTGGACCCCGGCCATCTCGGCCAGCTTTTTCTGGCTCAATCCCAAGTCAACGCGTGCTTGTCTGACGGCTTCGTTCAATTGCATGAAACAAAATTAGCACAGGGTGGGCGTTTTTGCCACATTTGCTGTTGACATCGCTTGAGCGCGGCGCCATATTGGCCACATGAGCGATAAGGGAGCAGCAAAAATCGGCAGTACGACCCAAGAGTCTTGGCTCGCGACCCAAGACCCTTGGCTTGCGACCCAAGCCTCCTGGCTCGCGACCCAAGACCCTTGGCTTGCGACCCAAGCCTCCTGGCTCGCGACCCAAGACCCTTGGCTTGCGACCCAAGCCTCTTGGCTTGCGACCCAAGACCCTTGGCTCGCGACCCAAGACCCTTGGCTTGCGACCCAAGCCTCCTGGCTCGCAACCCCAGACCCTTGGCTTGCGACCCAAGCCTCTTGGCTTGCGACCCAAGCCTCTTGGCTCGCGACCCAAGGTCCTTGGCTCGTGACCCAGGACTCCTGGGTCGCGACCGGTCAACGGCACCCGAGAGGCGGTTTTCGATCGCAAGTGGCAAAACGGCGGAGACTTACGCGTAGTCGAGCGCCGCCGGACAAGCGTGACCGCTCTTTCCAAGTCCATCGAAAACAAGGAGATGACTTTTGGCTATTCAGACAGATGACACAATCACACTCATGCCGTCGCCTCACGCCGAGGAGGCGAGGATTCTTCTGGAAAAGATCCGCGCGTTACGCGCGGAGATTCCGCGGTTCGCGCCGGCGGAGGCGGATCTCCGCCAGTTCAACGGCTACAGCGCGGTACCCGACAGTGCGCTCGAGATGGCCAGTGTCCTCATCGAGACCTCGGATCGGGTGAAGGTGGCCGTCGGGGACGAAGCGATCACGCTGCGCGACTCGTATGGATACGCGCTCGCGTACGACCCCGTCGTGCAGGAGCTGCTTGCCCTGGCGAGGTCCGTGACGTACTCGATCCGCGTGCAGCGGGCCGCGGCTGCAGCGAGCGCGCGCGACGTCTACGCAGTCGCGCGTCGCATCAGTCGGCGAAAGGACGGCACCGAGCTTCTGCCGTATGTCGAAGACATGCGTAGAAAACTGAACAAACGGACGCGGAAGACGACTTCGAACCCCGTACCCGCGCCGGATGTGCTCCCGGCACCGCCCAGTAAGAAAGTGTAACTCGGAACCCATGCAGTGGAAGGGCGGCCTCACGGCCGCCCTTTTTCGTCACGTGGCCGCGATCACACTCCGCGACGCCCGATTCGCGGCATGATGCGCAACTTCAACAGAACGGAGGCTGCATCATGACCCTCTCCCGGAGAGCTCCCCTGGCGGTGTTGTTCGTGTTCCTGACCGCAACCCTCGTCGCCGACGAGACGCACGACCACAATCACGGTCCCGCCGATCTCGGCAACCTCGGCGAGGTGACGTTCGAGACGTCGTGCAAAGCCGCGGTGCGCAAGGACTTCAGCCGCGCCGTGGCCATGGTGCACTCGTTCTGGTACGCCGAGGCGGAGAAGGCGTTCGCGAAGATCGCCGCGGAGCATCCGGATTGCGCGATGGCCCACTGGGGCGTGGCCCTGAGCAACTACCACCCGCTCTGGGCCCCGCCGACGGCCGACGAGCTGCGCCGCGGACGCGACGCTGCCGCGCGCGCCAAAGCCGCCCCCTCGGCCACGGAGCGCGAGCGCGCTTTCATCGACGCCATTCACGCTTTCTACGCCGACGCGGAGAAGGCCGACCATCCGTCCCGCGCCGCCGCGTACGCGAAGGCGATGGAGAACGTGGCCGCGCGCTTTCCGGCCGACGACGAGGCGGCCATCTTCCACGCCCTGGCCCTCCTCGGCACGGCCGCGCCGAGCGACAAGAGCTACGCCACGCAGAAGCGCGCCGCGGAGATCCTCACCGCCATCCTCCCGCGCCATCCCGCCCATCCGGGCGTCGCGCATTACGTGATCCACAGCTACGACTATCCGGCCCTGGCCGCGCTGGCGCTCCCCGCGGCGCGCACGTACGCGAAGATCGCTCCCGGCTCGCCGCACGCGCTGCACATGCCGTCGCACATCTTCACGCGCCTCGGTCTCTGGGACGAGTCGATCGGCTCCAACCTCGCCTCGGCGGAGAAAGCGCGCCGCTTCATCAACGTGACGAAGCCCGGGGCCGCGGCGTTCGACGAGCTGCACGCCATCGACTATCTCGTCTACGCGCACGTGCAGAAGGGGGAGGACGCGAAGGCGAAGGCGCTGGTCGACCAGCTGCTGGCCGTGGACGGGCAGTCGATCGACAACGCCAACTTCGCCGCCGCCTACGCCCTGGCCGCGGTGCCGGCGCGCTACACGCTGGAGCGGCGGCAGTGGTCCGACGCGGCGAAGCTGACGCTGCGTCCGGCGAATTTCGACTGGAAGCCGTACGCGTACGCGGAGGCGAACCTGCACTACGCCCGTGCCATCGGCGCGGCGCGCTCGGGCGACCTGAATACGGCCAAGAGCGCGGTCGACCGCCTCGAGGAGATCCGCCAGGGACTGGCGGCGCAGAAAAATACGTACTGGGCGGAGCAGGCGGCCATCCAGCAGATGGCCGCGCAGGCCTGGCTGGCCCAGGGCGCCGGCCTGAAGGAGGAGGCCCTCCGCCTGATGCGCATCGCCGCGGACCGCGAGGACCAGACGGAGAAGCATCCCGTGACGCCCGGCCCGGTCATCCCGGCCCGCGAGCTGCTCGCCGACCTGCTGCTGGAGAACGATCAGCCGGTCGCCGCCCTCGCCGAGATCGAGCGCGTCCTGACGGTCTCCCCCCGCCGCTTCAGCGGCACCCTCCTCGCCGCCCGCGCGGCCGAAAAGGCCGGCGCCACGCAGAAGGCGCAAAGCCGCTACCGCGAGCTGCTGGCACTGGCCGGGAAGACCACGGAACGCCCGGAGCTGGAGATGGCGCGGGCGTTTGTCGCCAAATAACGCATGTCATCCCGAGCGTGAGTCGAGGGACCTGGGTGGGCGGGCGGCGCGCGGCACGTGCAGGTGCGACCCGATACGCGCCGTCACAGTCCCCTCTCCCCACCGCAGTGGGGAGAGGGCTAGGGTGAGGGGTTGTGGCGCTTGGGACGAGGGAGCCCCTCACCCTGGCCCTCTCCCCGTGCGCGGGGAGAGGGACTGGTTTCTGCCAGCGCCGCTCCATCCTCAGCGCGACACATGCTGCGTGCCGCCCGCCCACCCAGGTCCCTCGACTCACGCTCGGGATGACAGCTGGGTCACGCCCTGCGGGCGCCGCCGCGGATCAACCGCAGGACGAAGAGCAGGACGATGGCGCCGATGAAGGCGGTGAAGATGGTCCCGGCCAGACCTCCGAAGGGGGTCGAGACGCCGAGTTTCGAGAACAGCCAGCCGCCGACGAACGCGCCGACGATGCCGATGATGATGTCGCCGATGATGCCGTAGCCGGTGCCGCCCATCACCATGGAGGCGAGGACGCCGGCCACGAGGCCGACGATGAGCCAGGTCAGGATGTCCATGAGCTCCTCCTTCTTACTGCTTGGTGTCGGTCTTTTCCTGGATGGCCTGGCCGGCGGTCTCCATGGCCGTGCCGGTGGCGTGCGCGGCGTCGCGGGCGGCGTCCGTCGTCGCGGCGGTCGCGGTCGCGGCAGCATCGTTGACCGCGGCGGTGTCGACGGTGGTGGAGTAGGTGGTGGTCTCGGTGGTTTCGGTGGCGCCGACTTCGCGCTCGGTGGTCTGCTGGCAGGCCGCAACGGCGAGGACGACGAGGGCGAATACGACGAGTTTCTTCTTCATGATTGCTTTCTCCCGCCTCGGGGTACAGCAATAGCCCAGCCAGCCAGCGCTGTGCCCTCGGGGAACAGACGACCGGGGGGCCTCCGGCGGGCCGGTGCGACCGGCGGCGCTTGTTGTGCCCATGTCGTCGCGCAAACACGTGTTGCGTCGACAGGTGTGCGTTCAGGCCAAGGCCGCATTCAAACGACCAACGTTCCTATCAGCAAACACGCCCATCTTTCATGCTGAGCGAGTGACGGCGTGTCGGCCGCGCCTGAGGAAAGAAACGGGTACATGACTGTCGCCCGCTACGCGGGCTGGAATGAATGATCGACCCATCCACCGGCTGAAGCCGGTGGCTATTTCCTCAAGCCCGCTACGCGGGCCCAGGTCTGCCGCCGTAGGCGGCTCCAGGAAATAGACCCCGGCTTCAGCCGGGGTTGGTACGTGCCACCGGAACGAGCCCGCGTCAGCGGGCGACAGATACGGGGGGACGCACGGAACAGCATGCGGTGCAACGAGCGCGCTGTGCTTACTCACCACGGCAGGGGATCGTCGAAGCTGTCCTCCATGCGGATGCGGCCGCGGAGGCGTCCAGGTTTACGAACGAGCTTCGCGGCAGGCTGCCCCGCATGCGCGATGACGATCTCCCCGCTCGGCTGCGCCCGATCGACGAGCTTGGACAGTCGCGCCTGTGCGTCGTCGATGTTGACCTTCTCGTTCATCGCGTCTGACGTGGTCAATCTGGCTGCCGCCGCCGCTATTCCGCCCGCCCGAGGGGACGACGGGAGGCCGCCGGCGGGCCGGTGCGACCGGCGGCGCTGGTTGAGCCCATGTCGTCGCGCAAACACGTGTTTCGTCGACAGGTGTGCATCCTGGCTACGCCAACCAGCGCCGCCGGTCGCACCGGCCCGCCGGCGGCCCCTCGTCGTCCCTCGGGCGGCCGGACGATTACCGCACCGCGATGACGGTGCGGAGGTGACCGCTGCCGCGTTCGAGGTCGTCGAGGACGCCGTTCACCGCGTCCGCTTCGAGAGGGACGGTGCGGGTGATGGCTCCGGAGAGGTCGATGGCGCCGGTGCGGGCGAGCTCCATCAGCTCGAAGAGCTCCGCGCGGGTGTGGTCGGAGCAGCCGATGATGTGGCGCTCGCGGACGAGGAGGTCGGTGAAGGGGTTGAAGGTCAGGGAGCGGAGGTTGATGGCCACGATCATCAGCCGGCCGCCGGGGGAGAGGGAGCGCAGTCCGCCGTGGGCGACCTGCTCGTTGCCGGTGAAGTCGACCGCGATGTCCACGCCGCGGCCGTCCGTCGCGCCGAGGATGGCTTTGTGGACGGGCGTCTCGCGGGCGTCGAGCGGCTTCGCGCCAAAGCTGGCGGCGAGCTGCAGTTTCTCCGGGACGACGTCGACGGCGTAGATCTCGGAGGCGCCGAGGGCGCGCGCGAGCTGCACGGCGGAGACGCCGAGGCCTCCGAAGCCGAGGACGGCCACGGAGTCGCCTTTCTGCAGGTTGGCCAGGCGCAACGCGTGATACGCGGTGGCGGTGGAGCACATCATGATGGCGGCGGCGGCGGAGCTGACTTCGTCGGGGATGGGGATGGCGTTGAAGGCGGGGACGACGATGCGCTGTGCATACCCGCCGTCGCGCTCTTTCCCCAGCATGGCCCCCTCGGGGCAGAACTGTTCGCCGTGCCGCTTGCACCGGTGGCACTGGCCGCAACTGGTGAGGTAGTGGAGCGCGACGCGCTGTCCCTCGCGAATGTCGGTGACGTTGGCGCCGACGGCGGAGACGACTCCCGCGACTTCGTGCCCGAGGGTGACGGGGAGGGCGGTGGTGCCGGTGCCGGCACGGTAGTGGGCGTCGGTGTGGCAGATGCCGGCACGCTCGACGTCGACGACGATCTCGCCGTCCCCCGGCGTGGGCTCAGGAATGTCGAGGAACTGAAGCGGCTGGCCAGCAGCAGCGAGTCGAATAGCTTGCATGCGCTCAGCTTATGCGCATCGGGTGCCCAGGGGAGAGACGACGGGAGGCCTCCGGCGGGCCGGTGCGACCGGCAGCGCTGATTGTGCCCATGCCGTCGCGCAAACACGTGTTGCGTCGACAGGTGTGCATCCTGGCTAGGCCATGCAGCGCTGCCGGTCGCACCGGCCCGCCGGAGGCCCCTCGTCGTCCCCTTGAGCACCCGGCGCGCATGAGCGGAGCGCCTACCGGCACTCTTGCTCGATCTCGCCGAGGACCACTTCGCTGGGGCTTTTGCCGATCATCACGACCAGCATCGGACGGAGGGCTTCGATCAGTTGGGGGACCTCGGCGCGGGTGAGCTCTTCCGGTTTGCGGGAGACCGCCTTCTGGGCGAACGTCTTCACCGCCATGCGGGCCACGTTGGGTCCGAGGTGCACGGCCAGCTTGCGGGTCACGATGTCGCCGACCAGGTTCGGCTCAGGCATGGGCGGTACCTCGCAGGGCGCGTTGAGCGGCCAGCCATTGCGTGAGGGCGGCCGCGGCGATGAGGAAACAGGCCATCGCGAAGCCCGTCATGCGGAGCGTGCGCGTCGCGGCGTCGCCGCCGCCGAGATACTGCACGATCGTCCCGGCGCCCTGATTGATCATCCAGCCGATCGTGCCCGTCGTCAGCAGCGCGAACATCCAGAACATCTGCCCGCCGCGGAGCGCGAACGCCGTCAGCAGGAGCGGCGCGACGAGGACGAACGTGATCACGTCGGCGAGCGGCGAGACCAGCCTGCCGGGACTCGGCTCCGTGGACGTCAGCGACTCGAAGCCCGCGACGATCGACGAGTAGCAGAGCGCCACGGCCAGGATGAGGGCCAGCGCGATCACGGCGTATTTTTTGGCGGGCGAGCCGTAGTACGACAGGCCGGCCGCGCTCAGCGAGCGGGCCATGAGGATGTAGGCGCCGATGCCGGCCAGGTTCGCCAGCACGACGCAGATCTCGCTGGCCAGCGCGGCGTCGGGCATCGTGCGGCGCAGGACCTCGCTGATGGTGAGCACCGAATACTCGACGAAGAACAGCGTCCAGGCGCGGCCGACGTACTCGCTCCACCAGCCGAAGCGCTGCGCGGCCAGCGCGGCGGCCACGGCGACCATGGCCAGCAGGCCTGTGCGGGTCGCGGCGTTGAACCAGAAGAACGAATCCTCGCCGAGGCGCGGGACGACGAGCAGGTGAAGCGCGGCCACGATGAGCACACCAATGGCAGCGGCGATGGCAATGGACCGGAACGACATTGGGGCGGATCATAAAGGAGTCTGTGCGGGAGTGCCATAACTCCCGCCGTCATCACGCGCAGCGTCTGGAGTGCGGCAGCGAGCGAGCTGCCGCTCTGGCTTGCGGCAGCCGCAGCTGCCGCGGTGTTGGGTGGGGGGCGTTTCCCCCTCCCCCGGGGGAGCGACAGCTGCGGCTGTCGCAAGTGAGAGCGGCAGCTCGACGCTGCCGCACTCCAGACGCTTCGCGTATTCTCAGTGCATGCGCTTTCGTTTCCTGCTCGCCTTTCTGTTCGCTGCTTCCTCCCTCTTCGCCGCCCACCCACTCGACTCCATCACCGCGGACGAGATCGCGGTGGCGGTGCGGGCGGTGAAAGGGTCGCCGCGGTATGTCGACGGGTCGCTGTTCGCGATCGTGGCGCTGAACGAGCCGGCCAAGGCGCGCGTGCTGGCGGGCGACGCGCGGCGCGAGGCGTTCGTGGTGCTGCTGGACCGCGATCACAACAAGACCAACGAGGTCATCGTCGACCTGCCCTCGGGGGCGGTGAAGGGGTGGAAGACGGTCGCCGACGTGCAGCCGTCCGTGGTCATCGAGGAGTACACCATCGTCCCCGAGATCGTGAAGGCCGACCCGCGCTTCCAGGCGGCCATCCGCAAGCGCGGCATCGAGGACCTCGACAAGGTGAAGGTCGACGCCTGGGCCCCCGGCCATCTCGGCGAGCTCGCCGACGGCTCGCGCATCGTGCGGGCCATCTTCTTCTACAAAGAGAACGAAGACTCGAACTGGTACTCGCGCCCCATCGAAGGCGTGGTGGCGATCATCAACCTGACGAAGAAGCAGGTCCTCCAGGTTACGGACAGCGGCGTCGTGCCGATCTCGAAGGACAAGGGCGCGTTCGACGAGAAGTCGAACGCGCCGCTGCGCCCCGCGCCGAAGCCGCTGCAGATCGTGCAGCCCGAGGGGGTGGGCTTCAAGCTGGACGGGCAGGACGTGGCGTGGGACCAGTGGCGCTTCCACTTCGGGCTCGATCCGCGTGAGGGGCTGGTGCTGCACCGCGTGCGCTGGGTGGACGGCGGCAAGGAGCGCCCGGTGCTGTATCGGGCGTCGCTGTCGGAGATGGTCGTGCCGTACGGCGACGGCGATCCGAACTGGGCCTGGCGCAGCGCGTTCGACGTCGGCGAGTACGGCATCGGCCGCCTCGGCTCTCCGATCGCCCGCGGCATCGACGCGCCGGAGAACGCGGCCTACGTGAGCTTCCCCGTGGCCACGGACGCGGGCGAGGTGCAGACGCTGCGCGATTCGGTGGCCATCTTCGAGCGCGACGCCGGCCTGCTCTGGAAGCATTACGACATCGACCGCGACTACAACGAGTCGCGCCGCGGCCGGCAGCTGGTGGTGATGTTCATCGCCACGGTCGGCAATTACGACTACGCGCTGAACTGGATCTTCCACCAGGACGGCGTGCTGGAGTTCCGCGCCGACCTGACGGGGATCATGCTCACCAAGGGCATCAGCGGCACCACGCACGATCACAGCGCGCACCTCGTCGCGCCGAACCTCGTGGCACCGCATCACCAGCACTTTTTCAATTTCCGCCTCGACCTCGATGTCGACGGTCCGTCGAACTCGATCGTCGAGTCGAACAGCCGCGCGATCGAGGACGCGGAGGCGAACCCGCTAGGCAACGCCTTCGTCATGGAGGCGACGAAGCTGGCCTCGGAGAAAGCGGCCCGCCGCGATCTCAACCTGATGGCGCAGCGCAAGTGGAAGGTCGTCAATCCGGCCACGAAGAATGCCCTCGGCGAGCCGACGGCGTACGTCCTCGTGCCGGGCGAGAACTCGATGCCGTACCTGCGCGCCACCGCCCCGGTCCTCAAACGCGCCATCTTCCTCCAGCACCACTTCTGGGCCACGCGCTTCCGGGACGCGGAGATGCACGCCTCGGGCTATTACCCGAACCAGAGCAAGGGCGGCGACGGCCTGGAGCAGTGGACCGCCGGTGACGAGCCGCTCGACAAGACGGACGTGGTGGTCTGGTACACCTTCGGCGTCACGCACATCCCGCGTCCGGAGGAGTGGCCGATCATGAACGTGCACCAGACGGGCTTCAAGCTGATGCCCGCGGGCTTCTTCGCAAGAAATCCGGCGGTGAACCTGCCGAAGTGAGGGTTCGCTGCATGGGTACAGGGAACGACGAGGGGCCTCCGGCGGGCCGGTGACGACCGGCAGCGCTTGTTGGCCTAGCCTGAACGCACGCCTGTCGACGAAACACGTGTTTGCGCGAAGATATGGGCACAATCAGCGCTGCCGGTCGCACCGGCCCGCCGGAGGCCTCCCGTCGGTTTTCCCCTGAGCCTACGCGACCGCGCCCTCATCCACCGTCAGCGTCCCGGCATCCGCGTCCAGCGTCGCGCGGACGCCGATCGGGATGGTGAGCTTCTGCTCGATGTGGCCGAACGAGAGGCCGGAGACCGCGGGGGCGGGGCCGGGGCCGAAGCGGTCGCGGAGGACGTCCTCGAGGCTGAACGTGGTGGCGCGGCAGTCAGTGCAGCGGCCGAAGGCGAAGCCGGCCATGGTCGCGAACTTGCCGCCGAGGGCAAGCTGGGTGAGCATGCGGTCGATGCGGTAGACCTCCTCGCGTACATCCTCGGCGAAGACGATCGCGCCTTCGGACTCGAGCTCGTACGGCGTGCCCATGAGCGAGGCGAGGAGCGTCAGGTTGCCGCCGATGAGGCGTCCCGTGGCCTTGCCGGGATGGAGGCGCAGGACGCGGTTCACGCGGTCGACGAGGTCGGCCGGTTTCTTCGGCGGCGAGGCCAGCACGCCCGCGGGCTCGGGATTCATCAGCACCTTGCGGAAGTTCTCCAGCGAGTACGGCTCGAACGACGAGCTGGCGACGGGACCGTGGAACGTCACCAGGCCCGTGCGCTGGTGGATGGCGTTGAGCAGCGCGGTGATGTCGCTGTAGCCGATCAGCACTTTCGGCTTGCGGGCGATGAGGTCGTAGTCGAGATACGGCAGCACGCGCGGCGAGCCCCAGCCGCCGGTGTAGCAGACGATGCCGGCGATGCGGTCGTCGGCGAACATGCGATTGAGGTCGTCGGCGCGATCCTGGTCGCGGCCGGCGAAGTAGCCGTGACGGTCGGACACGTGTGCGCCGAAGACGACCTTGAATCCGAGGAGCTCGAGGGTCTCGCGCGCGATGACGAGGTCCTCGGCCTCGAACGTGGCCGACGCCGGCAGCACGACGCCCACCGTGTCGCCCTCGGACAGCCGTTTCGGTTTGACGATGCGGCGCGCGCTGATCCGCGCCGGCATCCGCGACGGCGCGGCGGTGATGGTGGTGGCGGCGGCCGCGGTGAGGGAGAGGACCCGGGCGAAGTTGCGTCGGTCGATCATGTGGCGCACATTGTCCTCAAGGAGAGTGCGATGCGGAAAGTCCTGGTGATGCTGGTGGTCGCGTGCGCGCCGTCGCTGTTCGCCGCGACGACGCTCGAGGTGCGGTCGGCGATGCACGTCATGACCGTGGACGTGGAGGGCGAGTGGAAGGCGCGCCAGTACACGGTGCGGGTGGCCGATCAGGAGAGCGGCGCGGTGCTGGCCAGTCAGGAGTTGAGCGAGACCGGCGAAACCGCGCGGGCGAAGGTCGAGCTTGACGACAACCGCGTCCTGGACATCAGCGTCCGCGACACCGGCCTGTACATCGTTGCGACGTTGCTCGTGCAGGCGAACCATCAGACCATCGACTCGCTCGAGGGGCGCTGGTTCATGAGGAATCCGACCGGGATTCTGCCGGAGCCGAGTGTCAATATGCCGTTGCGCGTCGGCGGCAACGTGCGCGCGCCCGTGGTGATGCACCGCGTCGAGCCGAAGTATCCCGAGGACGCGCGGGCGGCCCGCATCTCGGGCATCGTCATCCTCGAGGTGATCATCGACCGGAACGGCGATGTGAAGGATCCAAAGGTGCTCAAGCCGCTGCCATTCGGGCTCGACCAGGCCGCCATCGACGCGGTGACCCAGTGGAAGTTCCGTCCGGGGACCCTCGATGGGCAACCGGTGGACGTCATCTTCAACCTGACGATCAACTTCATGCTGGACAAGGTGAAGAAGGAGTAGGCAGGGATTGAGGATTGAGGATGCAGGATTGAGGATTGGACGAATCCTCAATCCTCAATCCAAGTGGCATGCGCGTCCAGAGTGCGCCGGAGATCCTTCGCGATCGCTCGGGATAAACTGAATGAACAGATGACACGAGCCATCGCCACCCTGCTCCTCGCCCTGACGCTCGCCTGCGCCGCTTTCGCCAACGGCGCGGCGCAGGTCACCACCGTGATCCTGGTCCGCCACGCGGAGAAGGCGGCCGAGCCGGCGAACGATCCGCCGCTCACCGATGCCGGTCAGCTCCGCGCGAACGAGCTGGCCCGCGTCCTCGGCAGCGCCGGGATCGACGCCATCTACACGACCAACTACGCGCGCACGCGCGGCACCGCCGCCCCGCTGGCCGCCGCGCTGAAGATCACGCCGGTCGAGATCAAGCCCGGCCCGGCGTTTCCCGCCGACATGGCCGCGAAGATCCTCGCGGAGCACAAGGGGACGACGGTGCTCGTGGTCGGCCACTCCAATACGACCCAGCAGGTGATCAAGTCCCTCGGCATCGCCGACGCCCCGAAGATCGAGGAGTCGACGTTCGACAATCTGTTCATCGTCACGTTGGCCGAGGGGAGCGAGCCGAGGTTGACGGCGCTGCGGTATGGCGCGGTGGCGCGGTAGCTCTACGTTGTCATCCCGAGCGTGAGTCGAGGGACCCGGGCGGGTGGGCGGCGCGCTGCTCTCTGTCGAAGCCGCTGCGCGTCCCCCTGCCACCCAGGTCCCTCGACTCACGCTCGGGATGACAGATGAGTATCCCTCGCTGCGCTCGGGATAAAACGAATCAGTATCCCGAGCGGTACCAGTACGGCGTTTCGGCGGCCCATTTCGTGTTGCCGTAGCGGCGGTGCAGCAGGGCGAACGCCTCCTCCGCGAGGGCGTCGGTGTCGCTGTCGTGGCAGGTCTTGCGGGCTCCGCGGATGACGAGGGAGAGCGCCTCGGGCACGCGCGGGTCGTCGCGGTGTGACTTTGCGCGGGCCATGGCCTGGCGGAGGATCCACGCCGCGCCGCTGCCGAGGCTTGCGAGGTCGTCGTGCTCGGTGTTCTCGGCGGTGAGGAAGGGCGGCGGTGGCGTGTCGGAGGGTGTAAGGGGACACCACCATTTGCGGCCGTAGTGCGGCTCGTCCATCGCCGCGGCGTAGGGCGAGCGTTGCGGATTGCGGGCGAGGTCGTATGCGAGCGCGAACTTGTCGGTGGCGGGATCGAGCAGTGCGGCGCGGGTGTCGGTGGCGTTTTGCAGCTCGGCGCGGATGTTCGCCGGCAGCGACGCGTCCCGCGCGGCGGTGCGCATCATCGCCAGCGGCATGCGGTGATTGAAGGCTTCCGCGGCGTCGAGCGGGAGCAGCGTCTCCGACTCGTCGTCGAGGACGGCGTCCAGGCCGCGGCCGACGATGCGCACGGGCGTGTCGCGCAGGAGCTCGTTCAGCGAGCGCGCGAGGCCGCGGCGCTGGGCGAGGAGTTGATTGCGCGCGGATTGCGGGACGTCGTCGCGGGTGAGCACGCGATCGAGCTCCGCGCGTGCGGCGTCGCGATCGGCGAGGAGGCGTGCGCGGTGGTGGGCGACGTGGACAGACGCGGGGGAGCCGGCGGCGAGGCTCTTCGTCGCATCGAGCAGCGCACTCGCCGCGGCGTCGCCGGGCTTCACGTGCGTCAGCGCGGCGATGAGCCAATGCGGCCCTTTCGTGGCCTGCCAGCGTTCCAGCGCGTGCGCGAGGTCGCCGGACTGGAAGGTGCGGATCCAGTCCGACAGCTCGTCGGTGCCGGTGACCTGCTCGTGCTCCCAGAGGATCGTGTAGTCGGCGAGGTCGGCGCGTGCGCGGCGTACGGTGGTCTCGCCGGCGACGAGGTCGCGCGCCGCGTCGTCGAAGCGGCGCTGCGGGTCGCGCTTGGCGACGGCGAAGTTGAGCAGGCCCCAGGCCGCCTCGTGGAGCGGCGCCATCGATTTGTCCATCAGGATGGCGCGCAGCTCGTTGGCCGCAGAGCCGAGCGGATCGTCGGCGGCGATGGCGGAGTCGAGCGTCTCGGCGCGGATGAGCGTGCGCGCGGCGACGAGTCGCGCCGGCTGCCGCCACGGCGACTGCGCATCGCTTGCGATGGCGAGGAAGCGCTCGCGGGCGTCGTCGAAGCGCATCGCGTAAAAGTCGGCGGCCGCGATCTGGTAGGCGCGGTCGTGGCGGATGAGCGCGGGCAGCGCCGGGTCGGCCGCGGGCACGACGGCCTCGGCGTCGGAGCAGTTGGAGAACACGAGCTCCTGCGCGTCGAGCCACGCCGTGACGGCTGGATGCGCGGCGCCGAAGGTCTTCACGCGGTCGGCCAGCGTGGCCGCGGCGGTGGCGAAGGCGTCGTCGTTACAGTTCTCGAACCAGAAGTACTCCTCGCCATCGATCATCCGCGACTGTTCCGGCGCCGTTTTGTAGGCGACGCCGCGGATGAGGGTGCGCAGCTTCTCCCACTGCTCCGCGGGGCGGACGCGCGGCTCGGGATGCTCGGCCAGGCGGTGCTCGAGGAGGTCGCGGAAGCCTTCGCGCTCGACGGCCGAGGGAGGCTTGCCGCTGAGATGGCGGAAGGCGATGACGAGGTGCGAGCGCGCGTAGGACGGCTGGAGGATGCCGAGGCGGCCGTCGACGTAGCGGCCGATGGGCGCGTCGGGACGGATGTCGTAGAAGAGGATCGGCTCGGTGTCGAAGCTGCACGGCGTGGCCACGGCGGCGCAGAGCAGCGCCAGGACGACGACGATCAGCGGGCGGCGCGCAGTCGGGCGCTGTTCCATGACTCCTCCGTCCAGCGTTCGGGATTGAAGACCCAGACGCGCGCGACCGGCGGGATGCGCGGCAGCGGCTCGTCGAGGGAGATGCCGGCGCTGGCGCGGCAGCGCGGCTCGGGGATCGGCTCGCCCCGGCGCAGGCGTGCCCGCACGACATGCTCGTCGCGGCCCATGCGGAAGAACATCGGTACGGCCTCGTCGATGGGGAGCGTGGCCAGCCAGCGATCGTCGTAGCACCAGCTGGTGAGGGCGGTGATGGAGAGGCGCTGCCGCGTTTCACGTCGCAGTGCGACGAGGAGGGCGCGATAGAAATCGCGCTCCGAGGAGCGGGCGTCGAAGTCGAGCTGCAGCTCGTCGGCGTGGTGGGAGAGGCGGAGGATGGCTTCCTGTGTTTGTCGTCGTTGCTGGTGATCGAGGGTGGGGCTCTTCGTTTCGATGCGGATCACCGCGATGCGATGGGCGCGCTTCGCGAGCTGCAATGGATTGCGGCGGGGCTCGACGACGGTGCGTGCGCCGTCGAGGGTGATGATGCCGGCGTAATACGCGACGGTCTGGCCTGCGCCGACGAAGCGGAGGTCCTCGCGCCGCTCCCACGCCCACGGGATGACGGACGGCTCGCGCCGCGCGGGGGAGACCGCGAGCCAGAGCAGGGCCGCCGCGAAGGCGAAACGCATGGTTGGGCAGTTTATCCCTCGCTATCGCTCGGGATAAAAGTTCGGTGGACACTCACAGCCGGTGGGATGCGCGTCCAGAGGGCACCGGAGATCCCTCGCTATCGCTCGGGATAAACTGATGAATCAGCGGAAGGACGCTCCCACGAAACCGCTGCTCGCGGCGACGCGCCTTCCGGCCAGCGCGTTGGCGGCGTTCATGGCGGCGACGTCGTCCAGGGCGACGAGGGGGCGGACGTAGTCGCCCTCCATCACCGAGACCGCCACGCCGTCGCGCCAGGCGATGCGGGTGCCGGCGACGGCGCGGATGCGTTCGTCGCTGGTGATGATGCCGGTGAGGTTGAGGGGGTCGGCGGCGGAGATGACGACCAGCGTGCCGTCGTGGACGCCGCGGCGGATCTCGCGCATGCGTTCGATGGCGTCCGGGAGGGCGAACTGCTCGCCGCTCATGCCGTGGACGAAGCGTCCGCCGCGGATCTCGCCGCGCGCTTCGAGGCGGCGGTAGACGCGGGCCAGGTCGCGCCACGGGGCGGCGTTCGGCTCGCGGGTGAGCATGCGGCGGAAGACGATGCCGTAGCGGCGCAACAGCGTCATGGCTTGGGTCTCGACCGCGTTGTCGTCGGAGGCGGTGGTGATGAGCGACCAGCGGCCGGCAAAGTTGGCCTTGGCGTTGGCTGTGATGAGCGTGCGCAGTCCGGCGAAGCCGTCCGAGGCGATGAGGCCCGCCGACACCAACTCGCCCAGCGCCTCGGCGTCGTTGCCGAGGTCGCGGGAGAAGCAGGCGCCTCTGGCGCGGAGCGTGTCGAGGATGGCCTGGGCGCGCTCGCTGAGCACGATCTCCGAGGTGCCGCGCAGCGACTGCCAGGCCTCGGCGTGCTCGCGGAGGAAGAGCGCGATCGGCGTGGCGCTGACGACCGTCGTCGCGGCGGGGGAGAGGCGGGCCCAGCCCACTTCGCCCGTCAAGCAAAGCATGTCCAGCAGCGACGGCTCGTACGCGTCGATGCGCGCCGTCAGCACGGCGCGCTCCCACGCGCCGGCGGCGATCTCGAAGCCGTCGAGCTGGGCGATCACGGCCTGCAGGCCGTCGATCCCGGTCAGCCGCGATGACGGCGCGACGTGCTGCCAGGCGAAGAGGAAGCGCATGAAGTCCGACGCGCTGACCGGCTCGATCTCGGCGCGCAGGCGATTCAGGGTGTAGCGGTGGATGCGCGCCAGGAGGCGACGGTCGCACCATTCGTTGGGAGCGCTGAATGTACCCCGCAGCACCACGCCCTCGGACTCGAGCTTCAGCAGCGCGGCGTCGATCTCCCGCTCGTCGAGGCTGAGCGAGGAGGCCAGCTCGCGCGCCGTGACCGGCCCCGTGATCGACACGCGTCCGCGCAGCAGCTCGACCAGCGCGTCTTCGCGCGTCCACGTGCGCATGCGCGACGCGGGCGGGACGATGTCGGTGTGGACGGTGTGCAGCGTGAGCAGCTCCGGCAGGCGTTCCGCGGCGACGTACACGCCCGCGCATTTCGTCGCGCGCCGCGCACGCACGAGCGTCTCGAACAACCCCGCGTCGACCTCGGTGAGGAACCCGACCGTCAACAGCGCGTCGTGCAACTCGTCCGCGTCGCGCGGATCGGGACGCTCTTCGTCGCGGACGCGGGCGATGGCGTTCGGGTCGAGCATGCCGATCTCGGAGGTCTCGCCGGCGCGGCGGGTGAGCACGGCCTGCGTGCGGCGCTCTTCGAGCGGCGCGTCGTCGAGGAAGGCGTACGGCTTGGCGTTGAGGATCTCGTAGGAGAGCGGCGACGGCTCCGGCGTGTCGCGCGCGACGCAGCGCAGCTCGCCGGCGTGAATGCGCGTGAGCACGCTGGCCAGTCCCTCGAAGTCCATGGCCTCTTCGAGGCAGTCGCGGACGACCTGGTTGACCAGCGGGTGATCGGGGATCTGGCGGTCGCCGGCGATGTTCTCGAAGCACGCGGCGGCGTCGGGGAAGACGGCGGCCATGAGGTCGTCGGCCATCATGCGCTGCAACTGCGGCGCGACTTTGTTGCCGTTGCGGCGGCGCGGGACGGCCAGCGAGATGGTGGTGTTCCAGCGCCAGCGCGTCTTGAACACCGGCGCGTCGAGGAACGCCTGCACGAGCACGTCCTTCGCGGTGTTCGGGTGGAGATAGCGGAAGACGTCGGCGAGCGGGAAGGAGTGCTGCGGCCCGAGGGACAGCAGGATGGCGTCCTCGGTCGCGGCGGCCTGTAATTCAAAGTCGAACTGGCGGCAGAAGCGCTTGCGCAGCGCCAGGCCCCAGGCGCGGTTGATGCGCGAGCCGAACGGCGCGTGCAGCACGAGCTGCATCCCGCCCGACTCGTCGAAGAAGCGCTCCAGGACGAGCGTCTCCTGCGTCGGGAGCACGCCGAGGATGCGGCGGGAGGCGGAGAGGTAGTCGGTGAGTTGTTCGATGGCGGCTTCGGTGGTTTTTAGTTGCTGGTTGCTGGTTGCTGGTGCATTTTCGCGCTGCTGCACTAGTAACCAGTCACTAGCAACCAGAAACCCCAACGGGCACTCTCCGCGCCGCTCATTCTCGAACCACTCATCCATGTCCGCGCGCAAATCGCTCACCGCGCGCGACAGCTCGTCGCTGCGGGCGGGGGCTTCGCCGAACCAGAAGGGGATGCTGGGGGGCTCGCCTTTGGCGTCGGCCACGCGTACTTCGCCGAGTCCGACCTGGAGGACGCGATAGGAGACGTTGCCGAGCTGGAAGACGTCGCCGGCCATGCTCTCGATGGCAAAGTCTTCGTTGAGCGTGCCGATGAACGTGTCATCCGGCTCCATGACCACGCGGTAGTCCGCAACCTCGGGGATGGCGCCGCCGGACGTAATGGCCAGCATCCGCGAGCCGCGGCGTCCGCGGACCTGGTGATTCACTTCGTCGCGATGCAGGAGCGCGCCGCGGCGGCCGCGCTTGGTGGCGAATCCCTCGGAGGTCATGCGCACGACGGCGTCGAACTCTTCCCGTTTGAGGTCGCGATACGGCCAGGCGCGCTGGACGAGCGCGTAGAGATCGTCTTCGGAGTAATCGTCCGCTGATGCTTCGGCCACGACCTGCTGGGCGAGAACGTCGAGCGGCGCGTCGTGGACGACGATGCGATCGAGCTCGCCGCGATTCACCGCGCGGAGTAGCGCGGCGCATTCGACGAGGTCGTCGAGCGAGGTCGGGAAGAGGCGACCTTTCGGCAGTCCGGCCACGCTGTGGCCGGAGCGGCCGACGCGCTGGAGGAAGGTGGCGATGCGGTGCGGGGAGCCGAGCTGGCAGACGAGATCCACGCTGCCGATGTCGATCCCGAGCTCGAGCGACGCGGTGGCGACGAGCGCCTTCAGCGCGCCGCTCTTGAGGCGCGTCTCGGCGTCGAGGCGGTTCTCTTTCGAGAGACTGCCGTGGTGCGACGTGACGGCTTCCTCGCCGAGGCGATCGGCGAGGTGGCGCGCGACGCGCTCGGCCATGCGGCGCGTGTTGACGAAGACGAGGGTGGTGTTGTGCTCGCCGATGAGCTGCGTGAGGCGGTCGTAATACTCGGTCCAGACCTCGGCCGCCATGACCGATTCGAGCGGGGAGCGCGGCAGCTCGAGCTGGAGGTCCATGGCGCGGCGATGGCCTTCGTTGATGATGGCGACGTCGTTCCGTGGGGCGGCGGCGGGCTGAAGCCCGCCGCTCCACCCGACCAGGTACCGTGCCACGTCTTCAATGGGTTTCTGCGTCGCGGAGAGGCCGAGGCGCAGCAGGGGGCGGGTGGCCACCTGCTGGAGGCGCTCGAGGGTGAGGGCCAGATGGGCGCCGCGGCGGGTGCCGATCACGGCGTGGATCTCGTCGACGATCACGGTGCGGACGGTGCGCAGCATGTCGCGGCTGCGCTCCGCGGTGAGGAGCAGGTAGAGCGACTCGGGGGTGGTGACGAGGATGTGCGGCGGGGTGCGGAGCATGGCCGCGCGCTCGGACGAGGTGGTGTCGCCGGTGCGGACGGCGGCGGTGATCCGTGGCGCGCCGAGGCGGAGCATCGCTTCGCGCGGCTCGGTGAGGTTCTTGTGGATGTCGGTGCTGAGCGCTTTCAGCGGGGAGACGTAGACGACGCGCACTTCGTTCGGGAGCGGGTTCTCGAGTCCTTCGACGACGAGGTCGTCGAGCGCGGTGAGGAACGCGGCCAGGGTCTTGCCGGAGCCGGTCGGCGCGGCGATGAGGGTGTGCTTCTTCTCGCGCAGCGCGGCCCAGCCTCGGGCCTGGGCGGCGGTGGGGGTGCCGAGCGTTTCGGAGAACCAGCGGCGGGTGATGGGGTGAAAGTGAGACAGGGGCATACCGCCGGACATTATCCCCCGGCGAACGGCAGCTCAGCGATTGAGGGCGCGGGCCAGGGTGGCGTCGATGGAGTCGAGCTTGTGCTGGAGGGTGGCGATCATGGCCAGCGCTCTCTCCAGCTTCTGCTCCAGACGGGCGATCGGGTCCTCGGCGGGCGCCTGGATGGACACTTCCGCTTCCACGGCCGGTAGAGAGGCAGGACCCATCATCGTCCCGTACTCGTGCTCGATGGTGAATGACTGCGCGCGGAGCTGGAAGATGGTGCGGTCGCCGTAGCTGAAGACGTCGTTTTCCGGTTCCTGGGCCATGAGCGCGGAAAATTCGCAAACGTCGTGCCCGGCCGGCGTGTTCTTGCCGCCAGAAGGAGAACGACGATGATCAAACAAATCCTGGCCGTCCTGCGAGAGGGGTTCGAAGGGCCGCAGAAGGTGACGTATTTTCTCGACGCCGACGGCGGCCTGCGCTCCACGCTGGCCAAGCTCTCGGCCGCGGACGCGTCGCGTCCCGTCGGCGGAAACTCGATCGCCGCGCACGCGCACCACATCCTCTTCAGCTTCGAGGCGTTCGGCGGCTTCATCTCCGGAGATCACACTTCGCGTGACTGGAACCAGAGCTGGGCGGTGAACGAGGTCGACGACGCGGCCTGGACGAAACTGCAGGACGACCTCGCCGCCGGCTACACGTCGCTGCGCGAGGCCATCAAGGCGCACGCGGAGTCTGGCGACGAGGCCCTCGGCGGCTCCCTCGGCGCGGCGACGCACTTGGCGTATCACGTGGGCGCGATCCGGCAGAAGGCGGCCGCGTTGCGGTCCTAGAGCGCAGTCCGCAGGGCGCGGGGCGCAGGAGAGCCGCGCCGCTCCTCCTGCGCCCTGCGCCCTGCTCACTGCGCCCTCCGCCAGAAGATCCGCGAGATTGCGGCGATGACGCGGTCCGCGTCGTCGCCTTTCTGGAAGCCGCGGGTGAGGACGACCATGACGTATTGGGAGCCGTCGGGGCGGAAGACGATGCCGGCGTCGTGGGAGATGGCGGTGATGGAGCCGGTCTTGTGGGCGACCTTCGTCCCGGGAGGGAGGCCGGCGGGGATGCCGTCGTTGTGCTCCTGGGCGGCCAGGATCTCGATCATGGCGTCGGAGGCGTCGGGGGAGATGGCTTTCTTCTCGGCGAGGGTGCGGAAGACGAGCATCAGGTCGTAGGCGGTGGTCGTGTTGTTCATCCCGGCGTGGTAGGCCTTGTCGTCCTCGACGCCGCGCAGGACGCGGATGTCGTTGGCGCCGATCTCCTGCATGAGGCGCATGACCCGTTTGGCGCCGATCAATTCGATGACGATGTTGGTGGCCAGGTTGGAGCTGCGCACTTCCATGCGGCGAACGAGCTCGCTGAGGGAGAGGTCGCGGCCGACTTCGTCGTAGAGCGTGGGGTCGGAGTCCTCGCGGGCTTCGAGGGCATACGTCGAGCCGTCGAGGATGCTGGTGAACTCGTTCTTCACGCGCACGGGCTGGTCGAGGCGTAGCTCGCCGCGAGTGACGGCCTCGTAGATCCCCAGCATGACCGGCACCTTCATCGTGCTGGCGGCGTGGAAGGTCTCGCGCTCGTTGCGCAGCAGCGTCTCGCCCGAGGCAAGGTCGTAGTAGGCGACGGCGATGGTCTTCCCCGGGTTCGCGGCCAGGACGCGGTCGACGCGCGACTCGCGGGTGGAGGTGGCGCAGCCGGCGAGGAGGAGGAGGGTGAGTGCGAGTGTGAGTGTGCGGCGCTTCATGCGTGGTGGAGTGTAAGCGTTGCTCGTTGCTCGGCCGGTGTGCACGGCCAACGCGCGTTTGCGCGGGCGTGGGTGGCGAAGCTGAAGTAGCCACAACCTGTCATCCCGAGCGTGAGTCGAGGGACCTGGGCGGGTGGGGGCGGCAGGCATGTGCATCGTGCCGCCCGCCCACCCGGGTCCCTCGACTCACGCTCGGGATGACAAAGCATAAAAAGCCAGCGGAAACCCGGCCTCCGCTTAGAACTCTGCACAGTCTCTCGAATGGAAATCGACCGCGTAAGGTCTACGACGCGTACTGACCCGGTCGGGTGGGGGCTATGGACTGCGGCGACCGCAGGCGCCGCTTTCACGCCTTCGGTGCCATATCGACTCCGCCCCACGAACGGCAGTCAAAGCGGCGTCTGCGGCCGCCGCACTCCATAGGCGTTGCGCGGCAAAGGCGTGTTCAAATAGGGGCATGACGGGATTGCAGGACCTTCCGGAATCCGTCCGGAGGGTCCTCGACGACCTTCTCGGGCACGCACGCGCGGCGTTCGGCGACCGGCTGCGGTCGGCGGTGCTTTACGGTTCGGCGGCCGAGGGACGGTTGCGGACGACGTCGGACGTCAACCTCCTCTTCGTCCTCACGCAGTTCGATTCGTCGGTGGACGCGCTGCGCGAGCCGTTCCGCATCGCGCGGGCGGCGGCGAACGTGAACGCGATGTTCCTGCTCGAGTCGGAGCTGGCCGAGGCGGCGGAGGCGTTCGCGCAGAAGTTCGCGGACATCGAGCGGCGGCACGTGGTGCTGTTCGGCGAGGAGCTGGCGTACACGATCCCGCGTCCGGCGCTGGTGCGGCGGCTGCGGCAGGTGCTGCTGAACCTGACGTTGCGGTTGCGCGACGCGTACGTGGAGCGGAGTCTGCGCGAGGAGCAGTGCGCGATCACCGTGGCCGAGGCGGCGGGGCCGCTGCGGACGTCGGCGGCGTCGATCCTGGAGCTGGAGGGACGGGGCACGCTGGCGCCGAAGGAGGCGCTGGAGGCGCTGGTGCGGGAGCTGGGGCGGTTCGAGCCGCTGCTGCCGCATCTCTCCGAGGCGCGGGAGCGGCGGGTGCTGCCGGCGGGCGAGGCGGCGGCCATCCTGTTCCAGACCATGGAGCTCGCGGCGGCGCTCCACGAGCGCGCGCTGCGTCTCGAGCCATGAACCCGTTCGACTGGCGCGGACCGCAGTTCCTCTTCTTCTACGTTGTTCTGATCATTGTCGTGATGATCGTGCTGCGCATGGCCCGGCGGGCCATGGAAGCGGGGGAGCCGGACGCGCGCACGGGCGCGCTGACCGATCCGTATCGCATCGCGCTGCTGCGCGAGGGGCGGCAGGAGATGGTGCGCGTGGCGGTGGTGTCGCTGACGGACCGCGGGCTGCTGACCGTCGGCGACAGCAGCGTGCAGGTCTCAGAGGCGGGGCGGACGACGCCGGTGCGGCGACGACTGGAGCAGCAGGTGCTGGAGCTGTGCCGCACGCCGTGGAGCGCGGCGGCGCTGTTCGACTCGCCGCTGTTCGAGCCGATCGCCGCCGAGTACGAGCGGGATCTGTACGGGATGCAGTTGCTCGCGGACGAGGACACGCTGTCGCGCCGCCGCAACCTCGCACGCGCGGCGATGGCGTTGCTGCTGCTCGTCGCGGGAGGAAAGATCTTCATCGCGCTGCAGCGCGGACGGACCAACGTCGGCCTGCTGATTTTCCTCGCGGTTGTGGCGGTTGCGTACGCGCGCCGGGACGTGAAGGACCGTATGACCGCGAAGGGCGATGCCTTCCTCGCCAATGCGAAGAATCTCTTCCGCTCGCTGCTGTCGCGCGATCTGCGCCCCGGCGGGGCAACGACGGAGGTGGTCATGCTGGCCGGCGTGTTCGGCGCGGCGTCGGTGCCGTTCGAGTGGAAGAAGAAGCTCTTCCCGCGTGCGACCGCGTCCACGGACGGCTCGTCGTCTTCGTGCAGCAGCTCTTCGTGCGGCAGCTCGTGCGGCGGGGGTTGTGGTGGCGGCTGCGGGGGCTGCGGCGGATGAGACTCGGCCTCGGATGGCGCAATGAGCTGGCGCCCGGAATCGTGGCGAACCTCGACCGCATCGGCGTGCTCGAGGTACTGGCCGAGGAGTTGTTCGACGCGGATGCGCCGCGGCGGCGGGCGATGCGGTTCCTCGCGCGCGAGGTGCCGGTGGTGCTGCACGCGACGTCGCTCGGGCTGGCGTCGACGGAGCGGGTGGACCGCAAGCGGCTCGACAGGATCGCGCGCGTCGTCGACTGGCTGCAGCCGGAGCTGTGGTCGGAGCACCTCGCGTTCGTGCGGGCGGGCCATCGCGAGATCGGCCACCTCGCCGCGCCGCCGCGCAATGACGCGACGCTGGAAGGGCTGGTGCGGAACGTCGAGGAGGCGCGGCGGGTGACGGGGTCGCTGCCGCTGGTGGAGAACGTGGCCTCGCTGATCGAGCCGCCGTTGTGTGCGTACGACGAGGCGGAGTGGCTGCACGCGGTGCTGGCGTCGACGGGGTGCCGGCTGCTGCTCGATCTGCACAATGTGCATGCGAACTCGGTGAACTTCGGGTTCGATGCGCGGGCGCTGGTTGCTTCGCTGCCGGGGGAGAGGATCGGGATGGTGCACATCGCGGGCGGGCGGGTGATCGAGCGGGGGCGGGTGCTCGACGATCATTTGCATGCGGTGCCGCGCGAGGTGGTGGAGTTGCTGGCGCTGGTGCCGGCGGATGCGACGGTGGTTCTGGAGCGCGATGGGAACTATCCGAACATCGACGTTCTTCTGGAGGAGCTATGGAGTGCGGCGGCCTTCGCCGCCGCTTTGGAACGCGCGGAGGGTGCAGAACGCGCAGAGCGTGCACCTGCGCTGCCGTTGCCACGGGATAGGAAAGCGGTGGCGCCGCCGGCCCCTCTGCCAGCCACCGCACTCCATATTCTCGCGGAGTTGTACACCGACGCGAGTGCGCGGGAGGCGTTTCTCGCCAACCCTGCCGGGCCGCTCGCCTCGATCGATCCCGACGACCTGCGGCTGGCGGCGCGGTCGTTTGAGCGGAAGCGACTACACCTCGTTCACGAAGTTCGGGCCGAAGGCGAGGGCGGGCGTGAGCGCGCCGGTCAGGGATGAGGCGAGGACCCGCTCCATGGCCGTCACGGCGGACAGCATCGTGAAGGTGTAGCCCTCGGCCACGACGTTGGTCATGGTCACTTCCTCGCCGCGGGCGTTGGCGACGCGGCCCCACAGCTCGACTTTGGCTTTGGCGCGTTGCGCGTCCGAGGGGCCGGGGGCACGGCGGTCGACGAGTTTCAGGGCCAGCTTGCGCAGCGGCGTGATGCGCAGGAGCGGGAGGAAGGGGCGCATGCGCTTGATGCTCTTGAGGGCCCGGCGCGACTGCGAGTTGTAGACGCGGATGTTGGGGATGCGCGTGGTGCGGTACGCGGTGGAGATGTCGCCCCAGGGAATAGTCATGGCCAGCCGCGGGCCGGAGGGGAACGGAATCTCGCGGACGTCCCAGGCCTGCGGGACGTGCTTGATGCGGCCGTCCTGGCGGATGGCGCTGCCGAGTCCCGCCCCTTCGATCATGGTCTTCATCGTGCCGCGGCTCACGCCGCCGGTGGAGGAGAAGGCGAGCCAGAGCTCGATGGCGTCGGGGAGCTTGGCGTGCAGCGAGGCGGCCAGGCAGTCGGTGGGGACAACGTCGAAGCCGACGCCGGGGAGGAGGACGATGCCGCGCGCTTTGGCCTCGGCGTCGCGGCGGAAGACGGCCTCGAAGACGCCGATCTCGCCGGTGATGTCGAGGTAGTGGACGCGCGCGTCGAGGCAGGCCTGCACCATCGGCGCGCTGGTGTGCATGAACGGCCCGGCGCAATGAAGGACGGCGCGCACGCCTTCGAGCTCCGGCTTGCGGACGTCGAAGACGCGGGCCTGCAGACCGAGCTCCTGCGCCAGGGCATGGGTTTTGGCGGCGTCGCGGCCAGCCAGGATCGGCTTGTGACCACGCCGCACGGCCTCGCGCGCAATGAGCTCGCCGGTGTAACCGTAGGCGCCGTAGATCATCCACATGGGGGGAGGATATCGCGGGGAGGGTGCAGGCTGCAGGGCGCGGGGCGCAGGAGATCTCCTGCGCTCTGCGCCCTGCTCCCTGCGCCCTACCCTTACAATCCATCCATGGATTGCCCCAAGTGCGGTGCCGCCGCGGCCTTTGCGGCGCTGGAGTGCGAGCGGTGCGGGGTGATCTTCTCCAAGTTCTCGCACTCGCGGACGCTGCTGCCGAAGCCGTACGTGATCGAGGAGGAACGTGTTGCGGACGGGCGGATCGGGGCGACGGAGTGGAGGATCCTCGGCTTCGGGCTGGGGGCGGCGATCGTGGTCTACGCGCTGCCGTTCACGCGGTTCGTCTTCTCCGCGATCGTGACGCTCTTCCATGAGTTCAGCCACGCCGTGGCGGGCTGGCTGATGGGGTATGCGTCGCTGCCCGCGTTCGACTTCGTGTACGGCGGCGGGCTGACACACCACGGGCCGTTCCGGCTGTCGATCGCGATCGCCATCGGCCTGGGGTTCGCGTATCTCGGCTATCTGTTCCGCGAGAACAAGAAGGCACTGGCGTTGGTCGGCGCGCTGTTCCTGGTGTGGCTGTTCCTGATCACGCGCGAGTGGCGCCGCGAGATCACGTTCGCCGCGGCCGGCCATCTGGGGGAGTTCATCCTGGCGGGCATCCTCTTCTACAAGGCGCTGGCCGGCGTGGGCTGGAAGAATCCCGACTTCGAGCGCCCCCTCGGCGCGTTCGTGGCGTTCTTCGTCCAGATCCACAGCACGCTCTTCGCTTGGCGGCTGATCAAGGACCCCGCTTTCATGGCCTGGTATCGCGAGGGGAAGGTCGGCGCGCTGATGAACGATCTCGAGGTGGTCGCGCTCGATCTGCAGATCTGGCTCGGCTGGCAGCCGCAGGTCGAAGGCGTCGCACGATGGCTGCTGGTGTTCTCGGTGCTGCCGACGGTGATCGCGCTGGTCTGGTTTTTCGAGCGTTCGCGCTGGCACCGCGTGTTGCGCGCTTTGCGCACAGTCGACGCGTAACGACCCAAACTGTCATCCCGAGCGTGAGTCGAGGGACCTGGGTGGGCGGGTGGTGCGAGGCCTGTGGCTCGTGCAGCGAGCCTCCCGCCCGCCCAGGTCCCTCGACTCACGCTCGGGATGACAACGAGTCAGGGCTTCTTCGGTGTGGGCTGGGCGCCCCACCACTTTTTGAAGCGTTCCCACCGGCCGGGCTTGTTCTCCGGCTCGGGCGTCTTCTCTTCCGCCGTTTCCTCTGTCTTCTTCGCATCGCGGCGCGATGGTTTGCGGGCGACCTTGGTCACCTCGGCTTTCGCAGCGGCGGCTTCGAGGAGGCGTTTCGCTTCGTCGCGTTCCGTGCCGGCGATGATGGTCTCCGGGTAGCGTTTGAGGATGGCGTCGTACATCGCGATGGCCTCGGGGTAGCGGCCGGCGCTCTTGTGTACGCGCGCGGTGGCGAGCGCCTCCTCCTTGATCTCGTTGATGCGGATCTGATGGGCCGTGATCACGGCTTGCGGCTTCTGCCGTGCGGTGGTCTTGCGCAGTGCGACGACCGAGGTGGCCAGGCCGGCGATCAGGAGCAGGGTGATGCCCCAGAACAGGAGCGGGTGCACCTTGCGGCGCAGCGGGCGGCGGGCGTCGACGATCGTCGGCAGCGGCGAGGTCACGTCGTGCGGCGTGGCGGCCACCGTCTCCGCGCCGACCGCCGCCACGGTCTCCGGCCCGCGCACGATCGCATCGAGGTCCGACAGCGCCTCGGCCGCGTCGCCGTAACGATCCTCCGGCCTCTTCTCCAGCAGCTTCGTGACGATGCCGGAGATGGCCACGGGGATCGACGGATTGACCTCGTGCGCGGGCGGCGGCGTGTGATTGACGACGTTGTAGAGGATGCCGCCCAGGTCGGGGGAGCCGAACGGCTTCACGCCGGTCAGCATCTCGTACAGCACGGTGCCGGCGGAGAAGAGGTCCGACCGCGGCGACACGGGCGAGGTCTTCACCTGCTCGGGCGACATGTAGTTCGGCGTCCCGACCAGCGAGCGCGTGGCGGTGAGGCTCGAGTGCAGCGGCCGCGCGACGCCAAAGTCGGCGATCTTGGCCTGGCCCTCAGAGGTCAGGAGGATGTTGGCCGGCTTGATGTCGCGGTGGATGATCCCTTTCGAGTGCGCGTAGGCGAGGCCGCGCAGGAGGTCGGCGGCGATCGAAAGGGCCTCGGCCAGCGGGAGGGGCCGGGTGCGGCGGAGACGGGCCAGGAGCGGCTCGCCGTCGATGTACTCGGTGGCAAAGTACGAGACGATCTCGCCGTCGTAGCCGACGTCGTAGAGCGTGACGATGTTGGGGTGCTGCATCGCGCCGCACAGCTCGGCCTCGCGCTGGAGGCGGCGGTAGAACTCGTGCTGGTCGAGCTCGTCCTCGAATTTGTCGACGAGCTGCACGGTTTTGAGCGCGACCCGGCGGCCGATGCGGCGGTGACGGGCGAGGAACACTTTGCCGATCGACCCCTTGCCGAGGAACGATTCGACCTCATACTCGCCGTATTCGCGGCGCTCGGGCTGCTCAATCACCGTGGCTAGAGTATGCGAAGTCACCGGAGGATCAAGGATGCGCGTGGTTTTGCTGTCGCTGTGGATGCTCAGCACTACCGTGCTCAGTACCGTTTTGCATGCCGCCGAGCCGATGTGCGGCACCGGACCCGAACCGGAGAGCCGTCTGGCGGCCGCGCGCGAACAGCATGCCGAGCGCATCCGCATCCGCGCCAATGCCGATCCCGCGGTGCCGGCACTCCGCGACGGTACCTTCTACGTGCAGACCGATGAGTCGATCACGATGGGCTACCGCCCGTTCGACCTGGCCGGACAATCCCTCGTTTTCACGCCCGCCGGCAACGACGCGTACACGCTGAAGCGCGGCGCGCTGAAGTACGTCGAGCCGGCCACGCAGGTCCGCGACTTCCAGACCGCCACGGGCGAGAACTGGCACTACGTGGCGCGCGACCTGGCCTCGCCGATCACGATCTTCGGACGCAGCGTCTCGCGGATCTACGTCAGCGCGTTCAACGGCATCCACCTCGAGCCGCCGGCCGTGCAGGACGGGATGTACTTCGAGACACTCCAGACCGCGACCCAGCGCGGGGCGGTGCTCTCGCCGCTGATGATCACCGTCCGCAAGCCGCGCCAGCTCCTCTACCCGCGGGCGTACGTCGACGAGGCGCCGGGCCTGCTGCGCGTGACGTGGCGGAGCTCGGGCAACGCGCCGTTCGGGTACGACCTGCAGGCCGAGGTGCGGGGGGACGGGCGGGTGACGTACTCGTATCGCATCGTCAACGCCATGCGCTGGGGCACGCCGGTGCTCTCGTCGGGACTCGATCCCGTCACCGTCCCGCGCACGCTCCTCGGCGCGGTCGACGACAACACCTCGGACGTCACGCCCGAGGTGCCGGCGGCGCTGAAGGGGATGATCGACGTCAAGCGCGGCGAAGTGTTCCGGCTGCGCGACTCCGATCTCTACGCCGTGCGCCTCCAACTCGCGCAGGTCATCGACCCGGCGAAGCTCGGCGACGGCGAAGCGCTGGCGTATCAGGTCTCCCTCGGGTCGACGGTCGTGCTCGTCGAGGTGTCGCGCGATGGGACGACGGCGAGCGACGGGGTGCGGATCGACGGCGACGTCGTGGAGATCTACGGCATCCAGCCGGACGCTGACCGGAGCACGGAGCGCTCGTTCCGCATCTCGACGTACTGGCGTCCGCTGGAGCGCACCGGCGATTCGGCCACGCTACGCGTGTCGTTCACCCCGGCGCCGCATACGACGGAGGTCGACCTCTCCGCGGCCGCCGAGGCGGTGCCGCTCCCGCTGCCGATCGCGGAGCCGTTCGCCCTCGGTATCTTCGATCCGTACGCGGTCTGGAACCGCCTGCAGCCGGCGTACGCGATCAGCGACGACCACGTCGACGCGGTGGTCATGTACCAGACCTTCTTCACCGACATGATCTTCTGGGCCGGCGCGTATGCGATCGGCGGCAATCCGCAGGTGGACGGCATCGGCATGGTCTCGCCGTTTCTCGGGACCTCGGTGCCGCCGCGGCCGACGCTGATCCATATGAACCAGCTCACGTACAACTACAGCGCGACGGAGGCCAACGCCTCGAAGCTGCTGCTGCACGAGTTCGGGCACCGCTGGCTCTACTACTTCAGCATCCGCGAGAACGGGCAGACCACGCGAGCGCTGAACCCGGTCACGCCGCATCCCGCGGCGTACGTGCACACGGCGTCGGCGTTCCCGGTGTACGACGCCGAGGAATCGTCGGCGATGGGGGGCGGATTCTTCACGCCTCAGTCCGACGGGACCTACAAGGCCCACGCGGCGAACATGGGCTACTCGTGGCACGACCTCTATCTGATGGGGCTGGCCGCGCCGGAGGAAGTGCGGCCGTGGTTCTACCTGGCCGGGACGACGCTGCCGAGGGAGTACTGGCCGGACGAAGGGGCGGTGGCCAGCGGCGAGCGCCGCGACGTGCACATCGGGCAGCTCACCGACGTGCACGGACCGCGGATCCCGTCCGTGTCGTTCGCGCAGAAGAAATTCAAAGTGCTGTTCGTGCTCGTGACCCAGGAAGCCGAGGCGACGGAGGCCGAAGTGGCAAAGCTCAATGAGTGGCGTGCGGTGATGGAGAGAAATTTCTCGCGGGCAACCGGCGGACGGGGAACGCTGACGACGACGTTCGTGCAGCCGTCGAAGAGAAGGGCGGTGCGGTGATGCGTGCCCTGGCACTGCTGCTGTTCGCGGCCACGCTGCAGGCTTCGGAGCCGATGTGCGGCACCGGCCCGGAGAACGACCAGCGCATCCTCGCCGCGCGCGAGAGCGTCCGCGAGCGCGGCGGCATCCGTACGCTGGCCACGGCGCCGGCGCCGATCCTGCGCGAGGGGGCGTTCTACATCCAGAACGACGAGACCCTCACGCCCGCCTACCGGCCGTTCAACCTGGCCGGGCAGTCGCTCGTCTTCACGCCCTCGGGCACGAGCGCGTACAGCGTGCAGCGCGAGCCGCTGCGCTACGTCGAGCCGGCGGGCGCGGAGCTGCGCAACTTCCAGACCGCGACCGGCCCCGACTGGCACTACGTGGCGCGCGACCTCGGCGGCACGTTCACCGTCTTCGGCCGCAGCGTGACGCGCATCTACGTCAGCGCCTTCAACGGCATCCACCTCGACCCACCGGCGGCGCAGGGCGGCATGCAGTTCGACGACCTCGAGGCGGCCGTGCATCGCGGCGCCGTGCTCTCACCGCTGATGATCACCGCGCGCAAGCCGCGCTTCCTCGAATACCCGCGCGTGTTCGTCGACGAGGCGCCGGGCCTCGTGCGCGTCACGTGGCGCAGCAGCGGCAACGCGCCGTTCGGCTACGACGTGCAGGCCGAGCTGCGCAGCGACGGCAGCGTCACGTATTCGTATCGCAGCAACACCGCGATGCGCTGGGGCGCGCCGATCCTCTCCGCCGGCTTCGACCCCGCGACCGCCGCGCGCACCGCGCTGAGCGGCGTCGACGACGTCCTGGGCGACGTCACCACACAGGTGCCGGAGGCGGTGCGGCAGATGGTCAACCTGCGCCGCGTTGACGTCGTGCGCATCGCCGGCTCGGACCTCTTCGCCATTCGTATGCGTGTGGAGCAGGCCATCGACCGGACCAAGCTCGGCGACGGCCAGGTGCTCAACTTCCGCGCCACGATCGGCAACACCGCCGCGTCGGTCGACATCTCCCGCGACACGGTCAACGTGGTCTCGTTCAGCAGCATCAGCGCGGACCCGAACGGCGCCTCGGCACGCATCGACGGGAACGTGGTGGAGATCTACGGCATCCAGCCGGAGGCGGCCGTGGCGTCGGAGCGCTCGCTGCGCGTGACGACGCTCTACCGTCCGCTGAACCGCATCATCGACCAGGCCACCCTGAGCATTCCGTTCACGCCGGCGCCGCGGGTCACGGCCACGGACCTGTCGGGCGTGTCGCAGTCGGCGACGCTGCCGCTGCCGATCGCGGAGCCGTTCGTGCTCGGCGTCTTCGACCCGTTCGCGGTGTGGGCGCGGCTGCAGCCGCAGTTCGGCCTCAGCAACTACGACTACGACGCCGTGGCCATGTACCAGACCTACTTCACGGACATGGTCTTCTACGCCGGCGCGTACTCGACGGGCGGCAATCCACAGGTGAACGGCATCGCCCCGCAGTCGCCGTTCTTCTCCACCGCCGCCGCGCGCGAGCCGGCGCTGCTGCACATGAACCAGCTCGCCTACAACTACAGCGCGGCGCCGGAGACGGCCTCGAAGGTGATGCTGCACGAGTTCGGGCACCGCTGGCTGTACTTCTTCAGCATCCGCGAGAACGGGCAGACGTCGACGGCGCTGAATCCGCTCGGCGGCCACCCGGCGGCGTACGTACACACGCCGTCGGCCTTCCCGGTCTACGGTCCGAACGAGTCGTCGACGATGGGCGGCGGGTTCTTCACGCGGCGCGACGACGGCTCGTACGAGGCGCATGCGGCGAACCAGGGCTTCAGCTGGCACGACCTCTATCTGATGGGGCTGGCCGCGCCGGAGGAAGTGCAGCCGTGGTTCTACCTCGCCGGCACGAACCTGCCGGGCGCGTACTGGCCCCCCGAGGGGGCGGTGGTGAACGGCGAACGGCGCGATGTGCAGATCAGCCAGATCATCGACGTGCACGGCCCGCGCATCCCCTCCGTGTCGCTCGCGCAGAAAAAGTTTCGCGTGCTCTTCGTCCTCGTCACCGAGGAAGGGACCGAGCCGACGGACGCCGAGGTGGCCAAGCTCAACGAGTGGCGCACGCTGATGGAGCGCAACTTCGAGACCGCCACGGGCGGACGGGCGAAGCTGGTGACGACGTTCGTGAAGCCGGAGAAGAAGCGGGCGGTGCGGTGAACACACGGCAACTGCGCCTTTGACTCTGTCATCCCGAGCGTGAGTCGAGGGACCTGGGCGGGCGGGTGGCGCCAGGCACGTGCATCGTGCCACCGCCCACCCAGGTCCCTCGACTCACGCTCGGGATGACAGTGGGTTAACGCTTCGCGTTACAGCAGCCAAGAAGTGAGATCCCTACGTTTGGTTACCTCTTCGCCGCGGGCGCGATCGCCGAGCTGTGTCCACTCACCAACTGCCATCCCGACTTTCGCTTCACGTACACATCCGTGTAGCGGACGTCGCGGGCGTAGCGGATCCCGGAGACGGTGAAGCGCTGGACGAGGCGGCCGGTGACGATGGCGGCGCCGCTGTAGACGCGGACGTGGACGTCCATCGGCTCGTAGGGGTCCATCTTCACGCCGCTGGTGGTCAGCTCGCGGATGAACTCGCGTTTGGTGCGCACGTCGCCGTTCGGGGCGATGAGGACGTACTCGTCGGCCAGGTTCTGCTCGAACCAGACCGCGTCGCCCGTCCACGTGGCCACGCTCAGGTCGCGGTTCATCTCGCGGATGTCTTCGAACGCGCCGGCGCGCGCGATGCCGGCGGCCAGGAGCAGCGCGGCAAACAGCAGGGTTCGCGGTGTCATCGCCTGCGAACCTAATCGCCGCGCCCCGCGCGGTCAAGCACCGCGGCGACGTGTTTGCGGAGGTATCACAGAAGAGACGCGGGAATGCGCCGCCGCTTTCGCGATATATAACGTCTCCGTATGACCGCCGAAGCCCCTCCCCGCAACCTCGACTTCATCCGCGAGCTCGTCGAGGACGACCTGCGCCAGGGAAAGCACAGCACCGTCATCACCCGCTTCCCTCCGGAGCCGAACGGCTACCTCCACATCGGCCACGCCAAGTCCATCTGTCTCAACTTCGGGGTGGCCGGCGAGTATGGCGGCCGCTGCAATCTCCGCTTCGACGACACGAACCCGGTCAAGGAAGAGGCCGAGTTCGCTCACGCCATCGTCGAGGACGTGCGCTGGCTCGGCTTCGACCCCGGCGAGCCGCTGCACGCCTCCGACTACTTCGACCAGCTCTACGAGTGGGCTGAGTTCCTCATCAAGGAGGGAAAGGCGTACGTCGAGTCGCTGTCGGCCGACGAGATCCGCCAGTACCGCGGCACGCTGACCGAGGCGGGGAAGGAATCGCCGTACCGCAATCGCAGCGTCGAGGAGAACCTCGACCTGTTCCGGCGCATGCGCGCGGGGGAGTTCCCGGACGGCGCGCACGTGCTGCGGGCGAAGATCGACATGGCCTCGCCGAACATGACCATGCGCGACCCGGTGCTCTACCGCATCCGCCACGAGGAGCATCACCGCACGGGCAACAAGTGGTGCATCTACCCGATGTACGACTACGCGCACTCCCCCTCGGATGCCATCGAGCACGTCACGCACTCGCTCTGCACGCTGGAGTTCGAGGAGCATCGCCCGCTGTACGACTGGCTGGTGGAGACGCTGCCGGTGCCGTCGCGGCCGCGGCAGACGGAGTTCGCGCGCCTGGAGCTGAATTACACCGTCACCTCCAAGCGCAAGCTCCGCGCGCTGGTCACCGACGGCATCGTCCGCGGCTGGGACGACCCGCGCATGCCGACGCTGGCCGCCTACCGCCGCCGCGGCTACACGCCGGCGTCGATCCGCAATTTCGTCGACCGCGTCGGCGTGGCCCGCCGCGAGAACACGATCGACGTCGGCCTGCTGGAGTTCTGCATCCGCGAGGACCTCAACAAGAGCGCGCCGCGGGTGATGGGCGTGCTCCGTCCGCTGAAGGTGGTGATCGAGAACTACGAGGGCAGCGGCGAGGTCTTCGAGACGGCGAACAACGCCGACGATCCGTCGATGGGAACGCGCCGCGTGCCGTTCTCGAAAGAGATCTACATCGAGCGCGACGACTTCATGGAGGAACCGCCGAAGAAGTTCTTCCGTCTCGCCCCGGGCCGCGAGGTGCGCCTCCGCTCCGCCTACTTCATCACCTGCACGAGCGTGGTGAAGGACGACGCCGGCAACATCACCGAGCTGCGCGCCACGTACGATCCCGCCACGCGCGGCGGCGACTCGCCCGACGGGCGCAAACCGAAGGCGACGCTGCACTGGGTCTCCGCGGAGCACGCCCTCGACTGTGAGGTGCGTCTCTACGATCGCCTGTTCAGCGTCGAGGACCCGGAAGCGGACGGCGACATCCTCACGCATCTCAATCCGAATTCGCTGGAGGTGGTCTCCGACGCGAAGCTGGAGCCCTCGGTCGCGGGCGCCGCCCCGCTCACCCGCTACCAGTTCGAGCGCCTCGGCTATTTCTGCGTCGATCCCGACTCGACCCCGGACAAGCTGGTCTTCAACCGCACGGCCACGCTGAAGGACACATGGGCGAAAATCTCGGCGGGGTGAGGCCGATGCCATGACCTCCCTCCGCGTCGTGCCCCTCGGCGGTCTCGCCGAGATCGGCATGAACATGATGCTGATCGAGTGCGGCGACGACGCCATCGTCATCGACTGCGGCCTCAGCTTCCCGAACGAGACCACGCCCGGCGTCGACCTGATCGTCCCGAATTTCGCGTACGCCCTCGAGCGCCGCGAGAAGATCCGCGCGCTCTTCCTCACCCACGCGCACGAGGACCACATCGGCGCGACGCCGTTCCTGCTGCGCGAGCTGAACGTGCCGGTCTACGGCACGCCGTTCACGCTGCTCATGCTGCGCCGCCGCTGCGAGGAGTTCGGCGGCGAGCCGGAGGAAGGGTTCCGCGAGCTCGTGTTCGACGCGCCGGTGACGGCGGGGAGTTTCACCGTCACGCCGACGCCGGTCGCGCACTCGGTGCCCGACTCCGTGGCGCTGGTCATCGACTGCGAGGCGGGGCGCGTCATCCACACCGGCGATTTCAAGATCGACCACACGCCGGTGGCCGGCCATCCCGCCGACCTGACGATGCTGGCTACGTACGCGCGGGCCGGCGTGAAGCTGCTGCTCAGCGACTCCACCGGCGCCACGACGCCCGGCTCCACGCCGAGCGAGCGCGCCGTCGCGCCGGGGCTCGAGGAGATCATCCGCTCCGACTCGGCGCGCGTGATCGTCACCACGATCTCGTCGCACGTGCACCGGCTGCAGCAGCTCTTCGACCTGGCCGCGCGGCACGGACGGCGCGTCGACGTGATCGGGCGCTCGATCTCCAGCACCGTGGAGATCGCGGAGCGGCACGGCTATCTGCGCCGGGCGCTGTTCCGCCACCCCGAGGGGCGCTCGCTGGTGCTGGTGACGGGATCGCAGGGGGAGGATCGCGCCGCGCTGGCGCGCATCGCCCGCGACGAGAACAGCACGTTCGCCATCGAGGACGGCGACGTGGTCGTCTTTTCCGCGCGTACGATTCCGGGCAACGAGTCGTCGGTGGCGCGCGTGATCGACGGGCTCTATCGCCGCGGCGCCACGGTGGTCGACGACAAGGTCGGCGCGTGCGTGCACGTCTCCGGACACGCGTCGCAGCACGACCTTCGTCTGATGCTGCGCCTCGTGCAGCCGGAGTTCTTCATCCCCGTGCACGGCACCGTGCGCCATCTGCACGAGCACGCGCGGCTGGCCTCGGAGTGCGGCGTCGACGAGAAGAAGATCCTCGTGGCGCTGAACGGCGACGCCATCGAGATCGAGGGCGAGGGGATCCGCAAAGCCGGCACCGTCCCCGCGGGCAAGCAGTTTGTCACGCACACGACGGGCACGGTCGCCGACGCGGTCCTGTTCGACCGCCTCAGCCTCGCCGACGCCGGATTCGTCGTGGTGGTCGTCGCGCTGAACGAAGGGCGCTGCGTACAGCCGAGCACCGTCGTCACGCGCGGCCTGCTCTACGTGGACGAGAATCGCGAGCTGCTCGCCGAGACGGCGGCCCGCGTCGACGAGCTGGTCGAGCGCAGGCTCGCCGAGGGAGCGCACGCCGACACGATCCGCGCCGAAGTGCGCGCCGAGGTGGCCCGGGCGCTGCTGCTGCCATCGCAGCGTGAGCCGTTGATCATCCCCGTGTTCCTGGAGATGTAGTGGATACATCCGATCGCACGCGCGCCGCGTATCACCGGCATGCGTCGAATTGGGATCGTTGCTCTCGCTCTTCGGTTCACCGTTTCCGCGCTCGCGCAACGATGACGCCCTGAGAGAAGTGGCCTGATTCAGCCCGCCCACCCCGCCTGGAGGGGACGGGCTGAAGTCACGCCCTGAGTCTTAGAGGGACCGCAGGAACGTGAGCAATCGGTTGCGATCGACAGCGTTCAACGTGTCGAAGCGTTCGCGTGATGCACGGCCTTGCCCGTCGTGTCCGGCGATTGCGGCTTCGAGGGTGCGTGCGCGTCCGTCGTGCAGATAGGACTGCTGCATGACGCGCAGTCCCCACAGCGGCGCGGTGCGGATTTCGCCGCCGGTCGCCGAGCCCTGCACGATGCCATCGCCGAGGGCGCCCATGTCGTGGAGGAGAAAGTCGGAGTACGGCTGATACGTGACGCGGCTCAGCGCGGGATTCGGGTTCGCGCCGGTCTGCAGGGTCTGCACGTGACACGAGTTGCAGCCGATGCGGTTGAACACGGACTCGCCGGCGGTGACTTCGGCGTTGATCGTCCCGCGCGGCGGTGCGGCGAGCATGCTCATGAAATCGAGCAACGACTGCACGTCCTCGCCGCCGTCGTTGAGGCCCGGCCGCGGGTTGAACTGAAGCTCCGCGCAGTTCCCCGAGGGGCAGTTCTCGTTCGGGAAATCGGGATTGGTGATGCCCATCTCGTTCAGGTACGCGTCGCCGGAGAACTGGAAGAGCGTCGGCACCTGCGCCTTCCAGCCGAACTTGCCGACGGTGGGCATGCCGGCGCGGATGTTGTCGACCATCGCCACGCGTCCGGCCGTGCCGTCGTTACGCGCGGCCTGCTGCTGCGCCAGTGCAATGAACGTGGAGTCGGGCGTGGCGTCGACGAGTCCCAGTCCGAAGAGCGGCGTGGAGCGCCGGCGCACGACGAGCGTCGCCGCGGGCGGCACGACCTCGGGGCGGAAGCGATGCGGCGAGCCGTCGTTCGGACCGATGGCGCGATCCTGCAGCAGTGAGCCGCCGAGCCGCGTCAGCGGATCGTACGCGCCGTTGAGGAGTGTGCCGATGCGCGTCACGGTGCGCTGGCTCCCGCCACCGAGGACCGGGATGCCGTGGCATTCGCTGCAGGAGCGTCCGTTGAACACGGGACCGAGTCCGTCATCGACGTTTTCCGGTTCGGCGAACTCGTTGCGGCCTTCGTTGAAGAGCGTGCGGTTCGCCGCGGTGAGTCCGGGCAGAGGATCGCCGAACAGCGTGACGACGGGCGGCGTGACCGGCGCGGGCGGTGTCGCGGGGCGGCCCGTGGAGCGCTGGCGGCCCTGCGCCAGCAACGTGGGACCGGTGAGTGAACAGAGCACGAGCACTACGAGCAATCGCTTCATCCCTGGGCTCCTTGTTCGTTTCGCGAATTGGACGAGGCCGCGTGCGGCGCGTTTACGCGGCTACCATGAGCGCGTGAAGCGCGACCTGGAGATCGTGGCCACGATTGCCGAGGCGCTCAACAGCGCGGCGACGGTGCGCGAGGCGCTGGAGCGCACGCTCGACGTGATCGCGCGCGAGCTGAAGCTGGACACGGGCTGGGTGTGGCTGGTCGATCCGGAGACGGGGCACATCTATAACGCCGCCGCGCGCAATCTGCCGCCGTACCTGCAGGAGCCGGTGCGCATGACCGGCGCGTCGTGCTGGTGCATCGAGCAGTTCCGCGACGGCGAGCTGGAGCCGCGCAACGTCGACGTGATGGGCTGCAGCCGGTTGCGTCCCGCGGTGAACGAGCGGCGCGACGATCTCACGCGCAACATTGCCCATCACGCCTCGGTGCCGCTGACGTTTCAGGACAAGCCGCTGGGCATCATGAACATCACCGCGCCGGAGCTGCGCCGGCTCTCCGCGCGCGAGCTGCGGCTGCTGTCGACGATCGGCTTCCAGCTCGGCGTGGCCATCGAGCGCGCGCGGCTGGCCGAGGAGAGCGCCGTGCACGCGCGGGCGGACGAGCGGACCCGGCTCGCGCGCGAGATCCACGACACCATCGCCCAGAGCCTGACCGCCATCGCCCTGCAGATCGAGGCGGGACAGAGCGAGGAGGCGCTACGCGTCACGCGCGCGACGCTGGATGAAGCGCGCCGCTCGGTGATGAACCTGCGCGCCGGCCCGCTGGCCGGCAAGCCGCTCGCCCAAGCGCTGGCGTTGCTGGTACGCGAGTTCACGTCGCAGTCGGGGATCCGCGTCACGCTCACGACCGCGGACTGCGAGCTGCCGCTGAGCGTAGAGGCAGAGCTGTACCGCATCGCGCAGCAGGCGCTGGCCAATGTCAACGCGCACGCGCGGGCGAAGAGCGTGACGGTGTCACTGCAGTGCACAAAGTCCGCGGCCACGCTGATGATCGAGGACGACGGCGTCGGCTTCGACCTGCGCCGCGTGCCGGACGACCGCCACGGCATCCGCGGCATGCGCGAACGAGCGCGGCTCGCGGGAGGGACGCTGCGGATCGCGTCGAGAGCGGGGACGCGGGTGGTGGCCAAGGTGCCGCGGAACGGCAGCGTGCTCGCCGGCTGAGCGGGGAGCGTCCCCGATGTCATCCCAATGGCCTTAACTTAAGGCGAGTTCTGGCTGTTCGGTGAAGGCGAGAGCTTTACGTTGAGAGCGGTTGAAAATTGGGTAGCTGCTGGCCTTGTGTTTGACGCCTCGTGGGTAATGACGATGGGGACGGACACGAACACGGGCGTCGGCGATCTCGCGACGGATGTGCTTAAGGCAGCGCCGC